>Ga0302199_1000374_pt1 | contig 23393 bp, 22 predicted proteins | sample II_Bog_N2_3_FD_194588 | JGI IMG/M metagenome (GOLD analysis project Ga0302199, IMG submission 194588) | Peat permafrost microbial communities from Stordalen Mire near Abisko, Sweden - II_Bog_N2_3 | ecosystem: Environmental > Terrestrial > Soil > Wetlands > Peat | place: Sweden: Abisko, Stordalen... | reverse complement strand
GACCGCAGGTCAGAATCTCCGTTGTTGGTCCGGCGCGTAGTGTACACGATTCTCGTGTACACTATCCTCGTGAAGAACATTACGCTCAGCGCCGACGAACACCTGATCGAGCAGGCCCGCGAGGTTGCGCGCGCCCAGCACACCACCCTGAACGCCGCCTTTCGCGAGTGGCTGGAGCAGTACTCCGGCCGCGCCCGCTGGCGGCAGGAATACGACGCGCTGATGGAGCGCACCAAGAAATACATCAAGGTCGACCGCAAGTACACCCGGGAAGAGATGAATGAGCGGTAAGGCCTTCCTTGACACCAATATCTTCGTCTACGGGTACGACGAGCGCGATCCGATCAAGCAGTCCATCGCGGAAGGCCTGATTCGCAGTCTGGCCATTGAGGGCGAAGCGGTCATCAGTTATCAGGTGATTCAGGAGTTCTTCAACATCGTCCTGCTCAAGATCCCGCGGAAGATGCCCCACGATGATGCCCAGCGCTACCTCGACATCACCTTCCGGCCTCTACACATCGTTCCACCCTCGGCCGCGCTCATCTCGGAAGCCATCCGCATCCAGGAGCGCCATCGCCTGAGCTGGTACGACAGCCTGATCGTCTCTGCCGCGCAGCAGGGCGGCTGCGCTACGCTCTACTCGGAGGACCTGCAGGACGGGCAGCAGTTCGGAATCGTCAAGGTCCGCAACCCCTTTTCGTAAGCGGCCTACCGGCCTTCGCGCAGCCGTTCCGCCAGCCGGCCCGGCAGCCGCGCCATCAGGATGCGGCTCTGCGCCCGGCGCAGATCGTACGGCACCCGGTGGTACACCACCTCGCGCGCCTCGCTGTCGTAGATGGCGAACGCAGCCCGCCAGTCGTAGTCCCGCGGCTGCCCGACAGAGCCTGGGTTGATCAGGTGCCGCGTCCCTTCCGGCATCGTCAGCGTCCAGGTGTCCGCATCCTGCTTGCGGTCGTAGCGCGGCTTCAGCTCGTGCCAGTTGTGCTGCTGCTGGCTGAATCCGCCCTGCACATGGGTATGGCCGAAGAAGGTGATGGCCGTCGTCATCTGCTGGAACGAGGCCCACGCATCGCGCATGGTGTGGATGTACTGGTCCTCATGCAGCGGGGACCCGTGCGACAGGGTCACGTCGTCCACGCCCTCCGGCGGCAGCGGTCCCTGCGGCAGCATGCGCAGCCAGACCAGGTTGTCCGGCGTCAGCGCTGCCAGCGTCCACCGGGCCGCCGTCCGCGCCACCGGGTTGAAGGCCAGCGACGAGCTGAGCCCGGAGCACACGCGGTCATGGTTGCCGCGCACCGTCAGCGTAGCCAGCGGCCGTATGGTGTCCAGCACCTCATTTGGACTGGCGCCATAGCCCACCATATCGCCCAGGTTCCACAGTGCGTCCCACTCGCCGGCCGCGGCCAGCACCGCGTTCAGCGCTTCCAGGTTGCCGTGGATGTCGGAGATGACCAGAGCCCGCATAAGAGTCCGCTGTGCGCATGCACGAAATCTCAGTCTATCCCAGGGGTCTGGATCTTCCTTGGATATACTGGCTTCCGTTGTCGATTCGCGATCGCACTGGCTTACTTCGCACGGCTGGTCGTGATCTCCCGCCAGTTGAAGTACAGGTCCGGCAGCAGCAGGTAGCAGAACGTCAGGCCCCACAGTACGTTGGCAAAGCCCGTGTTGGACAGGTGGGTGTACGCCGGCCAGAAGTTGAGCACCCGCGCGAAGATGAAGTTCAGCGTAAAGCAGTAGGACCGCACCATCCACTGGCGGTGTACGGCGATATGGCGGTTGCGCGCTGTCAGGAACGCCACCAGCGTACACACCAGCCAGCCCACGCCCAGGGCAAGCGTCGCCATTGTCATCGACAGGCCTTCGACCGCCTCGCTGTGGAAGCCCAGCCAGATTGCTGCCGGCGCGGTGAAGGCGATGCAGATGACATAGATCTTGCCCAGCAGCCGGTGCCGCGCCAGATGCCGCTGGCGGAACCGCGTGGAGAACTGGAACGGTCCAATCAGCATGGCGATGAGCGCAAAGACCGCATGCGGGATCAGCACAAAGCGGTCGGCAATCAGGTGGGCGCGGTAGGGATCGCCGGACGGAAACAGCAGCGGATAGTCGGTGAAGATGAAGGCGACCACCAGGGCGATGCCGAGGGTTGCCCAGATGGCGTACTTGGCAACGTTGCGAGGCGGGGCAATCGGTGTGGCGACCGTAGCCATAAAAGCTCCTTTGCGTGCTGGGAGTTTCTTTTGCGCGGGCCCGGTTCGGTGCGGATGCCAAGAATCTACCATCGCGAGGCTGCCAGGGTAAAGGCCGCCTGCTAGGCTTTCGCGGCCAGGCTTGCCAGCGGCTGTTCGCGGTCGCTGGTCATGGTGGGCGCGGAGGCCAGCAGCTTGCGCGTGTACGCATGTTGCGGCGCGCGGAACAGGTCCAGCGTGGCCGCCCGCTCTACGATTTCGCCGTGCTGCATGACGGCGATGTGGTCGCCGGGCTGGTCGCAGGCCTGCGCCACCACGGCCAGGTCGTGCGAGATGAACAGCATCGACAGCCCGTGGGTCAGTCGCAGCCTCTTCAGCAGCGCCAGAATCTGCGCCTGCACGGTCACGTCCAGCGCCGTGGTGGGCTCGTCCGCAATCAGCAGCCGAGGCCGGTTCACCAGCGCCATTGCAATCAGGATGCGCTGCCGCTGGCCGCCGGAGAACTGGTGCGGATAGTCGCGTACGCGTCGTTCAGGGTCGGGCAGCGCCACCTCGCGCATGGCATCCAGCACCAGCGCATCCACCTGGCGCCGCCGCAGCTCCGGCTGGTGCGCGCGCACCGCCTCGGCAATCTGTGCGCCCACGCGCATGACGGGATTCAGCGCCGTCATCGGCTCCTGGAAGATCATCGCAATGTCCGATCCGCGCCTCCGCCGCATCGCCCTCTCGGGCAGCGTCAGCAGGTCGGTCGGCATGTCCTTGCGGGTGTCGCCGGCAGCGGCCAGCAGCACGCGGCCGGTCACGTGCGCCTCCGGCGGCAGCAGCCGCAGCACCGCCAGCGAGGTGGCCGACTTGCCCGACCCGGACTCGCCCACCAGCCCCAGCGCCTCTCCCGCAGCCATCTCGAAGCTGATGTTGTGCACCACCTCGCGCTCGCCAAAGCGGATGCAAAGGTCCTCCACCCGCAGGATGGGCGCCGGGCCAACCGCCGCGACTGACTGTGTGCTCACGCCTTCGATGGTAGCTGAAGGGAAGGCAACATCTCGCAGACACAACCCGGACACGATCTCCCCATGGCTGTATTCTGTTCCCTGTTCCCTGTTCCCTGTCGAGTGCGTCTAATCACAACGATGAAGCCATCCTGCATCCAGCGCCGCCTGCAGCACCTTGTCGCACCCGCCGCCGCGCTGGCCCTGTGCATCCCCATCGGCGCGCAGACCCACAAGATCGCCAAGCCGGAGAACGTCACCCGCGCTGTCGGCATCTACGAGTGGACCGGCGACATGGCCAAGCCCACAGCCAGCCGCCTCATTCCTGTCTCGCTCTACATCGACGGCAAGTTCGAGGACGCAGCCGAGTACAAAGCGCGGCCCGTGCCGTTTGCGGTGGAGACCGGCAACGTCTACCAGTTGATGAAGGGCGGCACCATTGTCGGGGACCTGGACCTGGCCTTCGCCAAGCACTTCGTGGAGGTGGCCGGCGTCGCTTCCGCGTGGGACGATGGCTGGTTCGGCTACGGCACCTTCGTCGCGCCCGCGGAGGCGAAGAAGTCCACGCTGAAGCCGGTGGCGGAGATTGCCAAGATCAATGGCATCGACGACGACAACGACGACCGGCCGCACTTCTCTTCGCGCTCCGCCGTTCCCGGCTCCGGCGGCTCGGCCACGAATGTGCCCAGCAGCACCGCCGGCGACACGCCCGCGGCCGACCCCGACCGCCCCACCCTGCACCGCCCGGCGGGGGGCACCGATTCTTCTGGTACCGCATCTTCCGGTAACACGCCGGACGCCAACGACCCCGACCGGCCCACGCTGCGCCGCCGCTCGCCGGAGGACGCCAAGAAGCCGGTCAAGGGCGATCAGGGCAGCGTGACCGCCGCCGGTCCCACGCCGGAGGACGACCCCAACCGGCCCACATTGCATCGCGGCAAGCCAGTGGGCGCCCTCAACGAGGACGACATCCCCAAGCTGATGGGGCTGCCCGGCGATGCCGACCTGCACCAGATCGTGGCCGTCTCCGACCCCGTCGATCGCGCGCCGCACGACTTCTCCCGTGGGTGGGACGACGAGCAGGAGCACCAGGCGATTCTGGCCAGGATGCAGGCCGCCGCGCGCACTGCGCTTACCGCCTACGAGGCCGTGAACGGAGCCACACCCACGCCGCCGCCGCCGCCCGTAACACCTTCTCCGCTGGACAAGCGACGGCCCAGCAGCAAGCTGCGTCGCACGGTCGTCAAGGACGCTCCGCCGCCCCCGCCGGAGCCGCTGCTGGACGAGCAGTTGACCGGCTACACCCTGAGCTACGGCGGCGCGGCGACCTTTGTCTACTCGGCCCATACCGACGGGCTGGGTCCCACGCTGCGGTTTGTCACGCTGGTGGCGCAGGCCAACGGCGACAGCGACCCGCAGATCGCCGTGACCAGTGTGACCGACGCCGACCACCTGGACCGGACGCCGCGCATGAAGCTGGTGGACGCCGTCGATGCCGAGGCCAGCAATCGCGCCAGCCTGCTGTTCGAGTTGCGCGCGCAGGCCTCGCGCCAGTTTGCGCTCTATCGCGTCATCGGCGCCCGCGCGGAGCAGATCTTCGTGACCGGCTCCACCCGCTAGCCGGGGTCGGCTGGTGAATCTGAAGTCACAAGCGTTCTTGATGCCTGGAATTGAGCGTTGGCGGAAGCGAAATGCGGGGATTCTTCGCTGCGCTCAGAATGACAAGCAAGAAGAGTATCCGCGCCCGCACTAGTTGGGCGGCGCGGCTGCGGGCGGCGCCGCTGCCGGCATTCCGCCCATGGGACGGTTGCCCTCGGGCCGAGGCGCGGGAACAAACGCGGGCGGATGCTTCTCTCCGCGATGGCAGGTGCCGCAGGTAATCGGCTCGGCGTCGTGGCGGTCCGGGATCTGCGCCAGGTATTTGCTGTTCAGGTCGTCCGTCATCTGGATCATGGTGCGGGCCACGTCCTTGGTCGGGTTCGCGTCGGAGGCACGGTCGGCGCGGTGCGTCACCGGGTCCGGCGCCGTGTGGCAGAACTCGCACTCAACGCCCAGGTAGCCCTCGTACTCGTGCATCACCTTGCGCAGATCGGTATTATCCGGCAGCACCTTCAGGTTCTTAGGCTTCTGCGGTGCGCGTGGCCCACCGGGCCCGCCAGCCTGAGCCGACGGGGCAGCCTGCATCGCAGGCGCACTCTGCGCCGCCGCAGTCAGAGTGGCAGCAAGAACCGCGCACAGCACCGGCGCGGAGTGACGAAGAATTCGATTCATTCGGAGGCACCTCGGGGGAAGTTATGCAACGCAATACATTTATGTGTACGGACGGGAACGGCCGCCGTCAAGTTGCAGGCGGCACAGCGCGACCATCGGCGGACCCTTCCGCGCTTGTTTGCTTCCCGTGCCTGCGGCTCGCCCGCGCAATAGAAGGCGCGATTCAGGACCGCGACGTCGAAAGTAGCGACAGAATCGACCTGCTTTGCGGTTGCGCATCACAAATAGCTGGTTCTAGCGAACATTCATGGTTACTATTAAACTTCCATGTCATTTACAGATTCCTTATTTGGCAGACCCCTGGCCACAAGTGAAGAGCGTGCCGAGCATATCGGCGTGGCCGCCGGCATTCCCATCTTCGGGCTTGATGCCCTTACCTCTGCCGCATACGGGCCGGAGACCGCGCTCGCGCTGCTGATTCCCATGGGGCTGATGGGGATCCAGTACATTGTGCCGATCATCTCGGCCATTCTCTGCCTGCTGGTGATCGTCTACTTCAGCTATCGCCAGACGATCGCGGCCTATCCCGGCGGAGGCGGATCGTACACCGTCGCCACGGAGAATCTGGGTGTTGGCGCCGGCCTGCTGGCCGCCGCGGCGCTGATGATCGACTACATCCTGACCGCAGCGGTGGGCATCTCGGCCGGCGTGGAAGCGGTGGTCTCCGACCAGCCCTGGCTGCTGCCGCACACGCTGCTGCTCTGCCTGGTCATCCTGGTAGTGCTGGCGCTGGTGAACATGCGCGGCGTCAAGGACACCGGCGCGGCGTTCATCCTGCCCACGTTCCTGTTTGTCGGCTCTCTGCTCATCGCCATCGGCGTCGGTGTCTTCCACGTCTGGAAGACGGGTGGACACCCCATCGCACACGCTGTGCCGCTGGCCCACCCGACGATCAAGCTGATCGGCCTGTGGCTGCTGATGAAGGCCTTCTCCAACGGCTGCGCGGCCATGACCGGCGTGGAGGCCGTCTCCAACGGCGTGATGGCCTTTGGCGAGCCTCGCACCAAGAACGCCCAGCGCACCCTCACCGTCATCATCGGCATCCTGATCATCCTGCTTTTCGGCACCGCATGGCTGGCCAAGAAGTACCAGATCATGGCCATGGACCCGAACGATCCGCACTACCAGAGCCTGCTCTCGCTCATCATCCAAGCTGTCTTCGGCCGTGGCTGGTTCTATCACTTCACCATGTGGTCGGTTTTCCTGGCGTTGTGTCTCAGCGCCAACACCGCCTTCGCCGACTTCCCCCGCCTGACCCGCGCCATCGCGATGAACGACTACCTGCCGCACGTGTTCATCCTGCGCGGACGGCGGCTGCTGTTCTCGCACGGCATCTATGCTCTCACCGGGATGACGGCCGTCATCCTGATCATGTTTGGCGGCGTTACGGACCGCCTGATCTCGCTCTATGCCATCGGCGCATTCCTGGCCTTCACGCTGTCGCAGGCCGGCATGGTGATGCACTGGAGGAAGGAAGGAGCGGGCCACAAAGGCCGCGGTTGGCACATGTTCGTCAACGGTACGGGCGCAATTGCGACCGGCATCACGACGTGCATTGTGCTGATCGCCAAGTTCGCCTCGGGAGCCTGGGTGACCGCGCTGCTGGTGCCCACGCTGATCCTGCTGATGGCGGCCATCAAGCAGCACTACACCCGCGTCAGGGGCATTGTGGAGTCCGGCCCGCTGAACCTGAGCAACCTGATGCCGCCGCTGGTGGTGCTGCCCATGGCGCGCTGGGACCGCATGACGGAGAAGGCCATGCGCTTCGCCGTGCTGCTGTCGTCGGAGATCAAGGTCATCAACGTGGACTGCGACGACGGCGAGGACGCGCTGTGCAATAGCTGGGACCGCAACGTGCTGATCCCCATCCGCGAAAAGGGCCTGCCGGAGCCGGAGCTGGTGCAGTTGCACTCCACCTACCGCCTGGTCATCTCGCCGCTGATGGACTATATCCTGGAGCTGGAGCAGCAGAACCCCGACCGCAAGATCACGGTGCTGCTGCCGGAGCTGGTGGTGAACCACTGGTGGGAGAACCTGCTGCACAACCAGCGCGTGCAACTGCTGAAGCTGCTGCTGCTGCTGCGCGGCAAGCAGCGGATCATCGTCGTGGATATTCCGTGGTATCTGTAGGGCCGGATCCCGCGCGCCTGTGGATGGACACCCGGCCCCTTGCGATCTGGTCCATCCGTGTTATTGGCTCCCGACTCGTTCGCGGGTAGATTGCAAGTATCAGCCTGTTCGCACGGAGAGAACCCATGTTCGATGACCTCTCCGAGAAGATCGAGATGTTTCTCGTAGCCCTCGGAATCAGCCTCAACCAGATCACCCCGGACGATAAGAAGATGGTTACCCTGCTTCTGGTATTCCTGCTGGTCGCCTTCGCCGGGTCGCGCGCCCTGCAACTCGCCCTGCTGCGGTAGCAGTAGATTTCCTGTGGGTGTACCGCGGAGGGCGCGTCACTGCGTGCCGAGCTTCCTGAGCATGGCGATGCCGTTGATGTTTTTCGGGTTGATCTGGATCGACTTGCGGTAGTCGGCGATGGCGACGGACTTGTTGCCGGCGTCCATATAGCCTTCGGCGAGGCTGTCGTAGACGTTGCCGGAGCGCGGGTAGGCCTCGACGTTGAGCTGGAAGATGCGGATGGCGTCGGCGTACCGGTGGGCACGCATGAACTCATAGCCAAGGTTGTTCAGCTCGTTCTCGTCAAAGTTATAGGTTGTGGGCGCGGTGGCCTTGAGCTGGCGGTACTGCTGGATGCCGGCGTCGATGCCGGCGGCGGCGATGGTGGCGGAGAGGGTCTGCTCGATAGAAATGCGGCGGTCGACGGCGGTTTTGATGCGAGGGAGGAAGAGGGTGGCGCCTGCGAAGGCGATGCCGGCTCCGAGGGCGAGCGTCAGCACGAAGAGCAGCGCAGCCATGGCATAGCGGCGAGGAGCTCCGGGGCGAGCCTGAGTGCGGAAGTAGAGCTCAAGGACGGCCAGGGGAATGAGGTACTGGCCGTAACTGAGCTCGACGAAGAACGGGCCAGTGAGGGTGACGGGATCGAAGCCAAAGGGGCCTGTGGCGGGCAGGATGGGAAACAGAAGTGCTGCCGAACGGATGAACAGCGAGGCGCTAACGACGAGGTAGAGGCGCAGAGCCCAGCGACGGTGGGTGACGAAGTCGCGGGCGAGGGCAAATTTGAGCGCCATGACGGCACACACCATGATCAGGACGGCATCGATGCTTTGGGCTACGTGTTGTGCCGGGCCGCCGACGGTGCCACGGAACCACATCATGTAAAGGCCGGCGAGGCTTACGGAAAAGGCGGTGACCATGTAGACGCGGCCGTTCCAACGATGAAAGGCAGGTGCTCTACGGCGCAGCCAGGGGATGAGCTGGAGCGAACCGCTGAGGATGATGAAGACAGCCGAGGCAATATGGATGACCACGACCGTATTGCCGACATGGTAGCCGGGCGCGTAGCCGTGGGTCATGGTGCGGTTCCAGGCGTTCCAGTTGCCGCGGACGGCCGAAAGGCCGTAGAAGAGGGCGGTCGAGACCGCGAAGAGGATCTGGCCGAGGAAGACGACCACGAACCAGAATCCGGCGGCGGCCTTGAGGGTGGTATCGGCGAACTTCTGCGGGGAACGCCGGGCGCGCGCGGAGGTGTCCGGCAGCGCGATCAGGGGGCGAGGAACAACGGTCTGGCTACTCGACATGGTCTTCTCCCTGTGGATTGGGACGGGATCTAAGAGACGCCGATCGGTCGTTCTGGGCCGGATGGCATGAGTATACGCAGAGTGAGGGCTGGAAGTTCCGGTCTAGGCGCGCGCGAGGACGGTCTTTTTCGGGGCGAGTTCGCGCAGGCGCGCGACGGCAGCAGGAACGATCTCCAGCGCGGCATCCACCTCGGCCTGCGTGGTCAGGCGGCTCAGCGAGAAGCGGACGCTGGCGCGCGCGCGCGCCTCGCTCAACCCCATCGCCAGTAGCACATGCGACGGCTCCGTCGCGCCGGACTGGCACGCCGACCCACCCGACACCGCGAGCCCCTTCAGGTCCAGCGCAATCACCAGCGCCTCCGCCTCCACCCGATCGAAGTAGAGGTTGCTGGTGTTGGCCACGCGCACCGCACCGCCTCCGTTCACGCCTGCCTCGTCCACCGCGGCCAGAATCCCCTGCTCCAGCCGGTCACGCAGCGCCGCGAGACTGTCCGGGCTGTCCGGCGCGGTGTCTGCGGCCAGCCACGCCATCGCCTGCTCGGCCGCGCGCCCCAGGCCAACGATGCCGGCGACATTCTCCGTGCCGGGACGCCGCCCGCGCTCATGCAGCCCGCCAAAGAACATCGGCTTGAGCCGCACATTGCGCCGAACAAACAGCGCGCCCACGCCCTGCGGCGCATACATCTTGTGGCCGGAGAGGCTGAGCAGGTCGCAGCCCAGCGCCTTCACATCCAGCGGCAGCTTGCCCGCGCCCTGGATCGCATCCGTGTGGAAGAGCGCGCCCGCCGCGTGGGCCGCATCGGCCAGCACGCGCACCGGCTGGACCACGCCGGTCTCGTTGTTGGCGAGCATGATGCTGACGAGCTTCGTCGTGGGCCGCAGCGCCGCCTCCAGCGCGCTCACCTCAATCAGCCCCTGCGGTGTGCACGGCAGGAATGTGACTTCGACGCCGCGCTCGGCCAGCTCCTCCGCCGCATGCAGGACGGCGTGGTGCTCAATGGCTGTGGTGACGAGGTGGTCGCCCGGCGATAAGACGCCGAACAGCGCCATATTGTCGCTCTCCGTGCCGCCGGAGGTGAACACAATCTCCGCCGCGCGGCACCCCAGCAGCCGCGCCACCGACTCGCGCGCATGGTCCACCGCCGCCCGCGCCTGCTGTCCCTGCTGATGGATGGAGCTGGCATTGCCAAACTGCTCCGCCCAGAACGGCCGCATCGCCTCCACCACCTCCGGCAGCAGAGGCGTGGTGGCGTTGGCGTCCATGTAGATCCGCCGCATTGCCTAAGGATACGTGGTCCGCGCTAGGCTCGCTCGACAGCGAGTCTCAGTCCCATCGCCTTCAGGATGGCGGCGAAGCTGCTGAGCGCTGGATTCCCCTTTGCCGACAGCGTGCGGTAGAGTTGCGTCGCATCGTCCATAGACGAACATTTGTCGAGCTGCGTCCAAGCCTCACACCGTATCTCCGGGTTTGGCCTGGTTCGGGTGTGCGTCCGGCTTGACCGGGTACGGTGGACCCTTTGCCAGCACCTGCTGCAGTTGCTGGTCGTAGCCGTACAGGTCGTCGAAGAAGTGCGTCTGCCCATCCTCTGCGGTGATGCCGGTCAGGTAGAAGATCACGATCGGGAGCGGCGTCTTCAGATTCACCTGGTGGTTGTCCGGCCCGCTGGTCATCACGTCGTGGACGGTTTCCGCGTCCCAGCTTTTACCCGGCGGCGCGGGCGTGTTGCTGTTGGCCAGCACCCACACGGCCAGGTCCTCCGGCTTCTGCACGCGGATGCAGCCGTGCGAGAAGTCGCGCCGCGTACGGCTGAACAGCTCCGGCTCCGGCGTGGAGTGCAGGTAGATGTCGTACTGGTTGGGGAACATGAACTTGACCAGGCCCAGCGAGTTCTTCGGGCCCGGCTTCTCCCGCACCTGCAGGCCGCCGTGCTCCACATCTTTCGCCGTAAAGCTGGTCAGCACATTGCCCTTGCTGTCCACCACCTCAAAGTTCTTCTGCGCCAGGTAGCCTACGCCGCTGGCGCGGATGTGCGGCATCAGCTCCTTCTCCACAATGTCGTGCGGCACGCTCCAGTACGGGCGAAAGATCAGGTACTTCATCATGTGGGCAAACACCGGGGTGTCGTGGTCGCCCACCACCTTGCCATCCACCACGCGCATGGTGAAGTCGAGCTGGTGCTGCGGGTTGTAGCCGCGCAGGATAAACTCCGGCAGATTCACCATCAGCGGCGCGTTCACGTACTCGTTGGGCAGCCAGCGCCAGCGCTCCAGCGAGTCCTGCAGTTGGATCACGCGCTCGGTCAGCGGCACATTCAGGCTCTTCACCGTGTCCTGGGTCAGCCGGCCGTCCTCGGCCAGTCCGTGCCGGTGCTGGTAGTTCTTGACCGCGGCGGCCAGGTCGGGGGTATAGACCGGCGATAGGTGCGGCGGACTGAATCCGGCGGTCGGCGCATCCGCGGCGGCGGCGGCGGGCCTGGCGGTATGGGCTCCGGGCTGTCGATGCAGCAGGCGCTCGGCGCGGGCCATGGTCTTTGCGCCAAACTTCGGCCTGGCCGTCGCGGGGAGCGCGGCAGCGGGCTGCGCCGGAGCACCCGGGGCATGGTACGGATACGCGCCCGGCGCGTCGCCCTCCAGTTGCAGCCGCGCCAGCAGCGGTCCGGTGGCGGAGTACTCGCCGGTCACACCCACGCCGGTTTTCTCCACCTGCGGCAGCGGCGGTGCAGCGGCGGCGGCCTGCAGGTGCGCCAGGTCCAGGTAGTGCGCTAGCGCGGCCTCCGTGGCGCGGTACTGGTCGGAGTTGGGCTCGACTGAGCGGATCAGGCCCGGCACATCGCTCGCATCCACGGCATTGTCGCTGACGAACTCGGCCAGGTTGTAGCGCTTGTCGGCCACGTCGATGTCGAAGTTGAAATGCTGCGGGTTCACGCGGCCGATGCGCAGGTCGGAGATGTAGCGCATCACGCAGACGGTCATGGCCACGTCGAACTGCGCCACCTTGTCCGCGGCCGCCTCGGAGCTATCGTGCGCCGCTGCAATGCGGTCGATCTCCGCCTCGCGCGCGGGCCAGCGCCAGGCGTCGTAGTCGTCGGAATTCAGCCCCTTGGCGCCCGCGTCCTGGAAGGCATGGATAAAGGCCGCAGCCTGTGCGGTCGGCTTGGAATCGCGCTGCCAGGCAATCTCGCGGTTACGGTCGTCGTAGAACGTGTTCACCGCGGCCGCATAGTCAGAGTAGTTGGGCCAGCGCAGCACGCTCAGTTGCTCCGCTGCCAGCACGGTCTGGATATTGTCCGCGTAGTCGGTGGAGTTGGGTGCGGAGGTGGTCTTGCGATGGCGATGGCATCCGGCGGCAGCCAGGCACGCAAGCAGGAGTGCGGAGGCGGCGGTCCGGCGAAGACTGGGACGCGAACTGGGGATCAAAGCGAACTTCCTCTCAGGTTGGAGCAAGGGTCAAGCTGCGCGCGAACGTTCGATTCCGCGCATCGATTCAAGGTTGGATGCATTCGCAATGAGGTTCCCACGCCCGCCGGATTTTCGCAAGCAAAAGCCGCGTGCAGCGACAGACCGGGTTGAATTACGATACAGCCATGTCCAAAACCGAATCGAGCATGGTGAAGCTAGGAACGGTGGCGCCGCCGTTTGAGCTGACCGACGTGGTGAGCGGCAAGGCCGTTGGCCGCGACGATGTAGCCGCCGACACGCGCGGACTGCTGGTGATGTTTATCTGCGTCCACTGCCCGTATGTGCGGCACGTGGAGCAGGAACTGGCGCGCATCGGCGTGGACTACAAGGGCAAGGTCGGCATTGTGGCCATCTCGTCCAACGACGCGATCGCTTTCCCGGAGGATCGCCCCGACGAGATGAAGGCGCAGGCGAAGCGGTTGCGCTTCCAGTTCCCGTATCTGTACGACGAGACGCAGGAGGTGGCGCACGAGTACCACGCCGCCTGCACGCCGGACTTCTTCCTGTTCGACGCGGAGATGAAGCTGGTCTACCGCGGCCAGCTCGACGACTCGCGCCCGCAGCGGCCAAGCGGAGGCGGCAACGATATCGCCGTCACCGGCCACGATCTGCGCGCCGCGCTGGATGCCGTTGTCGCCGGCAAACGTCCGAACACCGACCAGCGCTCGAGCATTGGCTGCAACATCAAGTGGCGGGAATAAAGCAAAAACTTAACCCCGATTTACACCGATAGAAGAACGGATTTTCTTTTCTTATTCTTGAAAATCTGTGGCATCCGTGTCATCCGTTTTTAGGTCTTTGAGGAGAAGCACGGCTCTCTCTTTATTCTTTATTCCTAAAAATCGGTGCAAATCGATGTTAAGCCTTGCGGGATGCTAGTGGGCTGCACCACTTAGCGAATCGTTGAAGGTTTTGAAGATGGCCTTCTCGTCTCCCTTGGCCGCGCTGCGCAGGAACATGACGTTCGGCACGCAGATCTCTTCGGCATCCGTTCCGAGCCTCTCCATCGTCTCTGCGAGGAACTTGTCCAGCGGCATCGCGCGCGGGTCGGTGGGCGTCTGGCCCATCAGCTCCGTCGCGACCCAGGGCGGAATGATCTCCTGCACCCGAATCGACGTGCCCTGCAACTGATAGCGCAGCGACTCCGAATAGGAGTGGAGGGCGGCCTTGGTTGCGCAATAGGTTGGCGTTGCCGCCAGCGGAACGAAGGCCAGCCCGGAGGAGACATTCAGGATAGTCGCGCTCGGCTGCTTCAGCAGATGGGGCATCAGCGCCGCGGTGATGCGGATGGGCCCCAGCAGGTTGGTGCGCACGATGGCCTCCGCGTCGGCGACATTTCCCAACTTCAGGTCCTCGGGGCGCATGATGCCCGCGTTATTCAGCAGCACATTCAGCGCGGGAAAGTCGGCGGTCACCTTGGCGACCACGGCCGCGATGCTGGCGGCGTCTTCGATGTCCAGCGCGATGGACTGCATGCCGGGGTTCGCGGCGGTGACTTCGGCGAGCGCGCTCTGCCGACGGCCGGAGAGGATGACCTGGTTGCCGAGCCGGTGCAGCGCTTCGGCCAGCCCGCGGCCGATGCCGGAACCTCCGCCAGTGATCAGGATGGTATTTCCAGTGAGTTTCATGGGTGAGCCTTTGACATTCGAAGGTTGGCGCTACGCAGCGCAGGCCGCTTACGTAGAATAGAGGAGACAGCAGCAGCAACGATAGACGATTCGGGGATTGAGGAAGATTCGAGTATGAGTAACCTTTTGGCAATACAGGTTGAGGCGGCGGCCAAGGCGGCCGGGTTGACGGTGGTATCGAGCGAGTCCGGCGAGCAGCAGTCCGGCGCGACGACGAAGTTTATGCTGGCGCTGGCCGGCGATCCGGCAAAGACGCAGTTGCTGGAGCTGAGCGAGCGATTCGAGTTTGGCCGGCCCGATCTGAAGGACGGCGTGCAGGTGTATCTGGCTGCGACGGCTAAGCGGCTGAAGAATCCGCGGCCGGACTGCTACCTGACCCTGCACGGCATTCCGCTGAGCTTTGGCCAGTTCGGCTGGCCGTTCCACGAGTCCACGTCCGGCGCGGACAGCTCGCTGGTGCATGGCGAGGTGCGGCTGGAGGATGGCGGCGAAGCGGCGCTGCATGCCAAGGTCGCGGTGTCCATGACGGTGACCTTCCGCGACGTGGTGCCGGCGCCGGAGCAGCCGTACGCCGAAGGCTTTATCTTCAACGCCGTGCGCAAGACCATGGATCAGGGGCAACTGGAGCTGGTGAAGAGCGGCAATCGCCAGCCGGTGCCGCTGACCACGCGCTACTACAGCATGAAGCAGCAGAAGTTCGTCTTCAACGACACCACGGCGGACCAGCGCAAGGCGTTCCTGGCCGGCAAGGCGTACTGGCTCTCCGGCGTGCTGGGCGCGGGCGCGCCGGTGTGGCTGCTGGACCCGCGCGATGCGCAGTATCTGGACACCAGCATCGAGGAGCTGCGGGCGACCGTAGGCCGGCTGACGGCGGATGGGCTGCTGCAGCCGTTGGAGGATGCGGAATACGGCACGCCGACACCGAAGCTGATGGACCGTCACCACGGCTACCAGACGGAGCTGGCGCACGCGCTGCAGGCCATCAAGCCGGCGTTCAACGAGGAGATGCGCGCCGGCATGACCAACATGTAGCAGCTTGCTCCACAGAAACTCCGACGACGGTGGGACCTATGCCTGTGTACGCATATCTGATTCTCGACTCCGGGTTTCTGGTGTGGTTCCTGCCCTTTGTGCTGACGGGCTGGAGCCGCAAGTCGCCCGCCCGGCGCGATGCTCGCGCCCGCTGGGGCATCGGGCTGCAGACGGTTGGCTACGCGACCCTGTGGCTGGGGCCGTTCTGGAGCAGGCCGCTGCCGCACTGGCGGGTAGCGGCGGAGGTGCTGTTCCTGGCGCTGGGCTGCCTGCTCTCTTGGACCAGCGCGGGCACGCTGGGCCGCCATCTGCGCCTGGATGCGGCTCTGGACACGGACCACAGGCTGATCCGCGCCGGCGCGTACCGGTTTGTGCGGCACCCGATCTACGCGTCGATGCTGTGCATGCTGCTGGCCAACGCGGCCATGGTGGCCACGCCGCTGCGCTTTGCCCTGGGGCTGGCGTTCTTCCTGGCCGGGACCGAGATCCGCGTGCACGTGGAGGACGCGCTGCTGGCCGAGCGCTTTGGCGAGGAGTTCCAGCAGTACCGGCGCAGCACGCCGGCGTATGTCCCGCTGGTGCGGTAGGTTCGGCAGGTACCCCCCCCTCCCCCCCCTGTCTGGCTAAAGTCTAAGAAGCAAAGGGGATGGCGGAGGGGAGTCCCTTTCTCGACAACAGCCGTCGACCGCCCGGATGCCTGGATTAAATGAGGATGCCCGGCTGGATGGCCGGGCCTTGCTTTGTACTTCACTACTTCTAGTATACCAAGCGGAGCATAACTCCTATGCCACCTATTTTCCCTGTGGAATGAAGGAGATAGACGATGCGCGGGGTTGACATGCGGATTTTGCGGAGGTTTGGCTCGCGAGGCGGCGACGATTATTCGTCGCTGGAGAGATGAGGGTGAGGTTCTGGGCGGCTTCGCCTTTGGAGCGGGGGCTTTGCGGAAGGTTACGTCGCGGACGTGGAGGGGGCGCTGGACGGTGCGGGTGCCTTCAAGGAGTTCCTTGACCGTGAGGAGTTGGACGCGAGGATATTTGCTGCCGGCTGCACCCGAAACACCTGGGGAGGTGTAAAAGCCGGCTTCGGCGGCTTCGCGGCGCATGGGGGCGGTGGGTTCCTCGAAGGAGATGTAGACGCCGATTTCGGCGCGCTCGCGCTGGAGTACGCCAATGAGGTCGCGGACCTCGGAGACGCCGATGTTGTGGCCGCCCTTGATGGAGAAGATGATCTGGCGCGAGTCTCCGGAGTTGTCGTCGTGGAAGTAGAGGCGGCCGTCGATGCCGCGGTCGGCTCCTTTTTTGACGCCTTCGGTGGGACGGGCTCCGCAGAGGCCGAGCGCCCAGTACTGGAACTGGTATTTGTTCTCTTCGGCGAGTTGGGCGGCTCCGGCTACGTCGGTGGGTTCGCCGACGACCTCGTAGGTCTTGCGGATTTCGGGGCCGTAGGCGTCGTCGAGGCGAGTCTTAATCAGGCCGATGGCGAGGTGAGTGATGTCGATGCCGATCCAGCGGCGGTTGAGTTTCTGCGCGACCTGGACAGTGGTGCCGCGAAGCGTCAGACGTACATGGGATTAATTTCGGCTTGTTCGGTGCGGTCGGACCGTGATACAGGGCTTTCGTCGACTTCATTGCCCCACGACTCCCAGCCAGGTCTACTATGTCGCGCGAACATCTCGAGGAAAGGCCCATAGCTACACGCCTCGATGATCGGGTATATCTCGTCGGGCTTTCGAGAGTGCTCCCTCTTTCGAGTAGCCAAGAAATTCACTTGCCGTCTCCCGGGCGCCGCTGTCCTGAGACCTCCCTTGGTGCCGAAGAGGATTAATTCCGTCACATTTCTAAAGTAAAAGTCAACGCCACGGCCGTCAGATGATCGAACTCTTTGGATCAAATTCACCATCATTGCCGATTGCGGATTTGATCTGGGTTGGCTCAAAAACTGCGATTGTGTCGTATTCGCCTTCCTCCCGCATCCAAATCCCATCATAGCCGAGGGCTCGAATGCGGGTGACGATTTCTAAGTCTTGGAGCATGTCCCATTCTGCATAGTTATAATCAGTCGGCTTTCTGAGGCCCCACTTCTCCATGTGGGCCGCACATTCAGGAGTGCGAGGATCGAACGGTTTACGGACCCTGAGAAACACCGGCATCAAAACTTCCCGTCCCTCCCGCGACTCATCGTTCTCGTGTATGCGTGCATCGGATGCGCACGTGTTCGCATAGTTAGGGTCGGGTGTAAAGAAATGCGCCCCATGGTCAGAGTTGAACGCGTGGAAATCGCGGGCCGTCCCGTGATATAAGCGCGTGGGCCTACCAAAGCGGTCTGTCACCTTGCTGTCCAAAAACCACGCCTTGAAGGCCGAGGTTTGCGTGATTGGAACGTTTCGTTCAGCGGTTCTCTCGTTCTTCATGTGCCTTCACCTCCTCAGATTCTAGCCCCCAGAAACTGCGACCACAGGCTTCCGATTTGCTCCTGATCAGTCAAGCCTGGAGTCGATAGACTCCGTTCCCGATGAAGTGCAAATATCCGAGGCCTCGCAGGACTTGAAGTTGCTGCCTTATTTTTGGGCGGATGTTCTTGTTGTCGGGGTACTCGTCGGCAAATTGATCTTCCCTCCCGTAGAGATCGCCGAGTGTGAACACGTCTTTTTCGAGGCTAAGAACGATCCGTAGCGCCAGCGTCGTCCATCCCCGCGACCTTGGGTCGATCCTCCTGAGTTTGTTGAATTGCTGGAAGGCGTCTCGGACTAGTCGCGGCTCATTTGCGCCGTGTGGTCCAACGACCTCTATCTGCGCGTCGTTTGCGATCCGATCAAGGCGAATATTGCAGCCGACCCATCCCGCGCGGCGTGCCGTTGCCGACAGCGGTTTGCGCTGCTGAACGACATTCGGAGTCAGAAAAAGATTGTGGATTGCGGTGAGGCTTTGAATTTCCCATTCATCGTTCCGCTCAAGCATCATGAGAGTTGGGACCGATCCGCTTATGATTCGTCCCATCAGAGCGCTGTAAGCTCCATCAACCAAGGTTCTCTTGGGTCGATTGCGGAAGGTTTTCAATTCGTATCTCTGATCGCAGTTAGGGCAGGTGAAGTCGGTAGCCTTGGTGTTGGCCATTGTGGCGCATAGATTGTCGCTCTCGCAGGACAAGCAATACGCGTTTGATTGGAACCACGCCTCCGAAAGGACCCGCGACCGTTGGGTCTGGCTTGTGTATCGATCTGCCACTGAGACGTCGCAGCGCAATAACATCAAGCGACCCCACATTCATACCGGCGAGGCACGAGTGCGCGGTGGGGCTGGGCTAGGGTCTGAGTTATCAGGGTGTCGGGAAGGATAAATTCTTCGCCATCACGAATCAGGGTTCCCAGAAAGAACTGCGTAACCAGCAAAGAAAGCCCATCGCTCAATCCGCAGCGATTTCTAAATTCCGTGACTGTTACGCCTGCCGAATAACCTGTTCGTATTGCCTTGTAGGCATTCTCGAAGCCGCCAAGGCTCTTAGTAAAGCTCAATGGTCGCATAGGGTTGTTGTCCGGCTCAGAATGTCTTCGAAATTGCCAAGGATCATATTAGGCCTGCCGAGGAGGGTGCGGAAGGCGCGCATGGCTTCGGCGACGCGTCCTCCGGCTTCGACGACTTGCTCGTAGCTGCGGGCGGCTTCCTCGTTCCACTCCCAGGTGTCCTTGAAGGCGGTGATCTGGGAGGCGGAGCGGGCGCCATCCTTTTCCGCGAAGAGGACGTTGTAGTCCTGGCGGGAGTTGAAGGGCGGGTCGAGGTAGATGAGGTCGACGGAGTTGGAGGGGATGTGGTCGCGGAGGACGGCGAGGTTGTCTCCGTAGTAGAGCTTGTTGGGGGCGGGATTGTGGGGCGCGGGCATTGGGGATGATGTTAGCAGGGCACCCGATTTCGTTGGCGGCACGAGAGGCAACTACCGAGATTCTGACCCGTTGGGCCAGAATGACGCGCCGGGGTGGCAGAATGACGAGTTGGGGGATGACGGGAGTTGGCGGTGAGGCGGTAAGAAGGCCCGGGGCTAAAGCCCCTTTATTTATGTGCCACTTACCGCGGGCTGAAGCCCGCTGCTAATCCGAAAGACGCCGACCGCAGGGTTTTTCAGCAGCCTGCAAGCCTGCTGCTAATCCGAAAGACGCCCGCCGCAGAGTTTTTCAGCAGCCTCTCAGCTCACCTGCATTGCTCGGTGTTCGACACCTGAGGCGCTGCCCCAAGGCTAGATTAGCTCGCGCCTTCAGCGCGACAAGGACTGGGGTGAACCCCTTGTGTGAGGCAGATTGGGGCGGAATTGGAGGGATTGGGCGAAACGAATGCGGGGAGATGATTATGGCTTTAGCTCAGGCACGCAGAATTAAGGATACGCGAGGAGTAATGTGTCGGGCCTTCAGCCCTCGGATTTCGGGGGGTTACCAACCTAGGCCTACGGCCTAGGCTGGTATGTAGCGGGCCTCCGGCCCTGAATACATGGCCGAGGCAGGTGTGCCGGAGCTAGGGGCATAATCATCTACGGGGATTCTTCGCCTGCGGCTCAGAATGACAAGCAAAAGAAGAATACATGACAAGCAAAAGAAGAATGCATGACGAGCAAAAGAAGAATGCGGGACAAGCAAAAGAAGAATGCATGACAAGCAAAAGAAGAATGCGGGATGAGCAAAAGAAGAATGCGGGATGAGCGGAAGAAGAATGCGGGATGAGCGGAAGAATCGCTCTGAATCACAAGCAGAATGGCGAGCAAACGAGAGCCGCGGCAGCACAAATGCGGGGATTCTTCCCCTGAGCCGAGTTCAGGGTCAGAATGACAGGCGGGCAGGGTAATGCGCAGAAGCGGGCGGGTGGGTTTAGTTCATCCAGCGTTTGTCGGTGGGGTCTTTTTTCTTGTCGGGGTCGATGTAGCGGCCGTCGGAGTCGAACTTGACGCTGCGGCCTTGCTTGCCCATGTAGACCTGGAACTTGCGGGCGGCGCGGCGGCGTTTGTAGCGGTAGTAGGCGTTGCGCACGCCGAAGAGCCGCTCGCTGACGCCGACGGCGAGGCCGCCGCGGGGGGCGAACCGCAGATACAGCGCGCCGGCCAGGCCGCCTGCGAGTTGCAGCAGCGCGCCGAACCTGTCGCCGCCCTTGAGCAGCACCGCGGTATAGAACAGGATGTAGATGGCGACCATGTATTTGGCGCGGATGCGGACGACGAAGAAGAGCAGGAACTCCGTGTCGCCCATGCGCAGGGCGATGGCGACGAGCAGGCCGAAGACGCCGGCCCAGGCGCCGTGGCCGATGTCGTCCGGGCTGAGGTGCAGGATGCCGGTGAGGGCGATGGCCGCGGCGAGCAGCGCGCCGGCGATGGCGGAGGTGAAGTAGAGCTCGCGCAGCCAGCGCGCGCCGTAGGCTCCCTCCAGCATGGACCCGCAGAACCACAGCGTGAGCATGGCGAAGAGGATCTCCAGGATGCCCGTGTGGACGAAGCTGTAGGTGACAAGCTGCCAGATGGCGCCGTGGACAACCATAGCCGGTTGCAGCTCCGCAAGGGCGAGCAAGGCGTCCGCAGCCCTGGGCGCGAACGCCTGCAGCAGGGCGATGGCAAAGAAGACGCCTACATTCGCGAGCACAAGTGTGCGGACGGCGCCGGCGAAGGGCGGGAAGGCTATGGTGGCGGACTGGCTGGAGCGGGGCATGGGTTCCCTGGGACGGCAAAAGCGCGTGCAGTTCCATTTCACCACATCCGCGGCGTGCGGCTTGACCACGCATCCGCGGCGCGGCAGGTGCGGAGCGAGCAGCAAGCAGCGAGTCCAAATTGCACCATGCGGCTGGTGGCGGGGGCTGGTCGGCAGACGGGCGATAATCGGCGAGGCGTGCTGTGGGAAATCCGGGCTTGACGTAGCGCGGGAAGGCTACCCATACTAGGCTTGGCGGGTGTGCCCAATCGCGTCCATTGCAGGGTGAAGCAGTTGCCCGATGGAGTGCCGACGCGCGGTGGGTTGGGTCCATTCTGCTGGAAGGCGTGTGGAGGCTTTTACCATGGCAGTTGTATGTCCTGAATGCGATACCCCGATCACGATCGACGCGGATGAGGTGGACGAGGGTGAGACTGTGACCTGCGACGAGTGCGGGCTGGAGTTGGAAGTGATCTCCGTGGACCCGCTGGAGCTGGCCCCGGTGGACGACACTGGCTACGACGACGAGGACGACGCCGCCGCGGTGGAAGAGGACGAGGACTAAAGCGGTGCCGCCGGATAACGATGCGGCGGGGCGCGGGTATACTGCGAGGTATGGCGCGTTCTGTTCGTTTCCCCCACCTGTTTCGCGGATTCACCCGTAGCGCGGCGTTGCTGTGCTGTATTGGTTTGGCGATGCCGTCGGCCTCGCCGGCCCAGCAGCAGAAGGACCGCGTGGTGCAGGGCAAGGTGGTGGACAAGGACGAAGCCGCGGTGAAGGGCGCCACGGTGTATCTGAAGGACGACCACACGCTGGCAGTGAAGAGCTATGTTGCCGGCGATGACGGCACCTTCCGCTTTGGGCAACTGGCGCAGAGCTCCGACTACGAGCTGTGGGCAACGGCGAACGGCAAGAAGAGCGGGGTGAAGAACCTGAGCTCGTTCGACACGCGGCCGGTGTTCAATATCACGCTGAAGATTGAGAAGTAGGTTGGTTGAAGTTTGCCGGTGCCCGCTGGACGTGGGTCAGCGGGCTTCGATGTGCGCGTCCGTGCGTGCGTCGATGCGTGTGTCGATGCGGTCGCCGTGGCTGGGTGGGTTGCTGGTGACCAGGAAGCGGACCGGGGCAGCGCTGCGATTGATGGCCTGATGCACCTGGCCGGGAGCGATCTGCAGGCCGTGGCCGGCGTGCAGGGTGTGGTCGTGGGAGTCGACGGCCAGGGTGAGCTCGCCGGAGAGCACATAGAAGAACTGGTGGGCGCGGGTGTGTTGGTGCGGCGTCTCGGCGGCGCCGGGCGGCATCCGCTCCTCGATGATGTGCAGGTCGGGGGTGCGGACGAGATACCAGGCGTCGCAGCGGGTGTGGGCGGCGTCCGCGCCTTGCCAGGTGTAGTGCTCGGCGGTGGCGGCGTGGATGGGGGTGGGTGGCATGGGCGATTTTAGCAAGGCGGATGAGGTGGAAGCTGGTTGGAGACGGGTGTGGGCAGGGGCGAAATGCGGGGATTCTTCGCTGCGCTCAGAATGACAAGCAAAAGAACGATGTGCCGCAGAACTACGTGCCGCAGAGCTACGTGCCGCAGAAGGTTTGGGTGACTCGCTCTTCCGGGCGGGCGGGAGTGAGGTAGCGGGCGAGGTTGGGGCGGTCGTCGGAGTCGGACCGGGACTCGGACTGGGGCCCGTAGGGGTGGGTGATGACGTCGAGCAGCTCGCGGAAGGGGGCGAAGTCGTCGCGCAGGACGGCGGCGTCGATGACGGCCTGCACCAGGTGGTTGCGGGGGATGAAGGCGGGGTTGGCGAGGCGCATCGTCGCGGCGATGTGCTCGGGTGGAGCGGGTTCCAGCGCGAGGCGGGCGCGCCAATCGGTGGCCCAGGTGTCGAAGGCGGCGGGGTCGGTGAAGAGGGTGCGGGGTGATTCGGAAGCCGTGGCGGCAGGCCCACCCATGCGATGAGACTGCATGAATGGGGCACCCGCAACCTCACCCCTGCGGGCACCCGCAGGCCCACCCATGCGGTGAGACTGCATGAATGGGGCACCCGGTTTGGGGGGATCCGGCCTGGAGGCACACTCGTCGGCGAGGCGGTGGAAGGTGAGGGTGAAGTCGGCGTGGTTGGCGGCCATGCGGTCGAAGAGGCCGGCGATGAGGGCTTCGTCTCCCTCGCGCTCGGTGAGCAGGCCGAACTTGCGGCGGAGGGCGGCGAGGTGAGCGGCCTCAAGCTGGGGCTGGAAGGCGGCGAGCGAGGCCTTGGCGGAGTCGAGCGCGGCCTCCTTGCTGCCGGCCTCGGTCTCCAGCAGCGGCAGCAGACACTCGGCCAGGCGCGTCAGGTTCCAGAGCGCGATTGACGGCTGGTTGGCGTAGGCGTAGCGGCCGTTGACGTCGATGGAGCTGAAGACCTGGTCGGGATCGTAGGCCTCCATGAAGGCGCAGGGGCCGTAGTCGATGGTCTCTCCGGAGATGGCCATGTTG
>Ga0302199_1000318_pt1 | contig 25136 bp, 18 predicted proteins | sample II_Bog_N2_3_FD_194588 | JGI IMG/M metagenome (GOLD analysis project Ga0302199, IMG submission 194588) | Peat permafrost microbial communities from Stordalen Mire near Abisko, Sweden - II_Bog_N2_3 | ecosystem: Environmental > Terrestrial > Soil > Wetlands > Peat | place: Sweden: Abisko, Stordalen... | reverse complement strand
GATCTCGACCTCGACCACGCTGCCGTCCCGCCGGCGGTGCTGCGTCTCAAAGACAGAACCCTGCGCGGGGATGTCCCTGATGTGCCGCTTGAGTTCGCTGCCCGTCCTCAGCATCTCCCAATCGGAGACGTTTAGCCTCCGGATCTCCTCCCGGGAATACCCGAGGTGCCGGCAGAACGCATCGTTTGCCTGGATCACGTTGCCGTCCATGTCGAGGATATGGATCCCGTCCAGGGCCGTCTGCAGCAGCGCCTCGTTCTTGCGGCTCTCCTCCACGAGCTTCATCTCCCAGGCCTTCCGGACGCTCACATCGCGGACGATATTGGCATAGCCGCGCGGATTTCCCAGCGAGTCGCGAATCGGGGTGGTGAGCCCTGAGGCGTAAAACCTGCTGCCGTCCTTGCGCACCCTCCACCCCTCGCTCTCCGACTTGCCCTCCGAGCGCGCGATCGCCAGGAGCGCGCTGATCGAGGAGGTGTCCTGCTCGTCGGGCGGGATGAGGAGCGTCACCGGCCGGCCGACGATCTCCGCAGCGGAGTAGCCCGTGAGCCGCGCGGCCGCAGCCGTCCAGCTGGCGATGTTGCCCTCCGCATCGAGCATAAAGATCGCGCAGTCCTGAACGCCCTCAAGGAGAAGCCGCACATTCTCTTCGCTGGCCCGAAGCCTGGCCAAGAGCAAGTCTCGCTCGCGAAGGACGATGGCCGGCGCGAGGCTCACGAGCGAGGACACGAAAAGGAACGTGTAGAAATTCGACGGGAACTCGCTCATCGCGAACACGGGTCCCGCGGATCCCCGGGGCAGGTGGGCCGCGAAATACCCCAGAATGAGGCCGAGCAGGAGGTTGGCGACGGACGCACCCCTCACTCCAAACCTTATCCCAGCCCAGAGGAGGAGGGGCAGCAGTGCATATTTGGTCGTGGAGGCGATGACAGGCGCTTGGACAGCCACCGCCCAGACGGTGAAAGCGATGAGGCTGAACAGGGCGACCGTCTCCCAGACCCTGCGCCGCGTCATGTTGGGGAGAAAAACCGGGCGGTCGGGGGCCAACGATGTGAGGAGGACCGGCGCCACCAGGAGAATTCCGATGGACTCGCTTGCCCACCAGGTCAGCCAGGGTGCCCCGAAGGCGTGGCTCATTCCGACCGCGAATATGACGGCGGCTCCCAAGGTGGCGCCCACCGCTGGGGCAAGGATGGCGCCATAGCCGAGGAAGCCGAAGAATTGGCGGATGTTGAGGAGCGACGGCCGTGCTGCGACCCGGTAGCGTATGAGCCACGCCCCGGTGAAGGCCTCGGCGGAATTGGCGAGAAAGAAGCCGACCGACACCCAGAATTCGCTCAGGTGGATCAGGTCCGAGATGAGGGTCGCGGGAAATGCGACCAGGAACAGCACGGGCCAGCGGCGGGTCTCCGTCAACAGGAGCCCAGCGAGGTAGATTCCCGATGGCAGCCAGAAGCCGACGTAGTTGTCGAAAGGGGCCGTGAAAATCCTGCTGAGCTCGCAGGATCCAAGCATGAACAAGCCAAACGCCGTCGCCAAATACCAGAAGGGCATCCGGATCTGCCAACCGGGTCGCTTGAAAGGAAAAGGGGATTTGCTGTCCGTGCTCATCGCCTAAAGGGGCACGGACCGGCCTTTATTGACCAGCCGGGCCCCGGGGTATCGGAAAGTCACGCAGTCCCCGTCGCTATGGCGGGACCTTGGAGGAATGCTCGGGCCAATAGAATAGAGTTGGGGTTTATCGGGAGGGTTCACGGGCGGGTTCGCCCGTTTCAATGGGATGGCCCCGTTTGTGTGCCAATTCAAGCGCCGACCCGCACTATGCCGCGATTATCGGGGCAACGCCTACCTGCCAGGGGTGTTCCTGAGGCTTCCGAGAATCTGCGCGGCAAAGGAATTGCCAGGGTCGAGCTGGAGGGCCTTTTCGCAGCTCGCTCTCGCTTCGTCGGGCCTGCCCTGATGGAGCTGGAGGATGGCCATGTTGAGGTAGGCCGATGTATACTTGGGATCGAGCCGGACCGCCTCCATGAATTCCTGGATCGCCCCCCCTGCGGACTCCGGCGAGCGGGCTAGCAGAATCCCCAGGTTGTTATGGGCCTCCGCGGATTCCGGCCGCAGCCCGAGCGATATCCTGTACTGCCCGATCGCCTCGGCGTCCCGACCCGGAAGCCGCGAGAGCAGGAGCGCCAGGTCATAGTGGGCCGTGGCGTCCCCCGGGCTGACCTCAAGTGCCCGTTGGTAATGGGACACGGCATCGGCCTCGCGGCCCGGAATCCGCGATAGGAGGTTCGCAAGGTCCGAGTGGGCCTCGGCGAAGTCTGGCCGTATTCGAAGCGCCTCCTCGTAATGGTGCAGCGCCTCGGCCTCTGCGCCGCGGGTCGAGAGGAGCAGGTTACCCAGGTTGTTATGCGCCTCGGGATAGTCCGGTCGGATCTCCAGGGCGCGCCTGTAGTGGGCCAGGGCCTCCTGGGACCGGCCACTGCCCTCCAACTCGGCCGCAAGGTTGTTCTCGGCCATCCAGCACGAGGGATTCCGCTCCAGGGTCGTCCGGTACAGGATCTCGCTGCTGCGGTAGGTGCTGCTTTGCAGACGGGTGAGGAACGCGAGTGCGGCCACCAGGACCCCGCATGCGACCCTTCCCCAAGGCCGCGCCCCGGCCGGCATGCGCTCCACAAGACGGACGATTGCATACCCGCACGTGGCGAATACCCCGATGCTCGCCATGTACTGGAAATGGTCTGCGACGTAGGAATACAGGAACGGGAACAGGTTGAAGAACCCAAGCGCGGGGAAAAGCGACCCCGTGAAGAAGAGCCATGCGGCGAGAGGTCCACGGCTCCGGCCCCTCAGCAACCAGAGGATTGCGGTGAAAGCCACCACCTCGGCGAGGAGTACCCAGGCCCGCAGGTCTCCGGGCTCCACGCTCCATCTAGGGTAGATGAAGACGAGGTTCGCCGGCACGAGGAGCTTGACCAGGTAAAACCAGACGGCCCTGGCAGCCAGAAGGAGGCGCTGGACGAATGATAAGTCAAAACCCGCCCCTTCGGCCCCCACCACGTGGCGCTCCACCCACGCGGTCAGGAGGCCGGACGCACCCGCGGTAATAAACCAGGGGACGAGGGGAAAGGCGTCCCTGCGAATCTTGAGGCGCCCCCGGGTCCACCATACGACCACAAGGAGCGCCGCGGGCAGGGTCGCCGTGACGCTCTTTGTCCCGAGTGCCGCGACGAACAAGAGCGAGGCGCCCATGTAATGGGACCAGCGCCGATTTTCGGAGAAACGCAGATAGGCCCCTGCCGACAAGAGGTAGAACGCGAGCGAGAGCGTGTTCTTCTGCTCGGAGATCCACGCCACGGACTCGACGCACACGGGGTGAACGGCAAAAAGGAGCGCAGCGAGCCAGGCGGCTTCCTTAGGAAACCGCGCACCCGAACGGGCCCGCCCCAGCCTCACAAGGAGTACCCCCAGCATGCAGGCATTGAACCCGTGGAGAGCCACATTCACCACGTGGTAGCCCAGCGTCCCATCGCCCCAGAGCCGATGTTCAAGCCAGAAGGCGCTGTGCAGAACGGGGTAATACTGCTGGGTCTCCCGGAGATTCGCCCATATCCTAACGAGGCCCGAAAACGGCCTGAGATCCGCACGGGTTACATGGGCGGAATCATCCCAAAGAAGGCTGCCTTCCATGCAAGGCCAGTAGGCCACGACGAGAAGTCCGGAGATGAGGAGAGTGTAGCTCCACGGCAGGGAACGGCCCCAAAGACCCTCCGCCCGCGCAGGCTTCCCAAGCTCTCCTCTTTCTTCGGCTTGCCTCATCAGCGCCAATCAGGACCTTCCGAGACACCCCAGAGCAAGGAGGTTTGAGCAACCGTTTCGGGCAAAGAGCCTCACAGGACGTCCTTGTCGAGGACGTCGCGCACGGCGGCGAGGAGCTGAGCCGTGTCGTAGGGTTTGCGCAGGAGGCGCAGCCCGAGGTTGCCCAGTCCCTCGATGCCCAACTGGTCCCCGGTGAACCCCGAGATGAATAGAACCTTTTGCCCGGGCTTTTTCTTACGAAAGTCGGCGGCCATCTTGGAGCCGCTTTTCCCAGGCATGATGATGTCGGTGAGCACCAAGTCTATGGACTCGGGCGCCGTATCGAAAACCGACTTTGCCTCATCGGCGCTTGATGCAAGCAGGACATGGTAACCCGCCGCCTTCAGGATCCGGTCCATGGCGTGGCGCAGCGACCCTTCATCCTCGACCAAGAGGATCGTCCCTCCAAGGCGCGCCGGCCCCGGGGTGTCGCGGTGCTCGGGCTCCTCAGCCTCGGCCGCCGACTCAGGCATCCAAAGCCGGACCGTCGTTCCCTTTCCCGGAGCCGTCGAAAGCGTTATGCCTCCCTTGGAGGCCTTTACCATCGTGTAGACCGACGCGAGCCCAAGGCCGGTACCCTTCATCCGCTCTTTGGTGGTGAAGAAGGGCTCGAACGCCCTGCGACGCGTCGCCTCATCCATTCCCGCACCCGTGTCCGAGACAGAAACACAAACGTAGCGCCCCGGGAGAACCTCAAGGTAGCTGCCGGCCAGACGCTCCTCCACCGTGGAGGAAACCGCGGAGAGGGTGAGTGTGCCGCCGTCGGGCATCGCATCGCGCGCGTTGGTGCCAAGGTTGATCAGCACCTGGATGAAGTCGTCCGGATTGATCTTCACCGCGCCGCAGTCCGGCGCAATCGTGACCACGAGCTTCACCGTCGCACCCACCGTCCGCTGGAGCATGGGAACGGCGTCATGGATCATGTCAGCCACCGGGGTCGCCCTTGGCTTCACGACCTCCGTGCGGCTGAACGCAAGCAGCCGGTTGGTGAGGGTGGCGCCGCGCGCCGCAGCCCGGCGTATCTCGTCAACATCCTGGCGCACCGGGTCCGTCGTCGGGGTCTTGCGGTCGTCGAGCTCACATGCGGCCAGGTCGGCGTTCGTCAACACCACTGCAAGAAGGTTGTTGAAGTCGTGCGCCACGCTTCCCGCAAGGCGGCCTACGGCTTCCATCCTCGCCACCCGGTGGAGCTGGTCCTCAAGCTGCGTCCGCTCGCTCACATCGCGCGTGTTGAGCACGACGCCCTCGATCTCGGGCTCTTTCAGGAGGTTGCTGCCCGCGGTCTCCAGGTGGCGGACGGAGCCGTCCTGGGCCGCCAGCTTCCAGCCGATCGTATCGGTGACATTCGGATTGAGAATCAGCCTGTCGAAAAACGCGGCCACCTCGGGCCGGTCATCTTCGTGCACCAGCGAAAGGAGATCCTTGCCCACCATCGCGTCCGGCGAGACACCCAGCACGCCTTGTGAGGCGAGGCTCGCAAACCCAATGACCCGCTTGTCATTCACGATGAGGACCGCATCAGAGGAATGGCGAACGAGCACCTCGAAGCGGGCCTGGCTCTTTTGGCGCGCCTCGGATCCGGCAAGGCGCAGGCTGTCGCGGATCACAAACACCTCACGGGCAAGGAGGATGCCCAAGAAAAGGAAGAAACTCACCATGATCCTCGAGTAGAGATGCAGGTCGGGCTCCCTCACGAGCACCAGCAGGAGGACCAAACCCACTTCGGCCACGATGGTGATGAGCGGCAGGGGGCTAAACTCCACGAGCGGCCGCCTGTCATGGTCGTTGTAGGGGTCCGAGCTGAAACGCCACCCGGCTAACAGCCATAAGCTGAACGCAATTCCGTTGATCACATTTCCCTGATCGACCAAGAGGCTTCTCGGCAAACCGCTCACCTGGCCGATCGAGAACATGATGTCGGTCATCCACAGGAGCCCCATCCCCATGAGGAGCAGCCTGACAGCGGCCCGCGAAGGCAGCGCGGCCCGCGTTTCGAGGGCCCAGCTGAGCGTCACGAGCCCGCAAAAGGAACTGAATGGGAAGGCCAGGGTGAACACGTCCTCCACGAACGATCCAGTACCAAGGAGCGGGCGCACCGAGAAGAGCCAGTAGGGAGCCCCGGTCCCGACAATGAACGTGAGGGCATCCACGGCCAACCGTGCCGGAGTCCGCTTGACGTTCGGGGCCTTCGGCATCCGCACGAGTCCCACAAGGAGCGTGAGGGAGGAAAGGAGGAAAAAGATGTTGGAGACAAGCGATGCCGTATCCGCCAGGGGCGCTGAGAGCCTGAGGAGGCCGGTCGCCACCACCGCTATCAGCATCAGTCCGCCGCACGCCTGCAGCAGCAGCGTGCCACGCACCCAGCGCAGGATTCCCCTCACCTCCTGTGGCAGGTCCGGGCGCTTGGCCGCCACGCTGAATATCCAGACCCCGACGATGCAAAAAAACTCAAGGAAGCCAAAGTCGGCCAGCCTTCTCCCGGGCACCGCTTCCACCCTAACGGTTAAGTCGACCCCGATGTGCACCGCGCTCACGCCAAACGCGAACCACAGCCACACGGGCACCGAGCGAAGCATCTTCCCGAAGGTGCTGGTGCCGGTCGCCATGCCATCGGATTAACCCGGCTGCCTCGCGAGTCAGTAAAAAACTCCCCGGCCGGCCCCGGCCGTGACAAGAATGAAATTATGGCCCTCCGAGATTCTCCAGAGGGATCGGAGTCGCTCCCGGGCAGCTTCAATCGATCGAGTTGCCGAGGGAGGGATATCCCCACAACGTGATCCCGAATGAGCGAGCCCTATGAGGAGACGATCAACGGCGAGAACCTGCTTCGGTGCGCGCCGTCGCAGGCCCACGAGCTGCTCGTGGAGCGCCTGCACAAGCTTGTCTCCAGCAGCCTTTCGCCGAACTCGAGCCTGGAGGTCTTGCCTCCCCGCTCGGGGCTGGACCTTGGCCGGGCGGGCCAGCTCCAGCCCGATCTGTGCATCGTGCGCACGTCAGGCGGAGCGGGGGATGGCGGCGTGAACCCGCCCTATCTGGTGGCTGAGGTGCTGCACCCAGGCGATCACCATGTAGATACCGTGATAAAGAAGCAGCTCTGGGCCGACATTAAGCTACCGAGGATGTGGATGGTCGACCCGAGGTACCTGAACGTCGAGGTGTATGCGTCGACGGAGTTTGGCTTCACGTTGCTCGACATCCTCGCAAACCGCCATCCGCTCACCGACCCGAACCTGCCTGGCCTTAGCTGCCCGATGCGCGACCTCTTCGCCGGCATCTAGATGGGCAGGAAAGCCCCCAAGGCGTTCCCCACCCTCCACCGTCCATGGAATCGGCAACCCGAAGAGAACTCCCGGGCCCGTCCGGTCAGACGATCCCGAAGGTCGATTCCGACGCCGTCCGGAGCAATTTCAACGATATCCCGTCAGTCCTGTATTACACGCGGGCGGCCCACTTTCTCGGGCTGTGGAAATCGGAGCGCCTGCTGATTGAGCGTTTCCTGCCTGACGCCCAAACACGGATCCTTGAGGCCGGCTGCGGCGCCGGACGGGTGGCGATGGGCCTCTGGAAGGCGGGTTACCAGAGGATAACGGCATTCGACTTTGCGAACGAGCTCCTGGACCAGGCGCAAAGCCTGGCGCGGGAGCAGGGTGCGGGCACGATCCTGTTCCGTTGCGCCGACGCGACCACCGTGGATCGGTCCGTCTTTTCAATGGGCGCGGGCGAAAGCTTCGGGGGCGCCCTCTTCATGTTCAACGGGCTCATGCAGATACCGGGAAGGCCGAACCGAAGGAAGGCGCTCGAGCGGATCCACGCGCTCTGTTCGCCGGGCGCGCCCTTCATCTTCACGACGCATGACCGGGACAACTCCCATGCTGGCGGCTTCTGGCTTGCCGAGGCGTCCCGTTGGAAGATGGGCCAGCAGGATCCGCGGCTGCGCGAGTTCGGAGACCGGCAGTTCATTGACGAGAGCGGCCAGGTGTTCATCCACATTCCGGACCGTACCGAAATCCTGGAGGACTTGGCGGCCACGGGCTGGAGGCTCGAGGTCGACTCCATGCGCAGCAAGCTGGCCCGCGAGACGGCCGCCGTCGCCGAGTTCTCCGACGACTGCAGGTTCTGGGTGGCGACGCGCAACGCCTAGGACTCGAAGCGACCCCGGATCCCAGGCGGGCGTTGCCCAAAAAGAGGCGGCCAGCTAGACGCCCCGGCCCTCCCGGAACCCGTGGGCCCGGTAATGGTATTCGCCGGAGGGGCAGAGCCTCGCCTCCACGGCCTCCCTGACGTCGGGGTTGCGGGCAAGGTAAGCCTCCTCGGGAAAGGGGCATTTTGACCCGAATGCACCCGGCTCGACCCGGACCGCCTGCCTCAGGCGCGGCATCCAGTAGCCCCGGTTTACGGGCACGATATCCATGCCCCGCCCGAGGCAGTCGCTCCTTCCAAAATAGTGGCACACAAGTGAACTGCGCGTGCGCCTGGGGTCCCGGATCGGGCTCCCACCGTGGACAAGGTCCGCGTGCCAGATGAATACGTCCCCCTTCCTCGCCAGGAACGTCTTTTCCCTGAGACCCCTGAGCCGTAGCTGCACGTCGACATAATCGAACCAGTCGACAATCTCGTCCCTGGAGGCGTGGTGGGTCCCGTCGTTGAAGACATAGAGCGGTATCTTGTGACTGCCGGGATAATACACGAGGGGACCGGAGTCCGGGTGCGCGTCCTCGAACGCGATCCAGGCCGCGATGAGCGAATGCGGCGTCCTGGGAGTCATGTACAGGGAGTCGATGTGCTTCGGCTGGGAGCTTCCCTTCTCAAAGTTGATGCTGTTGCACAGGACCGCGGGCTCGCCGAGATGGTCCTCAAGGAGGGTCGTCAGTTCCGCGTCCAGGGCCAGGCCGCGGACCTCATCGCTCATCAGGTAGAGGTCGTTGAACTTGTAGTGGCGTGCCTCGGGACGGGCTGCCTGCGCCCATAGCGTGCGCATGCCCGTCTGCAGACAGTCCACCACCACTTCGTTTGGCCTGTCCCTGAGCAGCCTCCGGACGGCCGCCGCCGCCCGGTCGATCCTGCCTTCGGAAAAAAATCCCTCCAGCACCACGTAGCCGTCTCTCTCGAACTGGGACTGGCCCGCGCCCTCCTCAATCTCGCTGATCCGATTCGTTACTAGGTTCACGCAAATGCATGACACCCCACGGGCGCACAGCCGCTATTCCACAGGAAATAATCCGTTTGCGGCCTTGGGCTGGCGGACTCTTGAACCTAGATCTGGGAGAACGGCGCGGGGACCATGAAGCGGCTCGTGATCTTGGAAACCGTGTCCGCATACTGGGGATCGTTCTTCAACCTGACCCATGTCGGGTGCACGGCGAATGCGGCCCAGCTCTTCTTGTGGGTCTCCAGATCCGGACTGCAGAGCATGTAGGTAAGATGGGGAAGGTCCCGGCCGACGAGAGCTTGGCCGTAGAATACCGGCGAGAGGTTGAGCTCCTGCATGACGCCGATCTCGCCAGCATTGAACATGGCGACCTTCTTGAGCGCCTTCAGCTCGCTGAAACTCTCATAGGTGCGCATCTCGAAGATCCTGGGCTTGCGCTGCCTGGCAAGCGCCGGGACCGCCAGCCTTGGGAGGCCGGAAAACGGGAGGAAGCACCAGCTGTCGATCCGGTCGAATGCAGGTTGGTCCTTCGTTGGCGTGGACAGGTACTCGGATCCGGCAGCCTGAACCGCAGGGTCCGCGTTCAGGGACGCGTTCACCGAAGCCACCGAGTCGAGCGTCGGATGGGGAATCAGGACCCAGACGGCCTGGCCGTCCTTTGCGTCGGGTTCAGTGAAGACCCCCACAGCCTCGATCCCGCGACGGTTAAGGGCAGGAATCAGGGCCTTCTCCAAATAGGAATCCAAGAGGGTGTGCGAGGCGCCGGCCTTCAGGCGGTAGGCGCGGAGCTCGATAAACTCGCCTCCGGAATCGGGCGCCTCTGCGCCCTTCGCGGGGCTTGCGACGGCTAGCGCCGCGGTGGCTGACGCTGCGAGGGAGGTTTTCAGGAATTCACGGCGGTTGAGGTTATTCATGGTCAAAGTTCAGAATGGGCAAACGGGCCTATCGCTCCGGGAAGAGCTTCCTAAGCCCCTCCTCGGACGCCTCGGTGATCCCGCGCTCCGTGATGAGCCCGGTCACGAGTCTGGCAGGGGTGACGTCAAACGCGGGGTTTGCAGCTCCGCTACCCTCGGGCGTCAGCGCCACCGTGGCGATGCTCCCGTCCGGAAGCCGGCCCGAGAGATGGGTCACCTCCCGCGCCGACCGGTTCTCGATCGGGATCTCCCCGACGCCGTCCCGCACGCGCCAGTCGATCGAGGGCGAGGGGGCCGCGACGTAGAACGGCACCTTGTTGTCATGCGCAGCAAGCGCCTTGAGGTAGGTGCCGATCTTATTGCAGACATCTCCGGTCGCTGTGGTCCGGTCGGTTCCGACCACGACGAGATCCACCTGCCCATGCTGCATCAGGTGTCCGCCCGCATTGTCGGCGATCACGGAGTGAGGCACCCCGTGATTCAGGAGCTCCCACGCCGTCAGGCTGGCCCCCTGGTTGCGGGGCCGTGTCTCGTCGACCCAGACATGGATGGGAATCCCCGCGTCATGGGCCGCGTAGATCGGGGCCGTCGCGGTGCCCACGTCCACGGTGGCAAGCCATCCCGCGTTGCAATGGGTTAGGACGTTCACGACCCCGCCGTCCGCCTTGCGTGACGCTATGGCCCTGAGGAGCGGGAGCCCCGCAGCCCCTATGGCGCTGTTGATGGCGACGTCCTCGTCGCATATCTCCCCTGCCCGGGAGAAGGCCGCGGCGGCGCGCTCCTTTGGGGGGAGCGGCGAAAGCCACGCCGTCATCCGGTCAATCGCCCATCTTAGGTTGATGGCGGTCGGCCGGGTTTCCATGAGCACATTGCCCGCCCTCTTCAGGCCGAAGTCCGAGGGATCGACCCTGAGCGCCAGCCAGAGTCCATAGGCCGCCGTGGCGCCAATCAGCGGCGCGCCGCGCACCTGCATCGCCCGGATGGCGTGGGCCGCCTCTTCAAGGTTCGACAAGCGGGCCACGACGAATTCATGGGGAAGGCGCGTCTGGTCGATGATCTCGACCGATCGGCCGTCGGAGCCCGGCCAAATCGTGCGGTAGGGTTTGCCCTTTATCTTCATATTACTCGGTCGTTTCCCCCGTCGACAGGAACCTGTGCACCGGTCGTCTTCGCGAAGAGGGGCCCGCAGAGCTCGGCGGCAAGCTCCGCCACGTCCCGGCTAAGGACCTCCACCTTGAGCACATTGTTCGTCTTGTAGGCCTCGACGGAGAGACCGTAGTGGCGCGCGCGACTCTCAAGAATCTCCGGAGTCCATAGCGCCGTGTCGAAGACCATGTTCGGATGCAGGGAGTTGATGCGGATGTGGTCGGGGCCCCATTCCAGGGCCGCTACTCTCGTCAGCTGGTTCACGGCAGCCTTGGACGCGGAATACGCCGCGGCCCCGGGCCCGGGCGCCGGCACGTTCTTGGATCCGATCACCGCAACACGCCCGCCACGTGGCGAGAGCTTCAGGAGCGAATGGCACTCCCGCAGCACCACGAAGCTCGAGTCCAGGTTCACCGCCATCACCTTCCTCCAGAGGTCGGTTCCCATCTCGCCGATCTTCTTGCCGCCCGGGAAAATCCCCGCGCTTAGGACCAGCATGTCGAGGCCGCCAAACGCCCTCACGGCCTTCTCGAGGGCGGAAACCACCTCCTCCTCCCGTGTCAGGTCACATGCGATCCCGAGGTAGTCCGGCCTTCGAAGGATCCCGGTGATGCCCGGGTTAACGTCGAGGCCGACGACGGCTGCGCCCCGCTTTAGGAGCGCGTCCACGCAGGCGCGCCCGATCCCGGAGGCCGCCCCCGTGACGAGCGCCACCTCTCCCTGGAACACGGGGACCGGTCCGGCCCGGCGCAGCTTGGCCTGCTCCAGGTCCCAGTATTCGCAATCGAAGATGTGCTCGGGCGGCAGGCCCTGCCAGCCACCGAGTGCGGCGGAGCGCAGGATGATGTCGATCGTGTGCCGGTAGAGGTCGGTGACAATCGATGCGTCCTGGGCCGTGCGTCCCACGGCCACAAGGCCCCACTCGGGGTCCAGGACGACCCGGGGCGCGGGGTCGAGCATTGTTGGCCTTGGGTGGACCCGGCCCGCCCACGTTTCGAAATAGGCCTCGTAGCTGTTTCGGTAGGCCGCCAGATCCCGCCCGAGCATGGGGATCCGCTTGGTGCGGATGACATGGTCGGGGGTGGCCGGCGCCTGCTGGGACAGGGCCGCCACGTCGGGGCGCCGGGCGAAGCCGAGGCACATGGAGTCGGAATGGGTCGCCAGGATTGCAGGGGTGCCCATCACTTGGGAGAGGTCCCGCCGGAATGTCGCAAGCTCGAGGCGGATCGACCGGGAAGGCGGCACGGGAGCCGGCGTATCGATTGCCCAGGACTTGTGCCTCCCAAGGTAGTCCTCGGCGAGCGCGACCAGGTCGATCATGCGGCCGTAAGATTCCTCCGCGGTCTCGCCAAAGCTGATCATCCCGTGGCTCATCAGGACGACCCCGATCGTCCTCGGGGTGGACCTTTGGGGAAAGAGTTCCGCGAAGAGGCGGGCCAGCTTGAAGCCCGGCATCACGTAGGGGATTACGACCACGCGGTCGCCGTAGATTTCGCGGATCCTGTCCTCACCTCCGGGTGTGTTCGTGACCGAGATAAGCGCATCGGCATGGGTGTGGTCCACGTACTTTGCCGGGAGCACCGCGTGAAGTATCGCCTCCACCGAGGCCATGGGCGCCGAGGCCTCCGTCATGCACGTCCTGAGCTCGGAGGCCATCCGCACGTCGGCGAGTGATTCGAGGGTCGCGAGCCTGAGGAGATGATCCAGTCGGCATGGTGAGAATCCCGCCGCCTCGATCGAGGCGAGGTCCCAGCCGCTGCCCTTAACCCGGAGAATGCGCTCATCCTCACCAAAGACGTTCCGTTCGAGGGTCTTTACCGAGGTGTTTCCGCCTCCATGAAGCACCAGGGACGGGTCGCGCCCGAGGAGCCTCGAGGTATAGACCCGCTGGCCAAGGTCCCCCGGAAACCCTTCCGCTTCGGCACTGTTCCAGAGGTTCCTCATGGGGGGCAATAGGGGTTCCCGGCCACTCGCGGCTTCATACACAATGAGAGGTGCCTTCACCTTGCGGCCGAGTCAAGTGCACCACCCTTGCGGACCGGACGAACCCGCATCATGATGTTCCTCCGAAGCCCCCACCCTCATGAACATGCAATACCGCCAGCTTGGAAAATCCGGCCTCAAGATCAGCGCCCTCTCATTCGGGGCCTGGGTCACCTTCGGAAAGCAGATCGGAGATCCCGTGGCACAGAAGCTCCTCCATACCGCCTACGACGCCGGGGTGAACTTCTTCGACAACGCCGAGTCGTACGCTGACGGCCAGGCCGAGGTCGTCATGGGGGCCATCCTAAAAAAGTCGGGCTGGCGCCGCTCGAGCTACATGGTCTCAAGCAAGGTGTTCTTCGGCGGTCCCGGTGACCGGCCCAATGAGGAGGGCCTCTCGCGCAAGCACGTGGTCGAGGCCTGCCACGAGGCGCTCGGGCGGCTCCAAGTCGACACCCTCGATCTTTACTACTGCCATCGCCCCGACCCCAGCGTGCCCGTCGAGGAAACGGTCCGGGCCATGCATGACCTGATCACGCAGGGCAAGGTCCTCTATTGGGGTACCAGCGAGTGGAGCGCGGCGCAGATCGAGTCTGCCCACGCGGTGTGCGACCGACTGGGCCTTCATCACCCGATCGTGGAGCAACCCCAGTACAACATCTTCCACCGTGCGCGCGTGGAGAAGGAATACAGCTCCCTTTATAGAAGCCCCGGCCTGGGAACCACGATCTGGTCCCCCCTGGCCTCGGGCCTGCTGACCGGGAAATACAACATGGGCGTGCCGAAGGGGGCCCGCCTGGACATCCCCGGGATGGAATGGCTGCGCGAGGAAATCCTCCAGAAGCCGGGAGTCGAGAAGCGGCTCTCGGCCGTGCCAAAGCTGGCTGAAATCGCCAAGGAGCTCGGGATCAGCCTGCCGTGCCTTGGCATAGCCTGGTGCCTAAAAAACCCCAACGTGAGCACCGTGATCCTAGGCGCATCCCGCGTCGAGCAGCTGGCCGAGAACCTGGGGGCTCTCGACGTTGCCGAAAAGCTTACCCCACAGGTGATGAAGGCAATCGATGCGATTTCCTCCCCGGTGGCCGACTAGAACCGTGCTTGTCCCAATGAAACGAAGCCTCGCGCTCGTGCTCTCCACGCTCCTTGTGGCCGGCTGCGTCGCCAAGAAGGACACCAAGGTGGACCAGGCGCGCGTGCAGGCGCGGCTCCAGGAGTATGCCGGCCTTCAGCTTAAGATGGATGCGGCGGGCCTGGCGGCAATGTACGCCCCGGATGGCGAGCTGGTAAACCCAAGCCAGCCCCCAGTCCGTGGACGCGCCGCGATCCAGAAATTCATCGAGAGCTTTTCCGACTTCAAGGTCCTCGCGAACTCCGACGTGGCGACCAGCACGCTGATCGACGGGGATGCTTCGGAGCAGCTGGGCACCTACCGCCAGAAGGTGCTCAGCCCGGAGGGCAGGCTCTTTGAGGTCTCGGGCAGGCTCGAGATCGGTTGGGTGAAGGATCCGTCCGGAGAGTGGTATATATCCCAGCTGGCCACTTTCCCCGAGAAGTAGGAAGGGGCGGTGGACGCGCGCAGCGCGTGGTTGGTTACAATTCCCCACGAGATTTAGGCGGGGATATTCCGGGGCTGCGGTAACTGCGGGGGCAACCGTGGGCGTCTCATGCCCCAGCAACGTAAATCATAATCCATAATGTCCCCCCGCCCTATGAAAAATGAGCCCCTGTTCAAATTCGTCGCCATCGCCGGCATCGCCAGCGTTTTCATGGCCTTCGCAAGCGCAGCCCATGCCGATGGCGGCAAAGCCATTACACGCGCCGGGACTTACACCACGAGCCGCGGCGGCTCCGGAACCATGTCCACCGTCACGACCCGCTCCAACGGTGTTGTGAGCAAGCAGGGCTCCTGGACCAATGCGTCCGGAGGGACCGGAACCTGGCAATCGCAGGCCAACTGGAACAAGGCATCCCAGACGGCGACCGTGAACGGGTCGGCAACGACGCCGAAAGGTGCAACGACCACCTGGCTGGGAACCGAAGCCCGTACCGCACCGGGGACGATCACCGAGAGAGGAACCCTCACGAAGGCGAATGGCACGCAGGCCACGTACTCGGCAACGGACACCAAGGTGGCGCCCGGCACCTGGGACAAGACCGAGGTCATAACGAATGCGAACGGCACGACCACCCAGCGGACGGTGGACACGACGGTGAACGGTTCGAGCGGCACCCGCACGGTAACGACCACGCTTCCAAATGGGCAGACCGAGACGCGCAATGCCTCCTTCACGCAGACCGTGGCTCAGATACCGGCGCCCGCGCCCTTTCCGGGTCCCTGAGGGCCTGGGACACCTTTTCGTCGGGCGGGTCTTGGGAAGAAGCGGAGGCGCTCCTGCAATTGCAGTGCCTGCAAGAGGTTGGGGCCGGTTGCCCAGAAGCAAGCAAGTTGAAGCAACTCTTGCAGTTTGGGGTGCCAACCCATATGATAGCTTCCCGAGTAGCCAGCTATAGTTAACTCCCGGCCACCGGGGGTCGATAACCTAAGCAATGAATTCCCACGGAGAAAGTGTCCCACGGTCCAAATACGACTGGATCTTGGTGTCGAGGGAAGCGCCGCCCAAGCGCACCGCGTCGCAGCGGGTTTTGGACTACAACGAGATCTACGCCATCTACGACGAGGACACGGCCCAGGAGCAGGCGCGCCGCTGCATCCAATGCCCGAACGCGTTGTGCGCGCAGGCCTGTCCCCTCTCCAACCGGATCCCCGAGTGGCTCGCCCTGACGGCCGAGGGCCGGTTTGTGGAGGCGTCGCGACTTTCCAACAAGACGAGCAACATGCCCGAGATATGCTCGAGGGTCTGCCCGCAGGAGCGGCTCTGCGAGGGCGCCTGCATCCTGAACTGCCGGACGGACCCGGTGTCCATCGGCGCCATCGAACGCTTCATCAATGAATACACGTTCACCCATTGCCCGGAGGTGATCGTGCCCGCCACCTCGAACGGACTACGCGCAGCCATCATAGGATCAGGCCCTGCCGGGATGGCGTGCGCGGACGAACTGGCGAAGCTCGGTTACCAGACCACGATGTTCGAGTCGATGACGCTGCCGGGCGGCCTGCTCGTGAACGGCATCCCGTCCTTCAAGCTGGAGAAGTCCGTGGTAGCCCGCCGGATGAACGTGCTGGCGGAGCGGGGCGTGGAGATAAAGCTGGGAATCACCGTCGGCAAGGACATCCCCCTAAGCGAAGTCATCGGCTCCCACGACGCCGTCTTCCTCGGCCATGGCGCGCAGAAGGCCAAGGCCGCTGGAATTGCGGGCGAAGAGCTCCCGGGCGTGGAGCAGGGCTTGCCGTTCCTGATCCAGAAGAACGTGGCAGCCGGCGTCGTTGCCGCCCGCGAGGTCGACGTCCTCGGCCGCCAAGTCGCGGTTCTCGGGGGTGGCGACACGGCGATGGATTGCCTGAGGACCGCCCTCCGGGCGGGAGCAAAGACGGCAACCTGCCTTTATCGGCGCGATTTCTCAAACATGCCCGGCAGCCGCAAGGAATATTACAACGCGCTCGAGGAAGGAGCCGAGTTCCAGTTCCTGACCAACCCCGTAGAGATCCTGGCCGGCCCCGACGGCGCCACCCGCGGGGTGCGGTGCGTCCGCATGGAGCTCGGCGCCCCCGATGCCTCGGGCCGGAGCAAGCCGATCGTCGTTCCCGGGTCCGAGTTCGTGGTGGCTGCGGACGTGGTCATCATCGCCTACGGGTTTGACCCGGTTTCCTTTCCCGACGACAGCGAGTTCATGAGGATCAAGACCAACGAGTGGGGCGGGATCGTGGTCGACCGCGACCAGATGACGAGCGTGGACAAGGTCTACGCCGGCGGGGATTCCGTGAGGGGTCCAAGCCTTGTGGTGCATGCGGTGCGCGACGGCCGCAAGGCCGCAGGGGCGATCCACCGGAAGCTCTCGGCGGCCAAATAAGAGCGGCCCGCCCGGGCTCGCTTTTGGGGCCGGCCTAGGCCGGCTTTCGCGCACAGGGCATACGCGACGTCCCGAATAACGCGTCGATCATGCGCACGACGCCGGGCAGCGACATGAAAAACCGCGCCAGTCGCTGCTTTCCGGCGGACCTTAGCGTCTTCACGACCTTGAAGCGCACAGCCCCGTCATACCGAAACCGGACCGGCAGAAGGCCATGGCGGGCGTAGACGATCTCAAGTGCGCGGGGCGTGAAGAAGCTGACGTGAATCTCCGGAAGGCAGTAGGCATAATCCAGTCCCTTGGCCCTGGCCACCGGGCTTGAGAGATTGCCCGTCGTCACGAGCAGGAGGCCGCCCGGCTTCAGGAGCCTGGAAGCAAGCGCAAACACGGGATCGGGATACTCCAGGTGCTCGACCACTTCGATCAGGCTGATGACATCGTACCTTCCCGCTTCCTCCGCCTTGAGCTCCTCGAGCCCGACGATCCTGAATCCGTCCTTCTCCCGTAGCCGGTCGGCGTAAACCCCGATGTCATGGCCGCTCAGGCGCAGGGGCCACACCTTCCCTCCCCTGCGGCATTCGCGGGCCTCGGCGAGGAACTTGAGGAGCCCTCCCGCGCCGCACCCAAAATCAAGCCATTCCACCGGGCCCTCGGGCAGGTTTCCTGCAATGTAGCCCCCCGCCAGGCGCCAGAGATCCTCAAGCTCAAGCACGCGGTGCGTGGCCCTGAAGTCCCGGTATTCCTCCTCGTAGGAAACGTAGAGATCCGCTCCGCGCCCCTGGTAATAGGCCTCATTGTAGGCGTCGTATCCGGGAAAGGGGTCCACAAACGTCACGTCGCAGTCCCGGCAGCGCCAGAATTTGAAATCCTTATGGATGAATGTTCCGTGCTTTGTGCCCACGTAGTCCGTCCTGGGGGAGCCGCAGGACCGGCAAAGGGGCCGCGCAGGCGCGGCGGGGACAGCTTCTGCGGTCATTCGTTTGACCGGAGGATGGGATTGCGCCCCTCCAAAGTCTACACCTCGCTGTAGCCGCGCCCGCCGCCCAAAGCGGCCCCCGACCGCCTAGGCCTGTTGGACGCCGGTCGACGGGGCCACGCGCATCAGGATTTCCCGACGTCCTCTGGGTGAACGGGCCAATATCCTTCGTGGATCGCAAGTCCCTCGGCCTCCATGAGCGGCCCCAGGACTTTTGTAGCGGGGGCGATGCGGCCCAATATCTCGTGGCTTGTCAGCGGGTTTGGGTCCGGGGGGAGGCCCATCACCTGGACGAAGGGCGCCTCGGAGGTGCCATAGACCACGCGGCCGATCCCAGCGAAGCATATGGAGCCGCAGCACATGGCGCACGGCTCGGTGCTCGTGTAAAGCGTCGCCTTCGAAAAGGTCCTCCGGTCTATGCGGGGGCTAACGGCCGAGATCAGGCCGGTCTCGGCATGCTTGGTCACATCACCCGTCGAGTGAACGCAGTTGGAGTACTCGGCCAGGATCTTGCCATCCTTTACGAGCAGGGCGCCAAAGGGACCGCCCCCGTGGGTGATGGCATAGCGTGCGAGCTCGTAGGCGCGTGCCATGAAGACCCGGTCTTCGGCCGTGCATGCGGGATCATCTTGCGAGGCCGCCGGGAATCCGGCGAATGCGTTCAAGGCCGAGAGGAGGGACGCGACGATGCAGAGCGCGCGTAGCGGCGAGCGGATCATGGTCAAGTCACTGCAATAAATATGCCAGTGTTCGCGGCCGACCTCCGCCGCCAGTCTCGCACAAAAGTGCTTTCGCCCGGATCGCCTAAAACGCCCGCGCTCCCGGAGCCAAAAGTAAGTATATAGACTAATCCTGTTCATCAAAGTGCGGCCACGCTGCCTTTCCAACTCGGGACCAGCCAGTTGCCCCCGGCACGGGGATTGCGGGCGGCCGTTCTTCTGGCCCAGGGTCTTGGCTTCGCCTTTACATGCTAGGGGCCATGCGGATGAATGAAGGCCTCCGCCCTCTGAAAAAACTCCTACCCTAGTCACCCCATGCGCTTTGGTCACTTCGACGACACCGCCCGCGAATATGTCATCACCCGACCGGACACGCCCAGGGCGTGGTCAAATTACCTCGGGGACCGCCGGTATGGCGCCATCATAACGAACAACGCCGGCGGGTATAGTTTTACCCGCTCGCCCGCATCCGGCCGGTTCATGAGGCACCGCTACAACTCCGTGCCGATGGACATGCCGGGCCGGCAGTTCTACCTGCGGGACGCCGTGAGCGGCGACTTCTGGTCGGCCGCGTGGCAGCCCGTGGGCAAGCCCCTTGACGAGTACATCACGACCACGCGGTTCGGCCTGGGCTACGCCATCATCGAGAGCGACTGGCGCGGCATCCGCACCGAGGCGACATACTTCGTGCCGCTCGGCCAGGAGTTCGAGTACTGGCGCCTGAAGGTCACGAACACGGGGACCGAGCAGCGGAAATTGAATGTGTTCTCGTTCTGCGAGTTCACAACCGAATGGAACCTGACCCAGGACCTGCTGAATCTTCAGTACTCGCAGTACATCTCCCAGGCCGACTGGCAGGATGGATTCATCCTGGCCTCCTCGTGCCGCAGGCTTCCCGAGGACCCGACCAATTTCGCAAACAACGACCAGTCCCGCTGGTGGTGGATGACGCAGGTGGGCGGCGAGATCGTCGGATATGACTGCGACCGGGACAAGTTCCTGGGCACGTACCGCAGCTTCGACCGGCCCGAGGCCGTGGAGGCGGGAGCGTGCAGGAACAGCGACCATATGTCGGACAACGGGTGCGGAGCCATACAGAGCGACCTGGTGCTGGCGCCTGGCGCCTCGGCGGAGGTCCTGGTCCTCCTTGGGATCGGCAAATCCACGAAGGCCAAGAGGGCCTGGGCCCGCTTCGGCAACCACGCGGCGTGCGACAGGGAGCTCACCAAGCTCAAGAGCCACTGGCAGGGCCTCGTCGGAAAGCTGCAGGTGAACACGCCCGACGCGGACTTCAATCACATGGCCAATGTCTGGGGCGCCTACAACGCCCTGATGACGTTCGAGTGGTCCCGTTCCTGTTCGCTTGTCTATACCGGGGACCAGCGAGACGGTTTCGGTTTCAGGGACACGGTGCAGGACATGATCGGCGTCACGGGGATGATCCCCTCCGAGGTGAAGAGCCGGCTCACCCTCATGCTCTCCGGGCAGGACGCGACGGGAGGAGCCCAGCCCGAAATCCGACCCTGGTCCCATTCGCCGGGAAAGATGAAGCCGACGCCCGCGAGCCACTACCGCAGCGACGACTGCCAATGGTTCTTCAATGCCGTGCCCGTCTATGTCGCGGAGACGGGCGACATTGGCTTCTATGACGAGGTCGTGCCGTTCGCCGACACGGGCAGCGCCACCGTCCTCGGACATCTTCGGCGGGCGCTCGAGTTCAACCTTAAACGGATCGGCGCGAACGGCCTGCCCTGCGGCCTGCTCGCGGACTGGAACGACTGCCTGAAGCTGGGCTACAAGGGCGAGTCCGTATTCGTCGCCTTTCAGCTGCGCTACGGCCTGCGCGCCTATGCCGAGATCGCTGGGCAGCTGGTGCGACCGAAGGAGCGCCGCTGGGCCCTCGCCGAGCTCTCAAAACTCGATGTGAAGATCAAGAAGGTGTGCTGGGACGGTTCATGGTTCATTTGGGCCATCAGCGAGGACGGGGTCGTGTTCGGCTCGAGGAAGGCCCGCGAGGGCCAGCTGTACCTGAACACCCAATGCTGGGCCGTGCTTTCCGGTGCCGCCTCTCCCGCCCAAGCCAAGCAGGCTCTTGATTCGGTCCACAAGAGGCTCGCCTCCGAATACGGGGTGGCGCTCTGCGACCCGCCTTTCGAGAAGACGTCGGTCAAGGTCATGCGCGCGGTGTTGTTCAACCCGGGCAACAAGGAGAACGGAGGCATCTTCAGCCACACGCAGAGCTGGATCGTGCTGGCCGAGATCGCGCGCGGGGACGGCGACCGGGCCTACGCGTACTACCGCGCTTTCATGCCGGCGGCACAGAATGACAAGGCCGAGATCCGGGAGATCGAGCCCTACGTGCACTGCCAGAGCACCATAGCACCCCCGGCCAAGAAGGCGGGGCGCTCGCGCGTACCCTGGCTCTCGGGCACGGCCTCGTGGGCCCACTACACCGCGACGCACTATATCCTGGGCCTGCGGCCCGAGGTGGGCGGCCTTCGCATCGATCCGTGCATCCCAAAATCCTGGCCCGGCTTCACCGCCACAAGGGAATTTCGGGGCAAGACGCTCGTGATCGAGGTGGTCAATCCCTCCAGGGTCTGCCGAGGAGTGAAGTCCCTTTCGATCGACGGGCGCCCGATACCCGGCAACCTCGTCCCGGTCTCCGAGCTCAGGGACGGCGCCTCCATCGTGGCGACCCTCGGCTAGCCGCCGGGATTGACCGTCGGCGGCAACTTAAAAAAAGGGCCCCGACCCTCCGGTCGGAGCCCTGGGATTCCTGCAACAACCGCGGACCTACTTCGTTATCTCGTGGTAGGTGCCGTTCGAAACCACGGTGCGGATCTTCGCCGCCTCCACGTTCCATGCGTTCAGAATGCCCTTGTCATAGAGGGCGTCGAAGAGCTCCCCGATGCGCAGCCCCGTGGGCAGCGAGATCACGACAAGGTGGGTTGTTTTCTCGCGACCGGCAACGGCACGGTAGCAGTTGACCTTCGCGTCCTTGAATCCGTTCGCGTCCAGGATCGCCTTCAGCCCGTCCAGCGCCTTCAGGTAGGCCGCCTCATCGGTGCAGACGATGCCCGTATTATAGACGGCGCCACCTTCATAGACACCGTCGTTGCGAATACCCTTGTAGAGGGTGCTCGGCCCCAGGTGGCGCTGGTCCTTTAATTGCGCCAGGAGGACATCCATCTCCGGATAGTTCTTCAGCTTGTCCGCGGTCTGATAGACCTCGGCCGCCGAAGCGAACGACGAGACGACGAAGAGGTCGTGCGAGCTAGACCCCGCAAAGTCGCCCTCCCAAACGTGCCTGTAATGGTCGACTCCGACGCGCGCCTTGGCCAGGGCATTGATCTTGGCTATCATGGCGACATACGCGTCCGAGTCCTTGGCCTGAACCTCCTGGACGACCAGGACCGGGTTGCCATCGGCGAGGAGCGTTCCAACAGCCATCGAGAAGACGGCGGACAGGGCTAGCAGTCTTTTTTTAATCATGGGTATTTCCTAGTTGGCCGGCGACGCATCGGGACGGAAAGTGTGTCCCGGGGCGGAACTCGGCTTGTGGAGTTTAGCGGTAGTGTTCGACGCCAGAAGGCACGCAGCCTTTGGGTACTGTAGTCGATCTAATAGGTACTATTAGCAGCCAAAATGGGCCCAGCGCAATGTCTATGTTGGACGACACTAGCCCCATGGCTTTGCGTTTTGGAATTCGGCGCCCTGGAGCAAAAAGACCTGATGCTTCGGAAGCCGTTAGCCCAAAAACAGATCCACTCAGGGGAAGGTCGCCCACCCCCGGAGTCTCAAACAGGTTGCAGGACGGCATGGACGATGCGACATTTGCGGCCTCACGTCCCTTCACATGCCCATGCCGAGAACCCTTGTCGCCGCCCTTGCATTCGTGGTCCTAGCGGGCCTGGGTTCGGCGGCGCTGCCCCCGGCGCCCTCAAAGCACGAGGTGCTGCAGGCCATCTCTGTGATCGAGAAGAATGTCTCCAGCCCCGAGGCGACTGAGGCCGCAAAGACTATCGTGATCTACGCCCAGGTGAGCGAGGACGTGCTGGTCGACATCGGGCCCGAGCAGCTGCCGTGGCTTGACGAGGACTGGGGCATGGACAAGGACCGCGAGCAGGGCTGCAAATCCCTGCTCCTTGCGGCGTTTGTCGCCGGCGACGTCAAGTCCCAGATCAAGAATGACAAGGCCGAGGACGACACCTATTCCGGGTGGATCTTCGCGATCGACACCTACAATCGACTCCGCGCCAAGGAGCCCTTCAAGAGCCCCTCGATCGAAGCCCTTGCGAAGAAGCGGGCCGACGGGACGCTCCTGCAGCACGCAAGGGACGTCCGCCAAAAGGAAGAGCAAGAGGAGCAGTCCGAGGAGCCGCACCGGCCGCTGGCCTAGGTTCCCCGTCAGGCCCTAAAGCTCCGCCACTTCTCAAGCGGCAGGTTAGCGATGGCGATCAGCGCGATCTGGCTCAGCACGAACGCCGTGAGCCACCAGAATGCCGCGTCCGTGAACCCGTAGCTGTGGAGGCCGATGCCCAGCATGTTGGTCCCGAACCAGCTCCAGCTGGTCACGATGTTCCCAAACACGGCCAGGCACATGAGGCCGCGCTGCTTGACGAGGCCCGCCCAGCGGGCGTGCAGGATCAGCGCGTTCCAGACCACGATGATCAGGGCGCCGTTCTCCTTTGGGTCCCATCCCCAGAACCTGCCCCACGACTGGTCGGCCCATATGCCGCCCAGGGTCGTCCCCACGAAGCTGAACAGGGTCGCGAAGCAGACAATGCCGTAGACCATGCGCGCCAGGGCGTCCGCCGTGGCCTTGTCGAGGGTCGTCGTGAAGATGCCGCGCAGAATGTAGATCACGGCCAGGACGCCCGCAAGGAAGGTCGAGGCGTAGCCAATCGTCACGACGACGACGTGCGTCCCGAGCCAGAAGTTCGAGTCGAGGACGGCCCTCATCATCTCGAGGGTGTCGCCCGCAAGCGCCAGGTGCTGCGCAATGATGAGGGTCGCAAAGCCGATCATGCCCGCGGCAGCGGTGCCGATGGCATTCTTGTAGACGGCCTCAAGGATCAGGCATAGGCCGACCGAGCCCCAGCCAATGAAAATCGCGGAGGAATAGAGGTTCGTGACCGGCGGCCTGCCCTCGAGCCACATGCGGGTCGCGATGCCCAACGTTGCTACGACCCACCCTAGTGCGACGAGCCCGAAGGCAGAGCGGCGAGCGGGCTCCGTCCACTTGATCCAGGAAAGGGCCGCGAAAAAGAAGGCTCCAAGGTACATCCACATCCCGGCATAGAACGGCTGAGCTACGTTGAAGAGCGTCTCCATGCGCGCCTTCCGGACCTGATTGGGGAAGTGCTTCCGGAGGCTCGACTCGTAGAGCCCGACGATGTGCCCGAACCGCTCGGTGTCCTTGCCCTGCCAGGCATAGGCCATGCCGGAGTAGGCCAGGACGGCCGGATTCACCTCGCCCTTGCCGAACGTTTCCAGGAGCGCGGTGCCGGCGTTGTGCCAGGCGTTCGGATCGTCACCCTCATCCGGGGGAATCGCGAGCAGGTCGGTGTTTTCAGACATGGCCACGAACTTCTGGCCTTCTGCCAGCATGGCCGCGGCCTTGGCCTCATCATGGGGCTTACCGTCCTCCTTGGCGCGGACGGCCTCGACGCCGTCGACCAGGTTCTCCTGCAGCTTAAGAAGCTCGCCCAGGAAGTCTTTGGATCCGTCGGGGAGGATGGCGCGCCGGAGCCTCAGGTAGTGGGAAAGATTTCCATAGAGCTGGACGACGGAGGACTGAAAGTGGTTCCTGTTCTGCGCCTCGACGGGCTCAGCCAGCTTCTCCTGCGCCTCGATCTCCTGGATGTGAGGGGCAATCTCGTTGAACGAGAACCGCCGACGCCTGCTCGGCAAGAAGCCGACGAGCGCCATGACCTGCTCTGATTTCTTCGGGTAGTGGATCGAAATCGTATCGTCGGTCTGGCCGATAAGCGTTTGGAGGTCCGGGTTGTCGATGACGAAAACGTTGTAGGAGTCCGCCTTTTCAGAGGAGAAGAGGACGTCGAGGAGCCACTGGTCGGGCGTGAGCTCGACACGCTCAGGTGTAAGGACCATCTGCCTGCCCTGGATCACGAGGAGGGTACTCCGCGCCAGGGTATCGAGCGGCTTGAAGCGGCCCTCGGAGAGTACGGGAAGGCGTCCGAACCGCGAGACCGCCTCCGGCTCTCCCGCCGGGGAGATGAAGAGTCCCGAAAACGCGCATAGGGCCGCGATCGCCACCACATAGAGGGGCATCCTGCGCGTCATACGGCCCTCCTTCGGGCGAAGCCCCACAGGTGGATCAAGAACTGAATCACCAGGCCGAGCGTTATGGCCCCGCAGGCGATGTAGGGCGCTAGCCAGCTCGGATTGCGGACCACCTC
>Ga0302199_1000317_pt1 | contig 25151 bp, 24 predicted proteins | sample II_Bog_N2_3_FD_194588 | JGI IMG/M metagenome (GOLD analysis project Ga0302199, IMG submission 194588) | Peat permafrost microbial communities from Stordalen Mire near Abisko, Sweden - II_Bog_N2_3 | ecosystem: Environmental > Terrestrial > Soil > Wetlands > Peat | place: Sweden: Abisko, Stordalen... | reverse complement strand
GTCCCAAAGCCCAACCAACGGCGGGATGGTTGCCGGTTACATACTGGAGTCAACCGGCATTCAACTGGGACTCACAGAAAGCACCACCAATTTCGCCTATACCCAATTATCTCCCAGTGGGTACACAAACACAAATTCCGTTCCCGATTGGAGGCTCTCTTCTGGAGAAGTCGTTGCCAATGGAATAACCAACGGGCCGGTGACAATCTTGATGGACGCCGGCATCGGGTATTCATTCCTCAGCACGGATATTCTCAGTGGATGGATTCACCACCGTAGCAATTCCCTATCCATCAATCTCGTAAACTCGCTAGGAGCAGTCGGCTACAATTTCGAAACAGACTCCAGTGATCATAACGCTCAATCCAACAATGTGGTCGCACCATCTGGAGTTACCAACAACGGAAGTACGTCTGCACTATTTATCAATACCGGCCGCCACGTCTTTTACGGCTTCGATATGCTCTATGATCCACAAAACGGCTATATTGGAGTTACCACCAATGCATTAGGTGCCGGTAGCCCCAACGTCTTCTTCACTCCCGGGTTCTATGCTGTCCCTAACTCTACGTTGTGGAAACAGACCATCCTATTCCCCAGTGTTCCGCAAAAGAAATATGGGGACTCAGCATTTCTCCTTCACGCCACGTCCACCTCCAAACTTCCGGTCACTTACTCGATTCTTTCTGGCCCCGCCACGGTCACTGAAAATAAAGTTACCTTGATTGGCGCCGGCACCATCACCATCCAGGCAAATCAAGGAGGGAGCACCGTCTATCTTCCAGCCCCAAGCGTGACTACCACCTTCGTTGTCTCACCTAAAAACCAGATCATCACCTTCGTTAAACCATCGCCCCATGTCTATACCCCAGGCGGGTCCTTTGGACTAGCGGCAACGGCCCCTGGCGGGACCGTGTCCTTTAGTAGCAGCAACACCAATGTGATTTCGATTTCTGGAAATATAGCCAACATCATCGGTGCTGGTAATTCTATCATCACGGCAACCCAAGGAGGGAACACCAACTACGCACCGGCACCCCCGCTACAACGGACGGTTACTATCACCAAAGCGTCCCAAACAATTGCCTTCCAGCCGCTATCTCCACTCCTATTAGGGGAAAGCAGCTTCACACTCGAGGCCACCGCCACATCAGGACTTACTGTACATTTTGTGAGTAGTAACACGAATGTGATATCCATCGCCGTAACTACTGCAAACATCATTGGAAAGGGAACGGCTACTTTGACGGCTGTGCAAATTGGGGATGACAACTGGAAACCAGCTAAATCCATCTCCCAAAAAGTGAAATAAAAAATTAAAATTTGCATGAGAAATTGGCCTCTTGCGCATGGCTAAGGGCAGAGATGCCCGAAGAATTAGATCGGTTTAAGTTGAGTTATAGCCACCAGGTTCATGAGAAGCATAACAGCAGTCTCACGCGGAAAACCGAGCGGTGACTCGAATCCTTGGGAAAGGATGAGAGAGCTTGCCAAAGGCAAGGCCCCAAACGGGGCGAGCAATACAGGGAGTAAGCGAGTCAATCGCGGTTTGGCCTGCTGCTAGCAGCCTGCAAGGCGAGGCCATCGGGAGATGGTGAGGCAAATGCGGGGGACGCGGAGGAAAATACAGTGGGATCTTTTATTTTTCTCTACTCCGTGCTCTCCGCGAGCCCCGCGTGAGAATCTCAGAAAATGATCCAACGTCATTTCCTGAGTTCCAGATCATTACCCCTCCTTTACTCTTCACTCCTTTCACTAATTTGGTGAGCAAGATTTCTCTGCTCCCATGATTCTATTGCAAAATCTGGGTTAATCCGCAGGAGTTTCTCTCTCCCGGACGTCGTGGACATCAATAGTGCCAGGCACCACAGGATTGAAGGCTCGGACAAAGGCGTTTTTAAAAACATTTCCAATGGTGGCGAGAATCGCCTCTTGGGGATCGGCAAAGCTCCCTGAAATAGGAATCTTGGTCGCAAATCGATCTTTGATTTGATTGCGAAAGAGGCGTCCCACGCCCCCTAATATTCCTTCCCAAGCAAGTTTAACAGGATTTTTAATATCCTGTTGTAACGAGAAAATTTGCATGTGATCAAATGCGGGGATGACATAACCCGTGAATTTCCCATCGGAAGCACTCAGCTGCAGCGCCGCAGCAAATGTCCCTTTCTTGAAATCAAAATAGGCATAGGCTTCCGTTAACTCGTTGAGATTGATCAAGGGGATATTGGAAACGTCCGCCTTGAGATCGAACATGGGGTATTTTTCATAGGGATCAAAAGTCACATCGGCTTTTAACATTCCATCCATCACAGGCTTTCCTTCAGCATGGAGCGTCGCCGATCCGCCTCGAGACAACTGCTTGCTCGTCGTGAGGTTAGAAGCTGTGATGTAAAGATCTGTTAGTTGAATATCTATCTTCGGATGGCTGTAAAAATCGCGATACTGCAGCGTGCCATCTTCCACATGAAACCGATTGATTTTCAGGGGGAAAAGCTGTTTTACCGTCTCTGCCCAGGGGGTGTTAACTCCGGTTTGTGTTTGCTCTGCCGTAGGGCCATTGACAATATTAATAATTGGCTGTTTCAACATAACATTACCGACAAAATGCCCATGGAACAGAGCTTTCCATTCTACAGCCAGATCAATCGCTGGAGCGGAAAAGAAAGGAACTGGTATTTTTCCTGAGTTTTTATAAATCGTTATATTCCGAATCACATACGCTCCTCTCCAGAGGTGGAGATCAATATTCTCAATCGATCCGGAGTAGTCCTTTGTCTGATTGATCTTTCGATTGACATACTGAAGCACCCAAATGGACAAATAAAAATGCAGACAGAGGAAAACAAGAATAAGCGCTAATAAAGCGAGCCATCGCGGCTTTTTTATCGTCGAAATATAGGAGGTGAGTTGACGTGCCAGAGTCATTTAATCCTTAAGCTTAACTGTTTTCATGAGCGACCTGTACGCTATCAAATCGCACTTTTTCTCGAACATCTTTGATAGGAGTACACAATCAGGGCTGACTTTCCCGATTTATATTCCAACATTCATCTTCGTTCCATCCCTGATCTTGTAATCCCCGAGGAACGCTCTAAAGAGAAATTGGCGGGTCAAGTGCCTGATAGCTTGAAGCTGTCGTTCAAGGTGACTTGAGTTCCTTTTCGATCACCTCGCGCAACACGCCGGTTTGTTGTTGAATTCTGCCGATTAACTCCTCCTCTTTTCCAGAGATATATTGGAGGTCGTCATCCGTAAGAATTGACCATTTTTGTTTGAGTTTTGCCCTCGTGATTGCCCAGTCGCCCTTGATTTCTTGGATATTCATCAGGGAAAAGAGTAGCTTAATTAAGCGACGTCTCTATGGGGTATAACCCTTAGGTGCGGAGGCTCAGGAGCGTTTTACCTCCGGCTGAGATTCCCGGTAAAATAGAGAACTAAAAGGATGATCAGAATGAGACCAAATCCGCCTCCTCCGATCATGGGGCCCCCAAGGTAAAATCCCCCACCACCAAACAGGAGCATTAAAATTATTAAGAGGATTAGTAGATTCATCCTTAAAATAGTGCCACAGAGAAACTCTGCGACTAGCTGGGTATTCACCCCATAGCATCGCCTTCAGAGGGACTTTATGAGTCGCAGCGAGTAGAGCGTTTGTCCCGTGGTTGGACAGTGTGTTCCTAGAAATTCACCACAGCACGGACGCCGACCACGAGGGCGTTGCCATACTGCTGGGATCCTCCGGGATGGAGGATGTATTGCAGGTCGGGTTGGAGCGACACCGAAGGCGACAGCTGCATCGCATAGGAAAGCTCCGTGACCGCCTCATACCCCACACCCGGCAATCCCTGGGCACTTCCAAGGGCCGCATACTGACTTCCCATCTGGGCATAGCCAAAGGCGACTCCCAATTTGTCGGCATCACGTGTCGGGACAAGTCCCGTATAGACAAATCCCGCATCGCTGTAGAACCCCACCGGACTCCCCGGCTGCGGTGAGAAGCCGAGGTGGGTGAAGCCCGACAGACCCTTGCCGGAACAGGTGCAATCAGGACTGGCGGCTGGTTGTTTATTCTTGTCCCCGGGTGCGCAGGAGGGAGCGACTGTGTTGGGCACGGCATAGAGCTGTTGATCTAGAATGCCATAGAATCCACTGCTGTAGTTGCGAGCCTCCGGTGTACCGAATCCGAAATTATTAGCCACCGGAGCAGCTTCCGACGATTCATTATCCTGTCCCGTTTGGAGCCAGAAACCGGCTTTTGCTGTTCCTGAAAGTCCCTTGGCACCAGCATTCTTGTTCCATGTTGCCGCGATCTCGTTGAGGGAGAGCAGTCCACCGGAGGGACCAAAATTCCAGTTGAAACCCCTTGGGTTCTGTTGCTGGCTAAAGGGGTTGGCCTGGGTCAACGCACTCCGCAGCGTCAGCCACGAGGCTGGTTGAAGGGCTAATCTGACTCCCGGAGTGGCAAGGGGATAGGTTGGGCCACTGTTGGGAATGTTCAGGGAAAAGAGCGCGGGGATACCGAAGGTGCTGTTCACAAACAACGAGGCCGAATCAGACTGCATGAACTCCGTGTCGATCGCGATCAATCCACCACGCAGGGAAACGACATCATGGAAGAGATTCTGCTGGAACCAGAGCTCATAACAGCGGAACCCGGGCAATGCTGCGATACTGCTCACGGTCATCGCGTTATGCACATAGTTGGCAGAGAGATCCGTTCCATAAATCCAAAGCCATGTATTCTTGAACGAGGCTCCCTCCCATCCGATGGCTTTATCCAGGTCCACGGAAAGCCCTAGATTCAGAAGGCCAGAGTAGGTTGTTCCCGCGGTGGCCCCTCCCAGGGTGTTACCTAACAGATCCGAGGTCGATTGTACCGAAATCACCACTCCGTGATCCGCCGCCTTGGGACGGTAGCCGAAGCCATCCCCAAGGATCTGGCTCTGCTGGAGAAGATTGAACGGATCATAGGTGGATGTGACAGGATCGGCCTGCATGCTGGAGGCAGCAGCCATTAAAAAGAAGCCGAACAAGACAACCAAAGGGCGTTTCATGGGAGGGTTCGGGGTAACTGAAACGGCGGAAAAGAGCGAGTAATTCCTTGTGAAAAATCCGACAGGAAGTTCGTGAAGAGTTCTTTAAAAATGAACGGATGTCATGAGTTCACTTGCGCTGGCTCTTTTGCAGAGCTTCCAGATCTGTTCCTTAGCTGATCGGGCAGTCTCGCTTACTTTCCGGAATGGAGCGTGTTCCAGATAGAAAGCGCTACCAAGAAGATCATCAGGACGACATAAATACGCAATCCCCAGAAGAGGATGAGCGTTCCCTTCCCCAACTTGCATCGTCCAAAGCGACGTTTTGCTCCCGAGAGCTGATCAGGATCGAGCACATCATGCACCCATGTTGTTGCCGGCATCTTCGACACAATTGGGAGCGATTCAGCAGTTTCTTTTGTCTTCATGCCTTTGATTTATTTCAGATTTTTAAGTTCCGGATGACAGGCGCTTGCCCTCGTTTTTAATTCGGGAAAAGGTGAGGAAAGACGGTGGCGATGCCGAAGAGGATTCCGGCGAGGACGAGAAAAACAGTCACGGCGATGCCGAAGAAATTGCTCCACCCCCGGTTGGCCTGTTCCCCCATGATCTCGCGGTCGTTGACCAAGAGAAGAAGGAAGACAATGGCCGGTGGCATCGCCAGTGTCGCGATGACATTCACGATGATCGTGATGAAAACCAGCGGAGCATTCGGGATGAGGACCAATACCGCGGCAATGCCGGCAGCCGTCAACAGGACGGCATAAAAGGGCCAGCCATCGCGGAACGAGCTGTTCATGCTGTGGGGACGCCCCGTGACTTCTCCGAAGGCGTAAGCCGAAGAAAGGGAAATGGTGATGGCTGCCACGATACCGGCTTCGAAGAGTCCGAGAGCAAACAAGGTGGCTCCGACACTCCCAACATAGGGGACAATGGCCTTGGCAAAGTCAGCCCCCTGGAAGTTGGAGGCGTCAACGTGATGAATAAACAGGGGAGTCGTTGCCAGCACGGTGGCAATGGCGGCAACGGCAGCAAGGAGCGCTCCCAGCGCGGTATCAATGCGACCATGTCGGATATCGGCGGGTGTGAGCCCTTTGTCAACGACCGCGCTTTGCTGGAAGAAGAGCATCCAGGGTGTGACGGTCGCACCGATGTTGGACATGATCAGCAGGATAAAGCCAACGGTGACCCCGCCAGCAATCGGACTCCAGGTAAAGAAGGAGCGCACCACGTCGCCACTCACCGGATGGGCCAGGATCGCGACCGGTACGAAGAGAAGGTTGAAGACCGCGAAGCCCAGGACGATCCGCTCCCAAGTCCAGTAGCGTTTGGTGGCCACAATCGCGACAATCAGAAGGAAGGCTCCCAGCACCGCCAGAGCGGGAGGCACGCCAAAAAAGCCGAGACCGGCCCGGACGGCGATAAACTCGGTGACCAGAGTCAGCAAATTACCAACAATCAAATCACCCATTGAGAAGAATCCCCAGAAAGGACCGAAGCGCTCGGCAATCAGCTCCGCGTGCCCCCTCTTGGTGACGGCTCCCAGCCGGACCGTCATCTCCTGCACCACAAAGGCCATGGCGAACGTGAGCACAATGAAGGGGAGGAAGAAACCGATGCCGTAGCTTGCCCCCGTCGTCGCATAGGAAATCATGCTCGGCCCGTCATTTTCCCCCAGCATCACGAGAATCCCTGGCCCGATCAGCAGCCAGAGGAGCATCCACCAGCGTCCACCGGCCCGATGGCTTTGGACATGCTGCCGGTCGTGGGCGCGTTTGACATCCTCCCTGCGGACCCTGGAAGTGCTTTGCTCCGCAATGTCGCGTTCTATCGGCATGCTGTTCATTGTTGAATTCTTAGAAAATTTTCTATCAAAGGTGATTTTTAAAATGTAGCACTGGCTACACGTTGATGTAAAAGCTACATCGATCTCTCCGGTGGAGTCAATCACCATTCCCTGGAGAAAAAGATAGCTTTGAAAATTTGGGTTTCTCGCTCCAGAGTGACTCTCCCCAAAAGAAAATGCATCCCTCTCCCGTGAACCTTGACAGTGGCGAAACCGCTGTGATTCAGCGCCGAATCCGTCAGCAGCATGCCCAGGAGCGCGCTCAGGATTATGTGGAAGCCATCGCCGATCTGATCGCCTCTCGTGGGGAGGCCAGGGCCACCGACCTTGCCAAATCGCTCGGCGTCACCCATGTCACGGTTGTCCGCACCGTGCAGCGGTTGCAGCGCGACGGGCTTGCCACCACCCAGCCCTATCGCTCGATTTTTCTGACCGATGCTGGCCGCAAGCTTGCGGCAAAAGCAAAAGCCCGGCATGAGACCGTCATCGCCTTTCTTGAGGCATTGGGCATTTCCTCCTCCACGGCGCGTCTGGATGCCGAAGGCATCGAGCATCATGTGAGCGAGGAAACCCTGGCCGCCTTCAAAAAATTTCTCCTTTCCCGGGTTTAGAATATTTTCCGGGATTCTCACGCAGGGATCGCGGAGAGCACGGTGTGGGAAGAAACAAGCGACTGGCGAATACATAGCCGTGGGAACGGCTTGGATAGACTGTGTAGGAACACAGCCCGAAGAGGGTGAGCCGAGCGGGAGCGAGCGAATCAAAGCTGATAGGATTGCTGTCCTCGCACCCGCGAGTGACACCCTTGCGGGCTGTGCTTCGCACAGGCTATCCGGGCACTGCCCGTGCCTCGTATTGTCAGCAGGTAACCCCGTGAGGGGTGATCGGCGTGAGCACGCCCGAGTTCTAATAAAAACTTCCCTGTATTTTCAGCCCGTCACCGTGACCAGCAGATTCCCCTGGGCATCCGTGTTTGTCGGGAACACCGGCAGATCCCGCGTTGCAGGACCTTCTGTCACCTTCCCATTCTCGTCAAAGGTAGATCCGTGACAGTGGCAGGAGAAGGAATGATCAGGCTCTGCCGTGAGCAAACAGTCACGGTGTGTGCAGACGGAGGAGAGGGCAAACAGCTTGCCCTTCTCCCGGATCACAAAAAATCCCTCCTCCAAGTAGGTTGTGTAGACCCCCTCCCCTGAGTACGCGCTGACAGGACCGGCATTGATTACCCTGCTTGAGGCACCTGTCCCCACGCCGGCGCCGCCCCCCCCATCCAATGCTTTGCACCCGGTGCACAGGGCGACACCTGCACCGGTCAGCAAGGTGAAGAAATCCCTGCGGCTGATTTTGGAAGGAAGATTGGTGGAGTTCATCTCAGTATTCAAACACCGCGCTGAGAATAAATCCACTCGTCTGCTGCTCTCTTCCTCCGCTGTCCAATGGAAAGACAAAAGCCGCTCCAAGACGGGGCTGCACACCCCAGATGGGCTTCGTATTCACCCGGAACCCCACATCGGCAGTCAGGGCATCGCTTCCCGCATCCTCCTTGGTGAGCGTTTTGGCACCGTTCAATTCCATCATCGGAATGAACTGCTCCACGCCGGGAATGGGGAGATCGCTGTGCTGCAGGGTGTAGCCGAAGACGAATCCATATTCGCCGTTCTGAAGGCCGCCATCTGGCCCGCGACCAAGCAACGAAGACCATCCCAGAATGGACTGGACGGTGAAGTGTTGCCCGATCATCAGATCATTGAAAACTTTCGGCACCACTTCAGTATTCACGCTGATCTGATTGAAAAACGGGATTCCCACCTCCAGCGCGGCACCGAAGGTCGTATTGATCAGCCCATTGCGCGAGACATACTCGTAGAGGGGATAACGGGCTCCCAGATCCATGTTGTCGAGCCCCTTGGTGACCTGTCCATTGGAGATGTTCTGCACATAGGGAAGCTCCACTTCAACCGTCAGAAGACCAAACCCCTTCTCCACTTCGGAATGGAGAACATCCGTGGTATTTCCCGATCCGGGACCCGAGGTGTGCAACCAATCAAACCGGGCCTCATTCCGTTCCAGATCACTGTCATCCACAAGAAAGGGTTCTGGAAACTCATCCTGGCCATAAGCGCTCCGACGGTCATATTGGCCAAAAAGGCCATAGCGGGTATCGGGCACAGATGCGGTAGCAGCCAGGGATGATGCTGCCAATGCAACACTCTTGTCAGAGGTAGCGGGATCCCCTTGGGCCGGGCTCGGAGCCACGGCAACCGGATTGGTGCCCCCGGTCGATTGGGCATGAAGGGAGCCGCCTGTGCAGGCGACCATCGACAAGAGGCAGAGTGAGAGTGCTTGTATGTTGTTTTTCATTGTATTATTATATCTTACCTATAAACGCTATTTTTTCTTCCCTGAAACTATTCCGATTAACGGACTATAATCGGTTATTGCCGGAGGCGAGTTTTTGCGCCCCGAAGAACGATCCGATCACGATGACTGCGGCCAAGGCCTGCGCTGCCAGTGTCTCGACCGTGGGAAAGAGAGAAAACCAGACACCCGTCCAGGAAGGGAGATAGGGGTTCAGCCAGGAAATGGTTGTTGTTGGGATCCATTGTGCCTGCTGCATCTCCTGAGCCTGTTCGCCGACCATCACCAGAAGGACAAATCCGAGCAGGATACCCGTCACCACAAGCATCTTCCGGAAGGGCAGACGACGCTGGGCGATGAAGACGATCACCCCCACCCCAGCCGTCAGCACAAGTCCGATCAGCGCACCGCTCAGCACGACCTGATCGCCCCACTTCAACCGGTAGCTTTGCAGGAAGAGCACGATCTCAAACCCCTCGCGATAGACAGAGGTGAATCCCAGGGCGACCAGCCCAAGCAGCATGGCCCTCTTGCTTTCGTTACCTGAAATCAGCGCCTTCTTGCGGCGGTGGTGCATGGCGATCCATCCCCCCCAATACACCTTATGAAAAAACCAGTTCATGATCACCAGCAGGACAACAATGGCAAGCAAGCCGGTTGCGGCCTGAAGTTTCAGAGCAGAAATGCTCTCCATCAGTTTCTCGACGATCCCCACGGCGATCATCCAGGTCACGACCGTGGCCGCGAGACCGACACCCACACCGACCGTGATGGGGTTTCTGACACTGCTGATCGATCCGGCCAATCCAGCGGTCAGCGCAGCCAGCACGAGCACGCATTCCAGACCCTCGCGGAAAACAAGTACTGCGGTGTCCATCATCGCCACCGCAGGTGTGGCATCGGGAGCCGTCGGATCGGGAGACCCCGCCGACGTGATGCCAGCCCAGATCAGGGCGGCGACGGCAAGAATCCCTACCATCCACATCCCAGCCCTCAGCATGGGACTCGGTTTGCTGATGGGAGCCACCTCGGAGGGGGGTTCCGGCAACAGGGAAAGATGATGTGCGGTTTCCGTCATGGTGGTCATGGTACGTTACAATGAAAAGGCTGCTCGTGCTTTCGATATTGAGATTCTATCTCAGTGAGACTGTATCTCAATATCAAAAGCTGAAGCCGGTCAATCCTTCTTTGCAAAAAATCTGTTTTTTCTTATTCCGCGCACCCTTGACCATCTCTACCTTGGAGTTTCCCTCTGTGGTTAAAAACTGCATCCACCACAAAGTACAGAAAAGGTATCAGCCAAGTTGTCTGAAAAGCAGAACACAAATATTCATTTCATCTCACCAACTTGGATCCCGATTTGTCTCTTCTTTGTGGTTAAAAACTTTCCCACCTTCCCATTTTTTACTCTCTCCCTCCACCTTCCCTACGGAAGCCCTGCCTTTCCCGTCAGCACGAGCAGAGAAAGCAAATTCACACTGTCTTCGTAATACCCCTCATGCGCCTTGAGGCCATAGGCCAGCACTGCATCACTCCATTTCCTATCACCCAAAGCCAATGCCGCCACCCCTGTCGGCGTGATGAAACAAGGGGAGTCAAAATCGGCATCCCGAAGCATCTTTCCATCCAACCGATAACCCGCCTTGAAATCCATTGGATCCCCGATCTTAGTCTCCGCCCAAGCCATCAGGGGTTTTACCACCGAGCGCGCACGCTCATCATTGAGAGCGATCGCGGCCCAACCGATGCGCCACGGCACACGGCAGGCATTGTAACTGTAGTCACCGTCATCAGGCCCTTCCAGCGCTCCCGGTTTTGCGGGATGCCAACCACCATTCTTGAAGACCGCGAAATCGGGAACCAATCCGGTCATTGTCGCGTGGTTTTTCTGAAGCTCACCCAAAATGGAATAACTGCGATCTTCCAGATGCAGCCACCGATCATCCTGCGTTAACTCCTTAAAAACCCTAAAGTGCGTCGGCATGATGTCGGAAGTACGGATCATTTCGGTTGTTGAGGAATCCGTATCCCAGTCCCCCAGTCGGAGCGTGCCATCATCACGGATCATCGTTGTCGCCATCGCCTGAATGATCGTTTTTGCCTCGTTGAGATACGACTCATCCCCCCACCTCCGGTGAGCCATCAGCAACGCAAGCGCCATGTCCATATCCCCATCGGTGGCCGAATCATCCTTCACCGCCTTTTCGTTGGCCGGGATTTTCCAACACATGAATGCCGGATTGATCTTGGAGGGGTACCGTTTTCGGAAACGATCCAATCCGTCAAATACCCTCTTTGATTCACCATCCCCCGCTCCATCAGCCATCATGACGGTGATCAGCATCCCATATCCCATCGCCTCAGAAACTGTCTCCCCGGAGCGCACAAAGGCTATTTTGTAATCTCCGGCAACCTTCACGGATGGCTTGAGATAGCGTTTCTTCCAGGAGGCGTAAGAACTCCCGAGTGATGGCTGCCTCCCATCTGAGGAGGATGGATCGGCATGCAGATGACACGTTGAAACTAGAATGACTATCAGCAGCAGAAGGCGACGCATCATGGATTTTTCTAAATTAAGGAAACGCTGATTTAATCACAACGATACTATTGAGGCAGGAAACCTAAGACTGGCGTGTTGACTCGCTCGCTCCCGCTCGGCACACCCTGACGAGTTTGCCTTTCGGCAACAACGAGCGGAGGGCGCCGCGTTGTCGCCTGTGTAACAGTCCAAAGGACGAGGGCATCGGGAGATGCCGAGGCAAATCTATCCACACCGTTCCCACAGTGTGTATTGACAAGATGTTTATATATGATATCTGGTTATCATTATCATCATGAAACACTACGCCGCTCTCATTTCCGGCATTCTTCTCCTAGGTACGGCACACGCCGATCTCACCGTGGCTTCCCTCTCCACCATCACCACGGACCTTGCAAAAAACATCGGAGGCTCCCATGTCCAGGTTGCGGGCATCATCAAACCTGGGATTGATCCCCATGAATTCGAGCCGACTCCCGGGGATGTGAAGATGGTTGCCGATGCCAATGTCATCCTTATTACCGGAAAGGGAATGGAGGGTTATCTCTCCAAGTTGGAGGAGGCGGCCGGCGGCTCAGCAAAGTTTGTGAATGTCGGCGCTTCCATTCCATCGCTGACGATGACGGAAGGAGGAGAGAAAATCGAAGACCCCCATTGGTGGCACAGTGTCGAGAACATGAAAAAGGCCGCGCAGGTGGTAGATGTTGCCTTTGAAAAAGCCGATCCGGCGAATGCCTCGGACTATGAGAAAAACACCGCAGCCTACCTGGCCACGCTCGACGAACTGGAACGTTGGATCCGGGTCCAGGTCTCCCAACTTCCTCACGACAGCCGCAAACTCGTCACCTCTCATGACGCCCTCCAGTATTTTGCCCGTGACTACGGATTCACCATTTATCCAGTCAAGGGAGTTTCGACGGATGAAGACCCCTCTTCGACCCATGTGAAGGAAATCATCGACGTGATCAGGGCTCAGGGTGTCAAAGCCGTCTTCTTCGAGAGCATTGAGAATCCCCGTGCCCTGCAGCAGATCTCCCGCGAAACGGGCGCACGCATCGGAGGCACCCTCTACTCCGACGGGCTTGGTGACACGGAAGCCTCCACTTACGACAGCATGATGCGTCACAATGTGGGTGCGATTGTTGATGGCTTGAAATAAACGCGTTTCGCGAACATCCTTAGGACGTGTCAACCGAGCGCCGCACCACCCGGCAAAAAGAGGCCATCAAGAGCGTCCTCAAGGAACAGGATCGTCCCCTTCTTCCCGAGGAAATCCATCACTTTGCCCTGAAATTGGTGCCCACTGTCGGCATCGCCACCGTTTACCGTTCCATCAAAACCCTCATCGAGGATGGCCAGGTCTGCTGCGTCGAGATTCCCGGCCAGTCACCACGCTACGAAGGAACAGAAAAAGGACACCATCACCATTTCCACTGTCGCGAATGCCAGCAGGTCTTCGACCTTCAGAAATGTGTCGAGGGGCTCAGGAAGCTGGCCCCCTCCGGATTCCAGGTGACCGACCACGAGATCATTCTTTACGGCCTCTGCAAAACGTGCGCGGGATAGGAGTGGAGCGAGGGATGAATGCTGAAACTTGAAACCTGAATACTGAAAATCAACGGACAAAATTCAGAGATCGGCAATCATCTCTCAGGTCTTCTGAACTCTGACTTCTTTCCACCTTTCAAGTTTCAGCTTTCATCTTTCACATCCTCTGCCCCACTTCCCCAACGTCCCTTCCACCTCTGTGAATAAATTTCTCCTGATTTTTTGCAGTCTTCTAGCCCTTTCCCTACCTGCCCAGGCTGCCGCCCTCCCCGAACTTCATGCCAAGGTCAGGGAGCCTGTGCTCCAGGAACTCATGGGGGGATGCTCCCTGCGTTGCGCCTTTTTCTGGGATACCTGGGCTGGAACTCCTCCCAGCCTCAAACCAGCTTCGGAACTCTGCGATGACGATGCCATGACGGCTTGGATCTCAGCGACACCCGGCACGGGTGAAACGATTGAGTTCCGAATTCCCAAGCACCTGCCGAAAGACTGCCGTGACACCCCTTTCTATGGAGTAACGATTGCCAACGGACTGATCCGCTCCCTCTCGGAGTTCCATGACTATGCCAGGGTCAAAACCATGACCCTGATGGTCAACAAGCAACCCATCGCCAGACTACACCTTGCCGACACCTGGAGATGGCAGGACTTTTCCTTCGAGGACGTTTTCCTGAATCAAGGGGATCTCATCGAGTTGACCATCGACGAGCTCTATCCCGGAAAAACAACTCAGCAACCGGCCATTACAGAAATCGTGCTCCAGGGAGCACACTAAGTATTCACGGTCACTTGACGGAAATTGGGTCTTGTGATGGGTTAACACCCGCCTCGGCATGAGCCATCGTATCGTAGATTCTCGTGGGAAGACCCACGGCACTAAATTTGGCAGGCTCCCTCCATGAGGGTGAATCAGTGTCCGATGAAGAGTCCTCTTGATCCTGCTGTTTCTGGGACTCCGCTTGATTCAATTTCTCATCCATGGACGCCTGCTGATCTTTAGTGGATATCTGAAGTTCCTGAGTGTCCCCCTCTGAAGTCCCATCCACGGCAGACTGCTGCACCTGCGCTTTTCGCACCTCCTTCATCTTCATGTCGAGACTCTCAGTATTTACCACCCCGTCGTCCGCCACTGCTTCCGATTGGATCGGCATCTGATTAAGAGCCTGCCTGATGGAATATTTGCTGCCGGGTCCGAACTGCATGAATCCGGCCACCAACACGAGGGAGATTATGGCCACCCCCGTCAACATCAGACTTCTCCTGTCAGCACGTGAAGCATAGGAAACGGGGTTGCCTGACCGATTTGCCGCCCCCTTTGAGTTTTTCTTGTAGAGAACTGGCCCTTCCTCAGAACGAAACTCGATCTTGAGGCGTTCAAAGGTGCCGTTCGGCCTCAGGGGTGATTTCTCCTGGATTGCGGGATCATTGCGTACCGTGTCGTCAGGACGCCTGAAGATAGGGGTCCCAAATGAGGTTTCGAAATTTTCGACGGTCGTTGGCATCAATCAATGTATTAGTATTTTTAATACTAAAGGCACCTATACCCTAGATAAAGCACAATCCGTGCCGAAAGGTGTGGCTGGTAATTATGGAGCAAAAATCACCTGACTGCCGCTCTCACGCCGCCTGAGAGCAATACCGATCACCTCACAAATCATCTGTTGCTCAAGGGCACGCGCCTCGGGATATTCCTCCATGAGGCTGGAGAGCGGATTGTGGCACTCGCGGATCTCCCAAGCGGAACCGATCACAAATTCGGACATTCTTCCTTCATTGTCGCGCAAACGCACCAGGGCACGCGCCCGATCCTCGGGCATTCCACCGGAGATCAGTTCCACATAGCGGGCTTGAAGGGAGCGGAAATAGAGGAGCAGCAGCTTTTGCGGCGCTGTCGCCCCGTAGAGCTTGGCGGCTTCCCGGAGCAACCCAAGGGCGACATCACCTCCCGTATCCGCGAAGAGTTGTTCCCCTGCGTCGGCAAGCTGGTAAAGCAAACGGGGACGCCCTTTTGTCGCCACTTCCCGCCGTGTTGCAAGATGGCCCGTGGAGGCAAGGGCCAGACAATGGGCTTTTACACCCATATAGCTCATGTCGAGTGATGTCGCGATTTCCTGCACGCTCATCCCGCGACCAGATCGCTTGATCAACTCCAACACGGCAAGCCGCGGCCCGCGACCAGCTCCGAGAACGAGGGATTTTTTCATGCAAAGAAGCCCTGCCTTAAAAAAGCTCCCCCTGTTGGGGACGTGGGGAAATGGAGGGATTTTGAATTCCGGATTCAGAATTCCTACCCCCAACTCCCGACTCCTGAATTCCTACTCCTGACTCCCGACTCCCGACTCCTTCCGCTCCTTCTTCACCCTTCAGCTTTCCAGTTTCAGCTTTCAGCTTTTCTCTTTCAGCCTCCCACTCCCTCTCCACTTCGGCAGTCAGGGTACGGAACTCACATTCCCGGAGGGCGGCGACCAACTCGGGATATCGGGGGGTCACCGTCATCGACGGAATTGGCCACGGCAGCGGCAAATCAAGATCGAGCGCGACCATCTGCCTGTTTGCGCTCACCAGGTCGATAGCAGGGAAAAGTTTTTCCAATACCTTAGGATCCGTCACCTCTCCCGAGAGTAACCGGTCGAGCGATCCGTAGTGATTGATCCATTTGGCCGCGGTCTTGCTGCCCACTCCGGGCACACCCGGGATATTGTCAGCAGCATCGCCGGTGAGAGCCAGCACATCGGCTATCTGTTCCGGTTCCACACCCCATTTTGCACGCACCTCGGGTGCTCCCAGCAACTTAAAACCTCCGTTCCCCTCGCCAAGATCCGCCTTGGCCGTGGAATAGATCGAGACCCCCTCCCTCACCATCTGGAGGATATCCTTGTCATTGGTGGCGACCACGCATTCAATCCCGCTCCGGCAAGCCTCCATCACATAGGAGGCGATCAGATCGTCCGCCTCCGTGTTCTCTAGAAAGAGACTGGCCACGCCAAGCAGGGGAACAATGTGTTGAAGCGGCTCCTGCTGCACCTCCAGATCATCAGGCATGGCATCCCGGTGCTGCTTATACTCCGGCTGAAGCAGGGTGCGTCTCTCCGGGAGACCCGCATCCCAGATCACAGCGGCATAGTCAGGCTTCAGATCAGCCAACATCCTCCTCAGTGCCTTGACGAATCCGTAGATGGCATTCGTCGGCTCCCCCCGTGAATTACTTAATCCACGAATCGCAAAAAATGACCGATAGAGGTAGTAATGCCCATCGACCAGAAGAAGTCGCTTGCTAAAGGACCCAGTCATCAGGAGCACCCTATCGCTCTGCTAGAGCGTTTTTGTTTGAATGCAGCAAACATTCCATCGAAGAGCTGGAAATTTGCGCGCGGCGACGCGGAGAGCGCAGCGGATTATTAAAAAAGTTCATCCTAGAAATAGCAGTGGGGATTTTAGACAGGATTAACAAGATGAATAGGATCGGGGTACAGAAATCTTATCGTTCATCCATTGAGCGAACTGCCTTTGTTTTGAACCGGGCATTCCCACGCCGCTCGCCCCTCGCAGGGCTGTGTTCCTACACAGTCTATCCAAGCCGTTCCCACGGCTATGTATTGCCTCACCGTCTCCCGACGGCCTCGCCTTTCAGGCTGATTTGAAGGCTACAACGCAGCTCCCGCTGCTCGTTATTCGCCAGTCGCTGATTTCCTATAATCCTGTAAATCTTGTAAATCCTGTCCAATTGCCTTTTTAGGTTCAGGTGAAATCAATTTGATCTACAAAGCAGTTGGCGGCATCTCCCCCTCTACAAGAACCGTCAGGAGCACCTTGCTGTCCGTCCATTCGATCTTCCGTGTCTGCCCCTTGTAAGGACGCCCATGAACACTCAGCTTGAGAGCTTCCACACTTTCCTCTCCCTCGAATCGCTTGTGGTATTCTGAGATCGTTCGCCCGTGAAACTCCGGGGGAGCCAGAAGATCGAAATAATTGAGAGCGCCTTGGGATTTCGACAACTCCTGTAACAGAGCCGCTGCAGGGGCGTTCCAGTAGAGGATCTTCCCGTTCTTATCCGATGTCAGGATTGGCCAGGGAATATTTTTGAGGATATGGGTGAGTTCCTCTTCCGACTTCCTCAATCGATTCAAGGCAATGCAGAGATAGCTGGCAAGCACACCGACGGCAATGTATGTCCCGGCCCTGATACTCGGTGTCACATACTGGTCATAGTAGGGATGACCCGAGAGCAGCGTGAAGAGCTTGGGAACTAGGAAAATACTGCAAACGACGATCGTATAAACGATAGCCCACGGAACCATCACAATAGGACGGTACGTCAACGCCATGAGGAGCAAGCCAATAACCACAAAGAACGGGGTAATAATTCCCCCCGGGGTGATGAGATCAATCCAGAAAGCCGTTGCCACATAGACTCCGGGAAGGAGAATTGCGGCTAATTGCAGAATAGGGCGCTCTATACGCGACGTGTGCATCAAAATTTGTACGTTCACTCAATCTGCATGCTTAATTTTCCTAAAATCCCCACCACCCGTCAAGGCTCGTGGAGAAAGATTTTTTCAAGGATTTTTCATGATTTCCGGGGCCAATTCCGAAACCGAACGGGAGAGCATCTCGTCGGTTTGCTCCAGATCACGGCCATCGGGCACAAGTCCCTTTAGGATTGGAGCGGAGACCACGACATAGGCCCATCGGTGATTGATATTATGTAAGACCATGTCGAGATTGGTCATCAGGATTCTCTGAAGGTGATAGGGAGTGGTCGCATGGCTGCCGACAAACCAATAATAAAAAACATTCTCGAGTTCGGCCGTTGCGCCATTGTTGAGAGTAATCGGGCGGCTTGCCATGAGCCTCATCACCTGCAGGTCATGGCCGTTGGAGAGTTTGACGGTTTTCACATGCCCACCCTCAAGCGTCCAGCCTTGGGCCGGGAGGCAGATTTCGGGACGATGAATGCTGCGTTTTTCGCCACCCGCAAGCACGATCTGCACGGAGACATTATCCGCGCCCCCCCCCTGATAGGCCATTTTGACCATTTCGGTATCGCCGGGGAGGATGGCCTTCTCGCTAGGGGAGATATCCACAGGCTTCCCCTGCATAGCCTGCAGCATCGGGGGCAATTGCATGATGACCCCTGATTCCGAAATACCGATCGACTTTGCTCCATGCAAGCAGAGCAGAATCGTGCCAAGCGCCATGACGAGCAGGAGGGATTCCCTTGCGAAGGGAATCCGAGGCACTGTTTCAACAAGTGGGAAATTCTTCATGGACCAGAAGCGCTTGCTCAGTAGAGATCCCCTTCCGGCGAGTCAACGGCGGGGCGTGGTGCCGGAGAATCAGGGCCGGATGCCGGGGCGAAGATTGTTGATCCTGAACTCTGGATCGTAAGTAACTTCTCAACTCCAAACATCCCTCCCAGGGCAACGATAAAAACCACATAGCCTGCAAGCATGTGAAAGAAACTCGGATGCTCCAGCGTGCCGATAGCCTTCTCGGAACCGATGATGATTGTCCCGATGGTCAGCATCACGATGCGGCAGATATTTCCGGCAATCGCCAGCGGAACAGCCGCCAGAAACAGAACCCATCGTTTCAATGCCCCGTTGAGGGAGAAATATCCATAGAGGGCGCTCACCATGAGCAGGGCAAAGAGGGACCGCATCCCGCTGCACGGCAAGGCGACATCGACAGCAAATCGCTGTCCTTGGGCAAGGTTGAGCGTGGTGTCGGCGGCGGAGAGAATACCGGTACCATTCAGCACGGAGGGAATGCCGATGATATTCAAAATCACCACGCCGACATGACTCACCATCATGCGTAAGGGAAAGGCGATGAAACTCTCCAAAAAGAGCAGCGGCCACATGAAGACCAGAAAGGCCCACGGGAACGCCAGCGCCCGCATCCAACCCCGACCGCCAAACCAGAGAATCATCCCGGCGAGCAGGACCTCGAAGGCCAGATAGGAAAAATAAATATTATCAGCTTTGAACCCGAACCAGTAGAGCAGGAAACCAAAAAACAAAACCGGCAATCCGGCGGTAGAGCCCCGGAGCGGTAGCACCAGCAGTTTGGCACGATCGAGATAGACAATCAGCAGCGCCGCGAAGGGAACCATCATGCAGTGACTCCAGTCCTCCAGCCCCCATTGTAGTTTCACCTGCGTGAAAATGGATACCCGATGCTGACCATAGCCGGTCGTATAATCGATTCCCGCGTAGAGCACACCCAGGATCAACGCTGAGACGAACACCGCCGAGACAAGAGGCAGCCATTCCTTCTTTTCGGAGGGCAAATCTCCCTCAATGGCGGTGGAATTCATGGTCGTCATGGTGCTTCTGGCAGGAGCTCGAAGAGCCTTTCTGAAATGTGTGTTAGAAGAAAGAGGAAACCGACTTTACCTGATGCAGCGACCAGGCTCCGGATTCCCTCCATTTTGGAGAGAAAGGCTCTGCCATCGGCACGACCTGAACGAAGCGATCCTGTTCACCATGACCGCGAACCCGGAATCCCAAATGATGGGCCAGTGACGGAAGATACAGCTCCAGATAGACAGGGAAGGACTCCTTCCTTGCTGCGACCGCCTCCAGCGTTACACGCCTCCAGACCGAGCCAGTCATGATGGCATTGAGAAAAAGCTTCTTCTCCTCACGAAGCGAGAACCCTTTCCAGAGATCCTCAAAACGGGCATCGCTCAGATGATAGAGATAGTGGGAGGCATTCGTCCCATCCACCCTGACAAGATGATGACAGAGCAGATCAGCCTGCTCCTCTTCCAACCCGGCGCAAAGCCGCGTTCCCCAATCAGGGATCAGGGGTAGGTGATCATACTCCACCAGGGCAACCGCCTCGAAGCGACTCCCTCTCTCCGTGGTTAGCCAGCCCGCGATCTCCCTCAGGGCGCCTCCATAACTTTGCTTTTCCATGGGATGAAAGGTCGTCCTTATTTCCCGATCCTCAACGAAAACCTTATTCAAAGCACTCAGTGCCTCAAAATCATCTCTCTTGCCTGCATGGACGAAGAGTATCCTATCTTGGGAATATCCGAGCTTTTCCCAGTAGCGGAGGAGCCCCGTCACCTCCGCAGGGGATTGATGGACCAGGATCGCCCAGAGCAAGCGATCCGGATCGACCGTTCCTGCTGCCTCATGACGCGAGGGATAATCCGGCTCCTCGTGAGTGGCAAAGCCGAGCCGATGTCGCGTGTATTTTGTCGTCCTCTCCGGCAGGAAAACCGGCCTGACGGCGTGGGGCAGCCCCACAACCGAGGGATCCATCGGCGAAGGAAGCACACAGGCACGTCCCAGGGAGTGCCCCGTGCGCTCATCGCGGAATTCCCGGCCCATCAATCTCAACAGCCAGAGGGCGGTTTTTTTAAGAGGGGCCCTCATCGGGGAAACTGGTTCATGCGAAGGATTATTTCAATCAAAGATGACGACCTAGAACGACAGAGACCAGATCAATAAAGAAGCGACAGCGCAAGCCAGTTATGATTACTTACGGCACACTGCGGCTCCTGACCACGTCGAATGATCGTCTCTCCCTCATCACCCAAGCGACTTCGCATCGGCATTGACGCCCATGCTCTTGGATCGGGCCTTGGCGGGAATGAAACCTATCTGCGCAGCCTCCTCATTGCCCTACGGGCGCATCCCGAGCATGACTATGTACTCTATGTTAGCTATACCGGAGCCGCGGAAATTGGGGCTAAGTTGCTTCCCGGAAGCACCTTCCATCAGGTTTCGGCCAGTCCCTTGAGGCGTCTGGGCATTGATCTCTCCCAGGCCTCACGCCTCCACGGACTTGATGTCCTGCATCTGCAATATGTGGCCCCGCTTTTCCCGGGCTGCCCCATTTCCCTGCTTATTCACGACCTCTCCTACGAGCACAATCCAAAGTGGTTCAGAGCGCTGGAGGTGCTGCGTTTCCGATGCACCATACCTCCCTCCGCCGCTGCCAGCAAAGCCGTCCTGACCATCAGCGACTACTGCCGAGAGGACATCATCAACCGTCTGCAGGTCCCTCCGGACAAAGTGACCGTGACACCGAATGCACTCCCCCCCTTCTACAAACCGGCTGACACGGACCGGATCAGCGCCCTGTGGGAGAAACTGAAGCTCCCAGCGCGTTACATCCTGGCGCTTGGAAATCTGCAACCCCGCAAAAATATCACGACCCTACTGCGCGCGTGGAAACTGATCCGGAACCATCCTGCCATGCAGGATGTCTCCTTGGTCGTCACTGGAAAAAAGGCCTGGCTCTTCGACGAGATTCTCCGTGAAGCCGACACAGCGCTCGCGGAGAGAATTCATTTCACCGGATACCTCCCTGAAAACGACCTGCCCGCGCTCTACAGCGGGGCCCTGCTCTTCGTCTATCCCTCGCTTTTCGAAGGCTTCGGACTCCCCCCCATTGAAGCGATGGCCTGTGGTACACCTGTCATCGTCGGGAGGAACTCGGCACTCCCGGAAGTCTGTGGAGAGGCTGCGCACTACTCTGATGTCACCTCGGCGGAAAGTCTCGGGGAGGACATCCTCTCTCTCAGCCTGAATGCAGGAGAACTCCGACGACTCGCCGCCGCTGGCATCGTGCGGGCTCGCTCCTACACTCTGGAGAAGCTGGCTCTGCCGACCATCGCTGCCTGGGAAAAAATCGCAGCGGATCATCCCCGCAAACACATAGCATCATGAAAATCGCCTTCCTCGGGTCCCGTGGCATTCCTGCCCGTTACAGCGGATTTGAAACCTTCTACGAACAGCTCACCGTGCGGCTTGCCGAGCGGGGGCATGATGTCACCGTCTTTAACCGTTACCCGTTTGTCCCGCTGAGGGACCCCACCTACAAGGGGGTGAAGATCATCCCCCTCCCGACCATCTCCCACAAGTCGCTCGACACCATCGTACACACCTTCCTCTCGGTGCTCCGACTCCCCTTCATCCGGCCCAATCTGGTCTATTTCTGCGGCGTGGGCAATGCCATCTTCTGCCTGCCATGCCGCTGGCTTGGCATCCCGACCATCATCAATGTGGACGGAGAAGACTGGGCGAGGAAGAAGTGGGGCGGATTCGCATCACGCTGGCTGCTCTGGAGCGAAGGGTGGGCCTCCCGATTCGCCGACATCGTCGTCGCCGATGCCCGGGTGATCCAGAAGCGTTACCGCGAACTCTACAACAGGGAAACCATCTTCGTTCCCTACGGCGCCAATATCCCCGCACAGACACCCGCGAGCGATATCCTGGCACGTCTCGGACTGGAACCGGACGGCTACATCCTCTTTGTCAGCAGACTCGTCCCGGAGAACCGCGCCGAACTCCTCATCGAGGCGTTCCAGGGAATCCAGACCGACAAGAAACTGGTGATTGTCGGGGATGCCCCCTACTCCGAGGACTACAAGCAGTCCCTGCGGGAAGCCGCCGATGAACGGGTGGTCTTTGCGGGCTATGTCTTTGCCGACGACTATGCCGCCATCAGCAGACAGGCAGCACTCTTCTGCCTTCCCTCCGGCATTGACGGCACGCGCCCCGTCCTGCTCGACCAGATGGGATTTGGGAACTGCATCGTCGTGCGCGATTCCCCCGCGAATCTCGAAGTGGCTGGCGATGCGGCGGCCACCTTCGACGGTGATCACGAAGTCGAGAGCCTGCGTGCCACCATCGCAAACCTGCTGAATCACCCCGAGGAGCGGGTACGACTCGGAGCCGCCGCCAAAGAGCGCGTAGCCCGACTCTACGACTGGGAAGTCATCACAAGCCAGTATGAGGAGATGTTTCGGGGGATAGGGAGCGAAAGCTGAAGGATGAAACTTGAAAGCTGAATAGCCGAAATCAGAGGACGAGTGGTGGAAATGAAGATCGAAGAGAGAAAGAATGAAATGCGCTGCCGGACAAAATCATTTGCTGGGCAAGTCATCCGCGTATATCTCGCTCTCGATAAGCGTCGTGAAGAACTCCGAATTTTGGGGAAGCAACTCCTGCGCTCAGGCACTTCAGTTGCTGCGAATTACCGGGAGGCTAGTCGCGCCAGAAGCAGTGAAGAATTTACTGCCAAGATCGATCTTTGCAGTCAGGAAGCGGACGAAACCCAGCTCTGGTTAGAGCTTCTCCGGGACGAATGTGGCAGGGCGAACTCATTGATTGAACCAAGTTGGAATGAAGCTGATGAACTGATCCGGATTTTTGTGACAATGTCCAAAAATTCCAAAAGTGGTCGCGGATAGAAAAATTACTCAACTTTCAGTCCTCTGCTTGCTTCCCCCTTCAGCTTTCAAGTTTCAGCTTTCATCCCTCGCTCCCGTCTGCCTTCGACCCTCGTCTTTCGACTTTCCCTCCCTTCCCCAGCCTTCGACTTCCGTCTCAGGCCCTACCTCTTCGCCAATTGGCCTCGGAAGGTAGCGGGCCCATGCTCCCTCGGAGCAATCTGCTGCTTGACCGCTTTTTGGATGTACGGCTCGGCTGCGATAAATCCAATCATCCAGAAAATCATGTTGTAAGAAGGGATTCCTCCCGAGATCGGGGAGAGTAGCAGCGTGGTAAGTAGCAAGCAGAAGGCGAATTCGCAGAGACTTCTGGCCAGAGTTCCTTCGGGGCAGAGCTTGAGCACCCGAAGATTCCTCCGGAGCAACTCGATCATGAAGCCGTAATAGAGCACCACCCCGAGCCAGCCGAGGATCGGCAGGATGCTGAAGAACATCGTCTCCGATGAACCCATTCGGATGGCAATTTTGACTGCTGCTTCATAGGCCTCCTGACCATAAGTGTACATCGTTATATCAATCGAGTCATCCCATCCCTTGAACCCTTTTCCCACGATCATCGATTTGTAATTTTCATTGGCATAATCCCACGCACCCTTGATCAGATCCTGATGCCACTGGTCACTTCCCGAGGTTTCCAACTCACTGTCAATCACCTTGTCCGCAGGGAGGAAGATGGAAACTGCCCGCTGCACCATCATGAAGCTCTTGGGCATATTCTGAAGCTGCCGAGCATCCATCGTCCGGCCGGCGATTGCCATCCCTGTTGCCGTCATGGCAAGCAGCCATGCCCAGAAAATCACAAACTTCCATTTCTTGCGAATGATGAGCCAGCACGCGATACTTACCAAAATCCCCAGAAGGGAGAGACGCCCGCCGCCGAAGAAAGTCGCGGGGAGCAGGATCATGACACCCACCCGATAGAGCACCTTATCCCATCCCTTTGGGCTAGAGGCCGTCAGGCAGAGGGCAAGCAGCAGCATCAATGGAGCCACACTTCTCAGATACCCGTTCGCAGTATCTGGATCAGCCCAGGCAAAATTCAGAGCCCCTCCAGAGAGTAGAGGGATAATCATATCATAAATCGTGAGCATCACCCCCACGAGGCTGAACAGGATGGTGGCGAGCAGCATCAGGTTGATGGTTTGCCTTAGCCCCTGGGGATGGGCATAGCGATCCAGGCACCAGATGAAGATCAGAGGGGCAATCAGGGCGTAGTAATGCTTGGCGATATTCTTGAACTGCGTGTCGCCGTTGAAGTAGTTATCGACACCATAGAGTACCACATGGGCCCCCACATAGAGGACAAGGAGGTAGAAGAAGAGACCCAGATTCGGGTGGGTATTCTTGGGAGTGAGTTTCCCCATCGTCACCATGGCAAGGAGGCATGCGAATCCGAAGAGAGCCATCAGGTCGGTTCCATCGAGCTTGAATCCCGGCGCTATCGTCGAGAGACCGAAGACCCCGATAGCAAAGGCAGGAAGCCACCAATACCATCGCGCCGTCAGGACAGCGAGCACACTAACGAGGAATAAGATACCCAACAGCACGCCCGTATAAGCGTCATCGGCAATCTTA
>Ga0302199_1000309_pt1 | contig 25433 bp, 20 predicted proteins | sample II_Bog_N2_3_FD_194588 | JGI IMG/M metagenome (GOLD analysis project Ga0302199, IMG submission 194588) | Peat permafrost microbial communities from Stordalen Mire near Abisko, Sweden - II_Bog_N2_3 | ecosystem: Environmental > Terrestrial > Soil > Wetlands > Peat | place: Sweden: Abisko, Stordalen... | reverse complement strand
AGATTAAGCGGCAGCGCGCATGGGCGGCGCTGATCTACACCCGTGAAACGGGCAAGGCCGCGGCGGCGCTGGCCGTGGTTGCTCAAACTGCGCAACGGAGTTCCGATCCAATAGTTGCAGCCTCCGGCGCTAAGGTTGCCGAGAATGCGTTCCGCCTTCGATTGCAGACCACTCGGGCTAGCCTCCAATTGCTGACCGACATCGTACTGCCCATCATGCCTAGCCGGCCGCTCCCTCTTTTCATCGATCAGTATGAGCGAACGGCCCAGACACTTTTCCGGCTCGGCAGATTTTCGTCTGGAGCGCACGGGTTGCCGAGTTCTGGGAGTGTTTGACGCCGCCAACAAGCGCATCGGCTAGCACTGCGACCTCCAGCGCGGTACGATGGTAGTTCTAATGGCGCGCGGCTGGGAAAGTAAGTCCGTCGAGCAACAGCAAGAAGAAAGGTCGTCGCCGAACCAGGCCTTTCGCGCCCCGCTCTCACCCGACGAGCAACAACGCAACCGGAAACGCGACGGTCTGCTCCTTTCCCGCGAGCGCCTCGCACAGGAGTTGCAAGCCGCTACAAACCCTCGCTGCCGCGAGATGTTGCAGCGGGCAATCGCGGAGTTGGATGGTCAACTAGCGTCTTTCAAACAAGTTACCGACCAGACGTCACCAAAGTGAGTGGTCCCCCGCATACCCCTCATAACGAAAACCACGGTTCGGTTCGATGCCCCCTGACGTATAATCGATAGTACTGATGAAAGCTCACGTCTACGTGTCGTTGAAGAAGAGCGTTCTGGATCCGCAGGGCAAAACCATCCACGGCGCCCTGACCAAGATCGGCTATAAGAATTTGCACGAAGTACGGCAGGGAAAGTACTTCGAAATTTCTCTCAATGGCGGCATTTCGAAGGACGAAGCGCAAGCCGAAGTGGAGCGGATCGCGCGCGAAGTTCTGACCAACCCCGTGATTGAAGAGTATCGTTTCTCCCTCGAAGACTAGATCATCACCGGTTCCCCCAACCGATAGATTCGTCAAGGAGCAATCATCCAATGTGCGGCATTGTCGGATATGTGGGTAAGAAGCAGGTCGTTCCCGTCATCATCGAAGGCCTGAGAAAGCTGGAGTATCGCGGCTACGACTCAGCCGGAATCGCAGTTTCTGGCAACGGCGAAGGTCTGCAGATCCGCCGCGCCGAAGGCAAGCTGCGCAATCTGGAAGAAGTCATCCGCCTCAAGCCGCTCGATGGCACCTATGGCATCGGACACACCCGCTGGGCCACGCACGGCCGCCCCACCGAGGAAAACGCCCATCCCCATCGCGACTGCACCGGCAAAATCGTGGTCGTGCACAACGGCATTGTCGAAAACTACCTCTCGCTCAAGAAGAAACTGATCGCCGAAGGCCACCGGTTCACCACCGAAACCGATACGGAAATCATCGCGCACCTGGTCGAAAAGCATTACCTGCAAACCGGCAACGGCCATCGTCCATTACTGGAACAAGCCGTGCGCCAAGCCGTCAAGGAACTCGCCGGCGTGTTCGCGCTGGTGGTGATCGCGATCGACGAACCGAACAAGATCGTAGCGGCGCGCAATGGGCCGCCCGTCGTCATCGGCATCGGCAAGGACGAGTACTTCGTCGCCAGCGACGTGCCCGCGCTCCTCGATCACACCCGGGACCTTTTCTTTCTCGGCGATGGCGATCTTGCCGTGCTCACCCAGGACGGCGTACGCGTCACCGATTTCGACGGCAACCCGGTGGAGCGCAAGGCGCAGCGTATAACCTGGGATCCGATCATGGCGGAGAAGGGTGGCTTTAAGCATTTCATGCTCAAGGAAATCTATGAGCAGCCGCGCACCGTCCGCGATACCACTCTCGGCCGCGTCTCGCAGGACACCGGTCACATCTTCCTCGACGAAATGCACGTCAGCGAAGCCGAATTCAAAGCCTTGAAGAAAATCAATATCGCCGCCTGTGGCACCAGTTGGCATGCCGGACTGGCGGGCAAATTCATGATTGAAAACCTGGCGCGCGTTCCGGTCGAAGTCGACTACGCCAGCGAATGGCGCTATCGCGATCCGATTCTCGGGCCGGATACGATGACGCTTCTGATTTCACAATCCGGCGAAACCGCCGACACGATCGCGGCGCAGCGCGAAGCCAAGTCCAAGGGATCAAAGACACTCGCCATCTGCAATGTCGTCGGCTCCATGATCACGCGCGAGGCCGTGGGAACCGTCTACACCCACGCCGGCCCCGAAATCGGCGTGGCCTCGACGAAAGCTTTCACCGGACAACTTACAGCTCTCTACTTATTCGCCTTGTATCTCGCACAAGTGCGCGGGGCCATGACGCCCGAGCAGGCAAAAGCCGCCGTGCAACAACTTACTCACATCCCCGCCAAGTTAGATCAGATTCTCACCCACGACGAAGCCTGCGAAGAGCTGGCGAAAACTTATGTCCGCGCGCAGGACTTCCTTTTCCTCGGACGCGGCATTCACTATCCCATCGCTCTCGAAGGCGCGCTCAAGCTTAAGGAAATTTCCTACATCCACGCCGAAGGCTATCCCGCGGGCGAGATGAAGCACGGCCCGAATGCGCTGATCGACGAAAATCTGCCAGTGGTGATCATCGCCACCCGCGACGTGACCAGCCCCCAGTCGATGGTTCGTTACGAAAAAACGATGTCAAACCTGAAGGAAGTAAAGGCGCGCTCCGGCATCGTCATCGCACTCGCAACCGAAGGCGACAAGGAAATCGCCGAGGAAGCCGATCATGTGCTCTTCGTTCCGCCAGCTCCCGAAGAATTATCGGCGATTCTCGAGATTGTCCCTCTGCAACTGCTCGCTTATCACATCGCCGTCCGCCGCGGCTGCGACGTGGATCAGCCGAGAAATCTGGCCAAATCGGTGACGGTGGAGTAAGCAGCCGCCGGCAATCCAATCGGTCGAGGTGGGCGTACCAATGGCGTCGTTTTCAGGGCCAACAAGCAAATTCCGGTCTCTGCCTGTGGCGACGGTTCGTCTTATAGTTCGTCTTGTAGTTTGCCTTCTGGCATTTCTGCTGGCTGCCAGCCGCGCAGACGGCCAAAGCACCCAGCCCGAAGTCCTGACCGAACCGCTGCAGGCGGACGCCATCATGGCGCGGGTGGCCGCCAACCAGGATCGCAGCGAGGCTTCGCGGAAGGATTTCGTCTACAAACAGCACATCCACATCGCCACCCATAAGCCCGATAGCAGAATGATGCGCGAAGAAAACGCCGATTACGACGTGGCGCTTCGGCCGGACGGAACCAACAGGCAGCTCAAATTGCTTACCGGGCGCTATTGGAACAAAGACAAGTATGTGGACTTTCAAGGCGAGCCTGCGCCCGTGCCGGGCAGCACGAATGCGGACCTGATTCACAACTTGCGCAACCACGAGCCTGTGCCCGAGGCCGGCAGAACGGATGCGGATTTAATCCGCAACTTACGCGACCACCTCTTGAACGACAATTCCAAGAACGGCTTGGCGCATGACCTCTTTCCGCTCACCTCCGAGGAGCAGAAAGACTATGACTTCAAGCTTCTTGGGCAGGAGGTCGAGGCGGGACGCAACGTCTACCACATCGCCTTCGCGCCCAAGGACACGCAAGAACCAACCTGGTCGGGCGAAGCATTCATCGATGCCGCGGAATTCCAGCCCGTTCGGGTGTTCACCAGAATGTCGCGGCGCATCCCCTATTTGGTGCGGACGATGTGGTTCGATCTGCCTGGATTCGGGTTCAACGTGGTCTACGAGCGCCAGGAAGACGGAGTGTGGTTTCCTTCGATCTTCGGAACCGAGTTCCGGCTCCACGTGGGCCCCCTGTTCTTCTTCAATCGGGACGTTTCGATTTCGCTGGAAAATTCGGGGTTTAAACATGCGCAGGTGGAGACCCCGTAACGGTTGTGGGCCGGGGATCTCGCCTCCATCTCCGAGATGGAAGTCGGCAATTTCGATCTCCCACGTTTCCTGGAGCAAAATTCTGCCGACCTGTGATCTCTGTCACTGCGGACCGTGGCGAACGGAATAGCCTTGATTTGCAAGGCTCCGTCTCTCCGAAGAGCTGTTCCTACCCATCGGAACGCAACACCCCCGAGACGAGTTCCAAGCAACTGCGCCTCCCGAACCGCGCGCGCTTTTCCGTCGGATCGCAAGGCGAGCTGCCCACTGCAACTCTAAGGAGAATCGATCCCATGACTGTACGCAAGATTTTGGTTGGATCGTTGCTTCTGCTTGCCGGCGGTTTTCTTGGTTCCGCGCAACAGGCGGGAATCCGGGAGGTTCCGATCAAGAACGTCGACCCCACCTCCGGGCTAAAGATGTACCGGAATTACTGTGCGGCCTGTCACGGCACGGACGGCAAAGGAACCGGACCGGCTGCCAAGGCTTTGAAAACCTCGCCCGGTGACCTGACAACTCTCGCCCAGCGCAATCACGGGAAATTCCCGGCAAAGTATGTTCACCAGGCGATCCTCGGCGATGCCGAGCCTGCTCCGCATGCCAACCAGGGCATGCCTGCCTGGAGCGGTTTGTTTCTTTCCATCAGTGGGTCGCCGGTGCCGCAAGCCGAAGTGGAACAGCGGGCCTTCAATCTCACCACGTATGTGAAATCTCTGCAGCAATGAACGTGGGCCGGGTTACTTGCTGGGGGTCGTAATTGCGCCTTCTGACGCCGACCGAACTAGGGCGGCGTACTTGGCGAAGACTCCGGTCTTGTACCGCGGGGCCGGTGGCTTCCATTCCGCCATGCGGCGTGCGATCTCGGCGTCGGAAATTTCCAATTCCAGTTTGCGGATTTTAGTGTCGATGGTGATTTTGTCGCCTTCGTGGATGGCGGCGATTGGACCGCCCAGCGCCGCTTCTGGAGCCACATGGCCGACCATCAGGCCTCGGGTCGCTCCGCTGAAGCGTCCGTCGGTGAGCAAGGCTACGCTTTCGCCCAGGCCCTCGCCTACGATCGCGGCGGTTACGCTCAACATTTCGCGCATGCCGGGTCCGCCCTTGGGACCTTCGTAGCGAATCACTACCACGTCTCCGGCTTTGATCTGCTTGCTGGTCACGGCTTGCATGGCGGCTTCTTCGGAATCAAAGACTCGTGCGGGGCCGGTGTGCGAGCCGCGTTCGTGGCCTGTCATCTTTAGAACCCCACCCCCCGGAGCTAAATTGCCTTTCACTATGACCAGACCGCCTGTGGTTTTCAGCGGCTTGCTCAAGGGAGCGATTACGGTTTGTCCGGCGGTCTCTATGGCTTGGTTCGCCTCTTCGGCAAAGGTCTTCCCGGTCACGGTCATTGCTGAGCCATCGACGTGCTTGCCTTCCAGCAGGCGCTTGGCGATTAGCTGAATCCCTCCGGCGGCATCCACGTCGGCGGCCACATGTTTTCCGGCGGGCTTTAGATCGGCCAGCAGCGGCGTACGTTCGCTGACGCGCTGAAAATCGTCGATATCGAGCGGCAGGCCCATTTCGCGCGAGATTGCCAGCAGGTGAAGCACGGCATTGGTCGAGCCTCCCGTTGTCGCCACGCCCGCGATCGCGTTCTCGAACGCGGCGTGCGTCAGAATGTCGCTGGGACGGATCCCCCGCTTCAGAAGATTCATCACCACTTCGCCACAGCGGAACGAAACCTCGTCCTTGCGCGGATCCATGGCTGGAATTCCATTGAAGCCCATGGGCGAGAGGCCGATGAATTCCATCACCGTGCTCATTGTGTTGGCGGTGTACTGGCCGCCGCACGCGCCGGCTCCCGGACACGCCACATTTTCCAGCGCCAGCAGATCGGCGTCGCTCATCTTGCCTGCCGCGTTGGCGCCCACGGCCTCGAATACATCCTGAACGGTAACGTCTTTGCCGCGAAACTTTCCGGGCATGATGGTCCCGCCATAGAGCACCAGACCGGGCAGGTTCATGCGCGCCAGCGCCATGGCGGCGGCGGGAATGGTCTTGTCACATCCCACGATGCACACTGCGGCGTCGAAAAGCTGCCCGCGGCAGACCAGTTCGATGGAATCGGCAATCACCTCGCGGCTTACCAGCGACGCCTTCATGCCTTCGGTGCCCATGGTCTCGCCGTCGGAAATGGCGATGGTGTTGAACTCCATCGGCGTGCCGCCGGCGGCGCGGATGCCCTCTTTTACCTTGGCAGAAAGCCGCCGCAGGTGGAAGTTGCAGGGCATGGTTTCGATCCAGGTGTTGGCGACTGCGATCAGCGGCTTGGCGAGGTCGGCGTCGGTGAAGCCGATGGCTTTGTACATGGCGCGAGCCGGAGCCTGGTCGCGTCCGTCGGTGATTTGGCGACTGATGTGTTTGAGGTCCATGAGAAAAAAGCTACTGGCTTCTAGCTGCTGGCTAGAAGCTAGTAGCCAGCGGCTTGGTTACGCGTTGACTGCTTTCCGTTCCGTTGCGCTTACCTACGCGCTCTTCTTCTCCGCGGGCAACCACGACATCATCTTCCGCAATTGCTCGCCGACTTCCTCGATCTGGTGGCGTTTCGCTCCCTCGCGCAGCTTGGCGAATTTCTTTCCGCCCTTCTTGTTCTCCTTAATCCATTCTTTGGCGAACGAGCCGTTCTGGATTTGCTTCAGAACTTTCTTCATCGCCTTGCGAGTGTTGTCTCCGACCACCATTTCGCCGCGGGTCAGGTCGCCGTATTCCGCAGTGTTCGAAATTGAATAGCGCATACGGCTCAAGCCACCTTCGTAGATCAGGTCGATGATCAGCTTCATCTCGTGCACGCACTCGAAGTAGGCGATCTCGGGAGCGTAGCCGGCATTGACCAGAGTCTCGAATCCTTTTTGCATTAGCGAAGTGAGGCCGCCGCAGAGGACTGCCTGTTCTCCGAAGAGGTCGCTCTCCGTTTCTTCTTTGAAAGTCGTCTGCAACACGCCGGCCCGGGTCGAACCGATGCCGTGCGCGTAGCTGAGCGCGAATTCATGGGCGCGCTTACTTGCGTCCTGATGGATCGCGAGCAACGCGGGCACGCCTCCGCCCTGGGCGTAGACTCGGCGCACTAAATGGCCGGGCCCCTTGGGAGCGATCATAACCACGTCCACATCTTTGGGAGGCTTGATGGTTTTGAAGTGGATGGAGAAGCCGTGCGAGAATCCGAGAATTTTGCCCTTGCGCAGATGCGGCTTGATGGCCGACTCATAGAAGTCGGCTTGGGTCTCGTCCGGTGTCAGAATCTGGAGATAATCGGCGCGCTTGGCGGCCTCGGAGGGAGCGACGACCGTCATGCCGTCGGCACGCGCCTGCTTGGCCGAGCCGCGCTCGGGATCGAGACCGATGATAACTTCGTATCCGCTGTCGCGGAGGTTCTGCGCCTGTGCGTGTCCCTGGGAACCGTAGCCGAACACGGCGATGGTTTTGCCCTTGAGCGCGGAGGGATTGGCGTCGTTCTGATAAAAGACTGTGGCCACGGGAAAACTCCTTAATGGATGTAGGCTGAATTGCCGAATTATGTTGGGAAAGCCGAAACCGACCAATCGGTCGGTTTTAGAAATGCTACTCACCTTGGCGTGTTGATGTCAACTCCAGATTCATGGGTCCAGATTCATGGGTGTCTGCGCTAGATCGACGATTCCAAGCCACTATCGGCCGGTGTCAAGACTCAAAATTCGAAGTACGATCCGGCACCTGCTGGAGGCGCAGCGCCCCCGGTTCCAGTCGCCGGGAGCAACCCTTCTTCAATCCCATGCAGACTTTCCCAAGCGGCTTCGGTGAGGGACGGGTCGGCGCCAACAATATCGCGGATCATTTGCCAGGCCGCGAGGTTGAGCGCACCCTCCGGCGCCGGTCCCATGGCCAGCGAAACCGAGCATTGCGGGCAGAAACAGATGCGCTGGGCCGAGGATTTCTGCCGCGGCCTTACACCCGTCGTCTGTGCGAACACAAACACGGCCACCGATTTTTGTCCGGCCTCGATCTCACGGCTGCAGCGAAGGCAATACAAATTGTCCAAAGACTCCGTCTCCTGTTGTCCACAAAGTTCTGTTCCCGTTACTGTCTCCAAGACCCTGCCGTTCGCACAAGTATGCAGAAAGATTCCCGCACACTAAGAAAACTCTGATTAAGTCCCGGTTTCCCCCGTGCGCCCCTGTGTACCCTGTGGTTCATGCTCTTTGCCGACACTTAATCAGAATTTTCCTAAGGATCGTCAACTCCCCGTGAACCAAGCTTTGCTCTAGGCAGAAGTGGAGGCATCGCGCACTCTACTGACATGGGTGTCCGAATCTCCGCAAAGTTCTTGCCACCGGCGCGGCGTTTGAAAGTGCGTCAGGAGGTCGCTGCCGTTTGCTACCGCGTGGGCGGACGCGGCATCGAATTCTTGCTGGTGCAGACCCGCGGCGGCCGTTGGATCTTCCCCAAAGGCGGCGTCGAACGCGGCCTAACACGCGCCCAATCCGCGGCCCTGGAGGCCTTTGAAGAGGCTGGCGTTCATGGCCGGATCGAAGCGGCCGCCTTCGCGCGTTATTTCAAGAGCGGACGTATACCGCCATTCGCAACAAAGAATCAGCGGGCTGACGCCAGATCTGCCGAGGAAGAGTCCAGCGTCAGCGCCTACCTCTGCGAAGTCACCCGGCTTGAACCGCCCCAGGAATCGAACCGCAAGCCCACCTGGTTTTCCGCGGAAAAAACGAAACAACGCCTGCTCAAGAATCGCGAACCGGAATTCGGAGCCGAACTTGTCCGCGTCGTCGACCGTGCTGCCGCACGCATCCGGCGATTGCACGGAGGCTCCGCGCACCCAAGGGGTCACACCCAGCCTGCTCCGGGCAAGAAAGAGGCGTTGCAAGAAGTTCACTTCGATGCCTTCGAAATCGCTCGCCGGCACGGCTTGGCTGCCGCCTACGCCCGCCACCTTGACCGTGAACACGCTGACGATCGCTCGGCCGCCAGCCCTCCGTTCGCGTCCAACCGGCCCACGTTGCGATTGCAGGGCGGAACTGCCTCGGAACGCAGCTTGCTGCAAAAAGTGCAGTTCATCGACGACGCCCGCCCCGCGAATGGCAGCAAAGCTCCCGCGAAATCGCCACGGAGCCGCGGGCAATAGTCCTCCAACGCCACATCAACCCAGCCGCGGACATTCCCCTGTAGAGCAAACGCCCATTCCGCGATACCATCTCTGATAATGCTTCGCGACGCCATTGCCGAACCACGTCAGGAACCCCGGCAGGAACCTCGTCAGGAGATCCTGCGCACCGCCGCTCGCCTCTTTCAGCAGCGGGGATACGATGCCACTTCCATGAACGATGTCGCCGCCGCGCTCAAGCTTTCCAAAGGCGGTCTCTATCATCACTTCGAGTCGAAAGACGAAATCCTGTTCCACATCATGTCGCACGCCATGCAGATCACCGAGGACCGCGTCATCAATGTGGTGCGCCGCATCGACGGCGCTCGCGTGGATGCAGTCGAAGAACGCCTGCGCACGCTGATCCGGCTGCACATACAGGTTGTGCTCAGTCCCGAAGACCGCGAGATTACGGTCATGCTGCACGAGAATCATCCATTACCGCCGGCGCTGCGCCGCAAGATCAACGCGCGCAAGAAAGACTACGTGCATTTCGTCGAGAACTTAATCGCCGAGGTTCAGCGCAAGCGCGGCTCTAAGTCCCCGGTCACGCCGCGCGCGGCCGCGTTTGCCTTGGTCGGCATGATCAACTGGATCTATCAGTGGTATAAGCCCGATGGCTCGCTCACCGGAGAGGCGCTGGTGCAGCAATACACGGATATCTTCTTTCGCGGAGCCGTGGGATAGTTTTCAGCTCCCGGTGTCGCATTTCGTGAGTCACTTCTTCCAGATCGGCGATCTCTCCCGCCTGCGAGCCGAAAAGGGCAAACTCTACCTGGAGTTCCTCCGCGTCCCCGCCATGAGCGCCTGCGTCTACGTTCTGCCGAAGGGCGGCACCGATCCGCAGAAGCCGCATCGCGAAGATGAGATGTACTACGTCATCCGCGGACGTGCCCGTATGCAAATCGGCTCCGACCACGCCGAGGTGCGTGCCGGTTCCGTAATTTTCGTCGAGGCGGAACGGGAGCATCGGTTCTACGACATCGAGGAGGAACTGGAAGTCCTCGTTTTCTTTGCGCCTGCCGAGCAGGAATAGGGAAGGTGTCAGGTGTCATTTCTCCTGTGTCGGAGAACCTGGCGCGAACCGCCTTTCCTGAGACCTGAGACCCAACACCTGACACCTGAAAAGAGAACAGCCCGCAAGCTTTTCAGCCTGCGGGCTGCCCGGTGGACTGTTTCGGATTGACTGAGGTGGTCACTCTCGTGGCCCCTCGCTAGTTCCGGTGCCGGGCACAGCGTGTGCTCGGCGGATCAGACTTTATCAATCAGCCCATACTCACGGATTGTTTGCGAGAGAATGTTCCCGATTCCCCCGACCAAAGGTTCCTCGAGAACTCCGCTTAGAGCAACCGCCCTAAGACTCAGCCACCTCACCTGGTCTGGTAATGCCACAACTATGAGAATCTGAACTTTGCATCCGACCACCTCCTTTCCGGTGTACGCGCAGAGTACAAAAAATCCGGGGCTGGAGTCAACGGCACTGAGGTGGCGTACCGGAAGAGGCAATAGCTCTCAGCTGTCAGCTCTGAGTAAAACCCTGGCGGCCGGGTTCCGGGAACTGAGAGCCGGAAACCTTGAACTGGCTCGCCAGAAAGACAATCAAAATCAGCATCGCAGGCTCTACCGGATGCCGATACCGCGGCACGGGGAAAGTGATGTAGTAAATCGATGGGAAAAACACGAGCAAAAACATGAACAGTTCCGCTCCCGGACGGCGCTGCCGCAGCGCGATCAGCAATCCCCAGAACGCGAACACAGCGACGCTCAGGGAAAGGAACATTTTCGCTTCCGCGACGCCGGCATATTTTTCCGCGTGCGGCGGGCCCGCCCAGTAGTAGACGCAGTGGGCGAAAGTCAAATAAGCAAAGCGCCCAGGATTGTCGCGAACAAACTGCAATGTCATCTCCAGTTTGCTGTGGACGTAGGCAATCTCCCCCATCTCCTTATACTTCCGCAACTCCAGTACGTTTTGCGAAGGATGCTTGAACGATTGCCAGGCTCCCATGGCGTCGGGCGTGTTGCCGAGATGAAACTCGACCCCAAAATTGCCGCGGATCGGAACGAATTTGTGGAACACCCGGTAATCGCGAATGCACCAGGGCGCAATCACGGCAAAAAACAAAACCGCTCCTGCCACGGCATTGCGAAAAAACGGCTTCCCCTGGCGGAACTGGCGGTAGCAAATCCAACAGCCGGCAAAAGGCAGGAACACGAGTTCCGCGGTATTGCACAACCCCGCAATCCCCCACAGCAGTCCATAGCCCGCCCATTTGAGCAGCGTGCTCGACTCCGCCAAATGCACCGTCGCCATGAAACACAGGGCGAACAGAAATGCCGATAGAGGAGTGTCCCAGGGATGCCGCATTCCCCAATACATGGTGTATGGGAATAACGCCCACACCCAAGCCGAGCGTGCGGCGATGCGCTCGCCGAACGTGTAGCGGGCAACGAAGTAAATCGGGACACAAGTCAGGGCCGAAACCGTGCAGTTGAAGACCAACACCCAGAAAATCGCGGTAGGAGTGTAGGTGCCGAAGGCGATAAAGAATCGGCTGAGCACGAACGGAAACAGGGGACCAAGCCAGGCCGTGGGCCCGGTCGCCGGTCCGAAGGGATTGCTAAACCCTTGGCCCGAGGCGATGGCCGCGGCGATGTGCGCCCCCTCGTCGAAATCGAGCTTCACGCGGTAGGAGTGCATCAGCACCATCCCGGAAACCCGGAGCAGCAGGCCAATCACGACGATTTTAAGCAAAAGGCGACGCAGGCTGGCCGGGTTGGAAGCAGTGCTCACTTGAGAGAACTTGCGCAATTGCGGTATCGCGGAGAATCGGGATTGCCGTTTGGCGGCGACAGCTAGTTATATCGAATCGGGGCGCAAGCAGCAAGGATGCAATACAGGCCGGGAAACCGGCTTATCTCGTGAACTCCGCACTCACGGTACATGCCCGCCAGATACCTACCTTCGTTACCGTCCCTTCCCTAGACTGAATACAGCCCTGCAAGGCAGGAAAGACTCTCCCCGAGTCCCCCAAGTCATAGATCTTTTAATGAGTTCTCAGTTCTCAGTTCTCAGAAAAAACTTGCGCCAGCGTGCATGGGCTCTGCACTGGCAGCTGGCAGCTAGCAACTGATCTCAGCCCTTCCAACGGTACGCATCCGCTTGGGCCAGTCCTATATGTGCCAACACGCGGTTGGCGAACTCCTGCGCCATGGCATCGGCGCTCGACGGATGGTTATAGAACGTCGGGATCAGCGGGAAGATCGTTGCCCCCGCGTCGGCCGCGAGCGACATGTTGCGAAGGTGGATTTTGTTCAGCGGCGTCTCGCGAACGCAGAGCACCAGCGGGCGGCGCTCCTTGAGGGCGACGTCGGCGGCACGTTCGATCAGGTGCGAGGCCGTGCCGTTGGCAATGCGGCCGAGCGTACCGACGCTGCATGGGATAACGACCATCGCGTCGGAAGGATACGACCCGCTGGCCACATTGGCACCGATATCCGCGTTCGATTGCTGCTGAATCTTTGCCGAAGCCGCGCCGATGATTTGACGTAGCAGATCCGAGCGGCCTTCGATTCCGAGTTCTTCGACCATAACGCGCAGGCCGCTGTCGGAAGCGATGAAGTTCACCGTCTTGACGCGCGCGTCGCGTTCCACGGTGAGGAGAAAGTGCTTCAGAAATAGCGAGCCGCTGGCGCCGGTCGTGGCAACAGTCAGGTTTTCCGGCGCAAGCAGGGGCAAAATGAGCGCTCCACGAGGCTTGGTTCCGTGCACGGCCTCGAAAAACTGAGGATAGGGACGGACGAAAGGCAAGTCAAGGCGGGGAACCCCGCCGATTTGTAATCCGCCATTCAGCGAATGCGAATGGCGAACGACTAACGAACAGCGACTAACGACCAACGACGCACTTATGGCAACTACCGGCATCCTACGATCGCGGCGCAGTGCCGCCCAGCTCCACGCCATTGCCAGCGTCGAGCGCGAGATTCGCGCCATTGACCCCGCGACGGGGCGTAAGTATCTGCGCGACTTTCGCGAAGCCTACTGCTCTTACGAAAAGGTCATTGCCGCCAGCGACGTCCGCCACGAAGTCGCCAAAGCCGGAATCGTTCTGGTGGGCGACTACCATGCCTTGCCCAATTCGCAGCGCTACTTGACCTCGCTGCTTTGCGAGCTCCGCCGCCATCATCGCCCGGTAGTGCTCGGAGTCGAAACCATCTTCTCCCGCGACCAGCACATTCTCGACGAATGGTTCCGCGGTGAAATTGACGAGGCGGAACTGCGGCAGCGCATCCGCTTCGAACTCGACTGGGGATACGATTGGACTCCTTTTTACGAACTGCTCGTCGCCGCGCGGGACCACGGCACGTCCATCTATGGTCTCGATTGCATGCCGCGCGAAGATCTGCGCAAGATCGGAGCGCGCGACCGGCACGCCGCCGGCAAAATCGCCGAACTCCGCCATCGCCATGCCCACGCGCTCATCCTTGTACTGTTCGGCGAGTCGCACCTGGCGCCGCAGCACCTGCCAGCCCTGCTCCAGCAGAAGCTCCCGGCGGAACCCCTGCTCACAGTCCTGCAAAACGTCGACGCTCTTTACTGGCGCGCTGCCGGAGAAGCTCACGATCACGTCGAGGCTGTCCAAGTCCGCAAAGACGCCCGCGACAACGTTCTTTGCGTGTTTAACGCAACCCCGCTAGAGAAATACGAAAACTACCGGCTCTGCCTTGATCGCTGGGGACGCAACGACCACAGTGCGCCCGATCTCGGCCCCACCCTCTACAATCTGATCGACGGCCTGGTGCGCTTTCTTGGCATCAATCAATATTCCCCGCACAACACCACGCAGCCCAGGCTCCTGGTCGACCTGATGCCGGAAGTCTATTCGCGAAGCTCCGATGCGCTGCTGCGCCGCTTGCTCTCGCGCAAAGGATTCACCACCGAGCAGCGCCGGTCTCTTCTGCGCCGGGTCAGCGACCGCGGCAGCGTCTACCTTGCGCCCATCAACGCCGTATATGTGCGTCAGTTTGGCATGACCTCCGCCGCCGAGGACGCCACTCGCTTCCTGCATCAAGCCTGCCGCGGGTTGCCGAACCTAATAAACGGCAAGGCTGCAACTCGGCGCAGTGCACCGAATGGCGCGCCAGTTGCCGCGTTGCTCGATCAAGACGGCGCCTTTTACGCGGCCGTCTTCGAACACGCGCTCGCCTTTTTCGGATCGCGGATCTTATACCCCGCCCGTCGCGCTCTGCGCGATGCCGACATCGCCGATTTGTTCGACGTGACTCGGGAAGACCTTGAACACCAGACGTCGCTTCCCTTCGCCGACGCCGTCGAGGTTCTCGACTTTCTGACCCTCCACCGCGCCAACGATCCCCGCGCCGCCGAGTCGCTCACGTCCGCCCCCGACTTCACCGGACACAAGTACGAATATGCCGCCGAGCAACTCGGATATCTCGCTGGCAACGATCTCTACGACGCATACCTGGAAGGCCGCATGACCACCGCCGCCTTGCGCAAACTCTTCTTGACCCACATCGAACAGCCCCGCGTCGCGCCCGCAGCCTATGTGCAGTTAAGAACGCGCCTGCGCACCGGACAGCGGGAATAAATTCTCGGCCTCTGCTGCGAATCGTCTTGGTCTTCCCCGTGTTCCTCCGTGTCCTCTGTGGTTCAAGGTTTTGATTTTGCGTCAGCTGCGGTATCCTCACTTGTTCCCATGCCCGACGACTTTCCACTCCAGTCCCAGACCGCGGCCCCCGGCGGGCCCGACTTTGGCCCGCTGGGGTGGCAAACACCCGACTCGCTCATGCTCTTCGGTTTCTGGTACCGCGCGCTCCCGGCAAGTCAAGTCCATCGAGCGCAGCTTGCGAAGGCGACGTTGCTCGAACAGCCGCTGGTCATCGGACGCGATAGCCACGGCCAAGCCTTCGCTCTGCGCGACGCCTGCCCCCATCGCGGCATGCCGCTTTCCCGCGGACCCTTCGACGGCGAACAAATCGAATGCTCCTACCATGGCTGGAGATTCGACGCTCACTCCGGCCAGTGCAAGCTGATCCCGTCGCTCGTCCCCGAGCAAAACCTGAAGATCGAGCGCATCTACGCCGGCAGCTATCCCTGCGAAGAGCGCGACGATTTCATCTGGGTCTTCATCCCCGATCCCAGCCCATCCGGCGCTGGATTTTCAAAACCCGTGCTGGCGCCAACTCCCGCGCCCGAGATTCCGAAATTCACCGAGCATTACAAGCTCGCCTATCTCACCGCCAACCTGCCCTGTTCGGTCGACCACGGCATCATCGGATTGATGGATCCGGCGCACGGCCCCTTCGTTCATCAGGCGTGGTGGTGGCGCACGCAGAAATCAATCCACGAGAAACACAAGAACTTCGAACCCATCCCCTACGGATTCCGCATGAGCGCGCATACCCCCAGCTCCAACAGCGCGCCCTACAAGCTTCTGCGCCTCTACGCCGACGCCGATTCGATCACCACGACCATCGATTTCGTCCTGCCCAACCTGCGTTCGGAAGTCATTCGCGCCGGCAAATACTGGTTTTCCAGCCTGACCACCGTCACGCCAATCACGCGCAACCAGTGCCGCATCGACGTAGTCGCCGCCTGGAATCTCTTCCGCTGGATTCCCTTCGGCCCCGAGTTGCTGAAATTCGTCTTCGCAAAATTTGTCGAGCAGGATCGGCGCACCATGGAACTTCAGTCCGAGGGCCTGAGGCACAACCCCCACCTCATGCTGATCGACGACGCCGACCGTCCCGCCAAGTGGTACTTCGGCCTGAAGACCGCAATGCTCGAGATGAAGAAAAATGGCGGAGAGTTTAGGCATCCACTGGCCGGACCAGTGACATTGAAGTGGAGAAGTTGAAAAAGCGCGTGTCAGGTCTCAGGTGTTAGGTCTCAGGAAAGGCCATAGCAATCGACAGAATGGGCGAATCACGGCGAAGAGATTTTCCTGAGACCTGACACCTTGGACCTGACACCTACTCTCCCACCAGCCAGTCCATCGCCTCTTCCCGCGTCTTGAAGGTCGTAATCTCGCGCTGGGAAAAGTTGTGGAAGTTTTCCATGAAGGCATGCGGAATGCCCTCCGCGCCTACCCATGCCGTCTTCTTCACGAAAGGCCGGTCGAGCGTCAGCACTTCTTTGATCTTGGTGGCCACGGCGTGATCCACAGTAGCGCCGGTGAAGTCGGCCAGCGTCACTACCGACTCGTGCGCGTGCCGCGCCACCGTGACTCGCACATACTCGAGCAGAAGCTGCATCTCGTGGGTGCTGGAATGCGAAAAATCCAGCAGCAGAATCCGCTTGCCCTGGTGCTCGACGAATTTTATCCGGTCATCCATAGCGCTCCCAGCAACAACAGACTCTACGCCCTGCAACCCGCATCCACCGGCAGGCTCGCGTCCAGCCAGTGTAAATAGGTTTCCATCGAATGCCAACACACCGGGTTCATCTTCGCCATCCCCTCGGACGAAAACTCATAGGCCGTATTCACATGCTCATAGTCGAGGATACCCGGAATGCGAAGCGGGAGCTTGGGCACCAGATCCCAGGAGTTGACGATGCGCCACGACGCGATGGGCAGCAAATTGAAAATTCGCACAAATTCCGTGTTGCCAACGCGGGGCGAGGCAAACTTGCACGACGTCGTGATGTCGAACTTCTTCTTCTCCTCGTTCTCCATCACGAAGAGCGTGGTCAGCGCTGCTCCCAGACTGTGCCCGGTCACAATGTAAGGACGCTCGGGCCGCCCCTTTGCCCGGTTGACCACCGTTTCTTTCGTGCTGACTCGCTCCAGTCGCTTGTGCAACTCCTCCAGTTGGTCGCCGAACGATCCCTGCAACTCCGGCAGCGGCCCGGCTTCCAGCAAACGCCCCGCAGTCCGCGGATGCTGCTCGATCTTCAACGTGCTGTAGATCTTGTCGAAGCCGTGCGCCACCCGGCCCGCGTCCGGAACCTGCGCGAACGGGACCATGTAAGCCGAAGCGTCGTCCCACCATTCCACCAATCCTTCGGTGCCGCGAATGGCCACCGCGAAATCTGCTTGCGTATTCTTGTTGCGCGCGATCAGCCCATAGAACCGCGGCTCCGTGCGGCCGGGGATGAAGTCGGACATGTGAATCCAGGCCACGAACTCATAAGGATCGGGGAGATCGCCCGGTTGAGGCTCGGGCCGAAGACTGGAAGGATCGCGCGTGAACATCGCATACGCGCCCTGCACCAGCCGGCCATAAAGAACCGCTTCGCCGTTCACCAGGGGTCGGCCCATGAAGCACCTCCTAGGAAGGAATTGTGAATTGGATTGCCGGGTCTCGTTGCCTCTGTGATCCCCCGCGTCCTCCGTGGTTAACGCCTTTTTCCGCTCGCGGAGAACCTTACCCCAACAGCGACTCCACCACGCTGTAAGCCTCGCCCAAAGCCGAGTCCAGCGCCGCCGCATCTTTTCCGCCCGCTTCGGCCAGATCTGGACGCCCGCCGCCCTTGCCGCCAACCTTCTGCGCGATGGGCCCGATAACTTTTCCCGCCTGAATACGTCCCGTGAGATCTTTGGTGACGCCGACAATCAGCGAGACGTTGCCATCCGAGGCCGAGGCCGACCCCAGCACCACCACGCCCGATCCAAGCTTGTCGCGCATCTGATCGACCAGCGTGCGCATCTGCGCCCGCTCCAGATTGTCCACGCGATGGGCCAGCACTTTAACTCCCTTAACCTCTTTGATTTTCTCGCCGATGTTAGCCGTCGACGACGATGCCGATTTCATCCGCGCCTGATCGAGTTCGCGCCCCAGCCGCTTGATCTCCGCGTCTTTCTTCTCGATCTCGGCCTTTAGAGCTTCTGCGGGCGTTGCCGGACCCTCCTCAGAGGCGGATGCCCCATCCTTGCGCGCTTTTTGCGCAAGGGTGGGTGAAACAAACGCCGACACCACTCCTTCCAACTCGTGGTCCTGGCGGAAGTGCGCCAGCGATCCCAACCCAGTGATCGCCTCAATACGCCGCACGCCCGACGACACGCTGCCTTCTTTCAATATCTTGATCAGCCCAATCTCGCCCGTCGCCCCCGTGTGCGTGCCGCCGCAAAGTTCGGTGGAAAAATCTCCGATCTTAATCACGCGCACCTTGTCGCCATACTTCTCGCCAAACAGCGCCATCGCGTGATACTCATTGACAGCCACGTCAATCGGAACATTTTCGACAATTTCTACTTTTTCGTTGCGCAGAACTTCCTTGTTGATGATGTCTTCAATATCCTGCAACTCCTCGTCGGCGACTCCAGTAAAGTGCGAAAAATCAAACCGCAGATGATTGGGAGCAACGAGCGACCCCGCCTGCTTCACATGCTTCCCGAGAACTTCGCGCAGCCCCGCCTGAAGTAGATGCGTAGCCGTGTGATTGCGCATAGTGGATTCACGAATCGCGGCGTCCACCACGGCATCGACTTTCTGGCTAACGCGAATTGGCTGCTTGGCTGTGACCTGATGCGCTCGCACTCCCTGCACCGGGTAGTAGCATCCAGTCACTTCGGCGACAACGGTGTTGTGATCATCAGAGTAAAGCCATCCGCGATCGCCAACCTGGCCGCCGGATTCAGCGTAGAACGGAGTGTGGTCAAAAATGATTTCGCCGGATTCTCCAGCCTTGAGCTCCTGTGCGCCTTGGCCGTCCTTGATGAGAGCCAGCACTTCGCAGCCATCGGAGCGAGTCTGACGATAGCCTTCGAATTCAGATTTCGGAAGCTGCTGATAGATAGGGTTGGCCGTCTGCTTCGCCGCGCCTTTCCATGAGGCGCGGGCACGCTCACGCTGCTCCTGCATCGCGTGATCGAAGCCCTGTTGATCGAAAGAAATCCCTAGATCACGGCAGAAATCGATTATGAAGTCGAGGGGCAAACCATAAGTGTCGTAAAGCTTGAACGCGTGATCTCCCGGATAGGTCAAGGGGAGGCCTTGAGCCTTGATCATATCCAAGGTCCAGTTCTGCCCCGCGTTCGGCGCTCTGACGCCCGGGGCATTCATGAACTGACGCATGGCACCGTCCTCTAAGCGCTCGAATCCAATGTCCAGGGCGTGAGCAAACCGCGTTTCCTCCACCAGTACCGCCTTCGACACCCGGTCCGCCGACTCTTTCAACTCCGGGTAGGCATCCTGCATCAAGTCACGCACAGCAAACACCATTTCGTGCAGGAACGGCTTTTCTTGTCCAAGCAATCGGCCGTGGGTGATGGCGCGACGAATGATCTTCCGCAGCACGTATCCGCGTCCTTCATTCGATGGAGTTACTCCATCCGATATTAGAAAAGTTGCTGCACGGGAGTGGTCGGCAATCACGCGCAGGGAAGCTGCCGACTTAGAGCCTGCCGAGCTTTGCTCGGCTTGGACGGGCGAGGCGCTCGTCCCCGCACGGGCAGTGGCGCTTCCCGTCAACTCCGCCGCCCGCTTGATCAACGGAGTAAACAAATCTGTCTCGTAATTCGAAATCACCCCCTGCAGCACGGACGCCACGCGTTCCAATCCCATTCCCGTATCGATCGATGGTTTAGGCAGTAACTTGGTCACACCAGCCTGGCGATCGTATTGCATAAAAACCAGATTCCAGATCTCCACATAACGACCGCATTCACATCCGAACTCGCAGTCTGTGTGTCCTTGGTCGCTGGCCGCCACACCCATGTCGTAGTGAATCTCGCTACAGGGACCGCAGGGGCCGGTGTCGCCCATTTGCCAGAAGTTGTCCTTCCTACTCCCAGGGAAAATGCGCTCCTGGGGAACTCCTGCATCAAGCCAATATTGCTCCGCCTCACGGTCGCGCTCAACGTCGAAACCTAGCTCCCGGGAGGCCGCTGCTTTGTCGGCGTCATCAAAGATCGTTACGTAAAGCTTCCCCTTATCAATCCCAAACCACTCCGGCGAAGTAATCAGCTCCCAGGCGTACGCAACCGCGTCTTTCTTGAAGTAATCGCCAAACGAAAAATTTCCCAGCATCTCAAAAAACGTGTGGTGACGATTGGTGAAGCCCACGTTTTCGAGATCGTTGTGCTTCCCTCCTGCACGCACGCATTTCTGCGAGGTCGTCGCCCGCGCGTAGTCGCGCTTTTCGAGGCCCAGGAAAACGTCCTTGAACTGATTCATCCCGGCGTTGGTAAAGAGCAGCGTCGGATCATTGGCCGGAACCAGCGACGAGGAGTGCACCTCGCGGTGTCCCTTCTGAATAAAGAAGTCGAGAAACTTGCGGCGAATTTGGGAGCCTGTAAGCATGGGGGCTTGATTGGTCAAGATTAAATTCTAAACGATAAACCACAACGAGAAACAAGGCCCGGCTTGGCCGCTTCGGCGGGGGACGTTCGAAAGGCAAGCGGACGGTCCGCGGAAAGACCGCAGACCAAGGAATCCGCCTGCATGCGAGGCGAGCGATACAGCAGGACGGGCGGAGACGCCCGTCCCTCCATTAACCTAACTAGCTACTTCACCGCGTCGTCGGTCTTCTCGGCGCCCGTCTTTACTCCGTGGCCGACTGCCTTGGTGCCTTTCTTCACGCCCTTGCCGGTATCCTTGGCAGCGGTCTTGGTGGCATCGCCGGTCTTGTCGGCGGCCTTTTCGGTGGCGTCGCCGGTTTTCACGGCCGCTTTCTTCGTGACGTGCGCCGTCTTCACGGCGGCGGTCTTGGTGGCGTGTCCAGTGTCCTTGGCAGCGGTTTCCGTCGCGTCGCCGGTCTTCACGGCGGCCTTCTTGGTGGCATGCCCCGTCTTCACAGCGGCCTTTTTCGTCGCGCTGCCCGTGTCGTCGGCGGCCTTCTTCATGTCGTCCCCGGCCTGGCCGTAGGAGACCGCAGTCAGAGCCAGCAGCGCGGTTGCGATCGTCAAACAGAACTTCGTCTTCATAGTTCCTCCAAGGGAATTGCAGATATTTTCGTTAGTGCAAAGTTTTATCAGAGTAGGTAGGCAGGCGCAATAGCGAAGCAGCGCCAGGTGTCAAAGTCTCAACCCTTCACAGCTTCAAAGAACCGGCGAAATCGACGCGACCGGTACCGCGTCGTCGTTGAAATTTTGAAACCCTGAAACTTTGAAACCTGCTTTACGTTTCATTCTCCAGTTCGCTAAGCGTCTCTTCGTCTACGTCCCATTTTTTCAGGATCGTAAAGATGGTCTTCGATCCAAACCCCGCGCGCATCAATTGGCGGAAGATGCGAGCCGTCTGCTTCTGATCCCTGTCCTTGGGCTTCTGCAGCCGTTTGCGGCGTAGATAGGCGCGCGCGAGATTTTCTTCTTTCACATCGTCGTAAACGGAAGAAACCGCCTTCTCGATGACTTCACCGTGCACTCCCTTGGCTTTGAGGTCGTTGACGACGCGCATGCGCCCGAATTTTTCGTTGTCGCGCCGATAGGACGAAAAAGCCGTCGCGTACTTCGCGTCGTTCAGATAGCCCTGATCTTTCAGGCGGACGACAATCAACTCCACCAGCGTCTTGCCGAACTCCGTATCGGCTTCGACGCGATTACGCAGCAGGCGCTTCAACTCCGCAACCGACCGCATGCGGCGCGCCAGGGCGCCAACGGCGTACTCGTAAAGCTCCGCTTCGGTAAAGAGTTTTCTGGGACGGCCAAACGCCATGCTTACACGATAGCGCGAGAAAGGGCTCGTGGGTTAGCGCGGGGCGCCCGGCGCAATTTTATTTCGCCGGCGCGGAACTCGGGAACCCTGGCGCGGGCGGTATCGGAGACACAAGCGGCACAGTTGTCGTCGCCGCATTCGCTCCGACGGGCGCGACCAGCGCCGCTTTTGCTGCAGGCGGCAGCTTGTCGGCATTCGCCAGCAGCAGCGCCATCTGCCACATCTGCGTCTCCGAAAGGGTTTTGCTGAAGCCGGGCATACCGGTCAGTCGAATGCCGTTGAAGATCTTCCAGTAGGTCTCGCCCGGCTCGTCGTCGGTCACACCCTTTCCCTGGAATAGCTGCGGCGGCCGCGGATACATTCCCGTCGCGATTGCCGTCTTCGGCGACAACGGCAAGCCGTGGCAAACTCCGCAATGCTGCTTGTACAGTTCCGCCCCGGCCACGTAGTTGGTTTCGGTCGGCTGGATCGGAACGTTCTTCGGCATGTCTTTCGCAATGCGCGCATTCAAAGCCTTGTGCGCGAAGTAATTCTCGAACGGCATATCCGAATCGGTCGTGGCCACGGGCGCCGCGCCGCCCGTGAAATACAAATAAGCGCCGAAGGGCACGATGAGAAGTCCGAGTATCAGTCCGCCGATGAATTTCACTGGCTTGTTCCTGCCTTTCTGAATTTCATACTTTACCACTGCGACCTAGCGTCGAAGCCAGTTTAATTGACATCCGATTTCCGGTAGCTCGGGCGGCGAGATGGGCAGGCCCTCCGAGACGGCTCTAAGCGCCCTCACAGGCCGCCTTCATCTGCCCCGCCACAGCCGCCAACGTTGTTACAATCAAGCAGCAGTCTCCCCTCCGTTCACGTGGGCTTCTGAGCAGTGCACATGCAGAAATTTGACGAACATTTCGACGTTGTCGTGGTCGGAGCCGGTCATGCCGGATGCGAAGCCGCCATGGCATCCGCTCGCCTGGGCCTGAAGACGGCGCTCTTCACGTTGAATGTCGACCTGATCGCCCAAATGTCGTGCAACCCCGCCATTGGCGGCATCGCCAAGGGCCATCTCGTCCGCGAAGTCGACGCGCTCGGCGGCATCATGGGCGAAATCACCGACGCCGTCGGAATCCAATTTCGCCTGCTCAACACTTCCCGCGGCCCCGCCGTCTGGTCGCCCCGCGCCCAGTGCGACAAGCAAGCCTATCGCCTGAAGATGCGCGAGGTCCTCGAATCGCAGCCGAACCTCAGCATCAAGCAGGCCGAGGTGGCGGATGTGATCATGGAGCAGTTGCCAGCCGCCAGCTGTCACCTGCCAGTTACACCTGGCGCGACTGACAACTGGCAACCGGCAACTGGCAACCGTATCACCGGCATCCTCCTCCGCGACGGCCGTCGCGTCTCCGCCGAAGCCGTCATCGTCACCACCGGAACCTTTCTCAACGGCCTCATTCATTGCGGCGAACAGCAGTATCCGGCCGGACGCTCGGGAGAACCCGCCGCCATTCTGCTCGGCGAAGCGCTCAAGAACCTCGGCCTGCGCGGATGCCGCCTCAAAACCGGCACGCCTCCACGCCTCGACGGCCGTACCATCGACTGGTCGCGCTTCGAGCGCCAGCCCGGCGATGTCGATCCCACGCCCTTTAGCTTCCGCACCCGCCGCGTCGCCCATCACGACTCGCAGGTGCCGTGCTACATCGCGTTCACCACCGAAGAAACGCATCGCATCATTCGCGAGAACGTGCATCGCTCGCCCATGTATAGTGGGCAAATTCAATCGACCGGCCCGCGCTATTGTCCATCGATTGAAGACAAAATCGTCAAGTTCCCCGACAAACTTACGCATCAGCTGTTTCTGGAGCCCGAGGGCCTCAACACCCACGAAATCTACGTCAACGGCATGAGCACCTCGCTGCCAATCGACGTGCAACTCGCGATTCTCAAGTCCATCCCCGGACTCGAAAACGCCGAGATGATGCGTCCCGGCTACGCCATCGAATACGACTCCATCGATCCCACCGAACTGAAGCGCACGCTGGAAACGAAAAAAGTCGTCGGCTTGTTCCTCGGCGGACAGATTAATGGCACGTCAGGCTACGAAGAAGCGGCGTGCCAGGGACTCATGGCGGGCATCAACGCCGCGCTGAAAGTTAAGCAAGAACCTCCGCTGATTCTCGACCGCACCGAAGCCTACACCGCCATCCTGATCGACGACCTGATCTCAAAAGGCACCAACGAGCCATATCGCATGTTCACCTCGCGCGCCGAATTCCGCCTGCACCTGCGCATCGACAATGCCGATCGCCGCCTAACTCCGCATGGCCGCCGCGTGGGCCTGATCTCGGATGAAGCCTGGAACGAGTTTGAAGCGAAGCAGGCCAGGCTGGAAGAAGTAAAGCAAATCCTCGACAAAACCAAACTCACCGCAGCCATCGCGGAACTCGTGCTGGAACCGGCAAGCGTGGTGACGGGAATCCGCCCCGTCGAAGTCGATCCGAGCTCGACTGCTGTCGCTGGCAGCGCGACGGATCTGTCCTCAGCAATCGGTCAGCCTTTGTCGCAACTGCTGAAGCGCCCCGAAATCGTCATCGAGCAACTAGCGCCCATTCTGCAAAATATCGTGCCCAGCTTTTTCGAAAGAACTTCCTCTGTGCCCCCCGTGTACCCTGTGGTAAAGATTTCCTCCGAAGTCCGCAACGAGCTCAAGTCCATCGAAACGGAAATCAAATACGCCGGCTATCTCGACCAGCAACAGCGCGCCATCGATCGCCTGAAAAAGGCCGAATTGCGCCGCATTCCTGACTGGTTCGACTACCGTGCCGTCAGTGGTCTATCGCGCGAGATGCAGGAGACACTCGGCAAAGTCGTCCCCCAGACGATCGGCCAAGCCTCGCGAATCCCCGGCGTAACGCCAGCCGCCGTTTCACTAATTAACGTCTATATTGAAATCCAGGCTCGGCGCCGCGACCAAGCCGCGGCGTTGTAGAGCTCGTGTGGTGCGCGGCCGTCGCCGGATCGTTGCTGCCCCAGCATCCACAGTCGTTCAGCGCGCGACCGCCTTCTCCAACGCCGCCCGCAGCTCCTCGTACGGCATCGCTCCCGGGTGATACATCGCCACCTGCCCCGCTCGATTCAGCAGCACCAGCGTCGGTGTCGTGCTCGCCCCGTAGGCATTGAAGTTTTGTTTGCTCAACGGCACCGGCATGTCCTGCAAGCTAGCGTAATATCGCGCACGCACCGCTTCGATATACGCGCGTTCCTGTTCCGGCGTGGCATCGGCCCCTTGCGCCGCGTAGCCGTAGAGCTGGGTAGGTCCGATAACCACCAGTCCCTCCGAGGCAAACTCCTGCCGCAAGCGGGCGATGATCGGAACTTCCGCCTTGCAGTCTCCACACCAATGCGCCCAAAAAAACAGCAGAACCGGTGAACCCTTCAGCGACGCCAGGCTCGGCGGTTTCGGCCCAAGATACTGCGTTACTTGCAAAGGCGGCGCAGATTGGCCGACCAACGCCAGCAGGTTAAGGTTCTTTTGCAGCCGCGGACGAATCGAAGTATTCCCGTAGCGGGCCACTGCAGAACGCAGCAGATTCACCGCCTGGGCGTGCTTTCCTTGCGCATCCATTCCCTGCGCCAGAACTTCGTAAGCTGCGCCCAGCGCGAGCGGCAAATGAGGTTCGGCATCCAGTTTGCGCTTGGCGAGTTGCTTCTCCGCAAGACTTCGTGTCTCCGTCGCATAACCCGCTGCCTGGT
>Ga0302199_1000299_pt1 | contig 25642 bp, 19 predicted proteins | sample II_Bog_N2_3_FD_194588 | JGI IMG/M metagenome (GOLD analysis project Ga0302199, IMG submission 194588) | Peat permafrost microbial communities from Stordalen Mire near Abisko, Sweden - II_Bog_N2_3 | ecosystem: Environmental > Terrestrial > Soil > Wetlands > Peat | place: Sweden: Abisko, Stordalen... | reverse complement strand
CGTGATTGGAATGGAGCGGGTTCGGAAGGGAAGTGCGGGATTCTTCCCCTGTGGCGGGATCAGGGATAAGAGGAACGGCAAAGACAAAAGCAAGTGCAAATGCGGGGATTCTTCGCTGCGCTCAGAATGACAAGCATGAAGGAACAAGGCGAAGAACGGGAACTGGCGTGAAGACGGGACACAAGCGTGAAGACGGGAAATTTATGACCATCGCAACTGGATTTACTCGCCGTAGATTTATTGCTCTGACCGGTGCAACCGCCGCGCATGTGGCGCTGTATGCGGCGCCGACTCCGCCGGTAGCGCCGCGGGGTAGGGCACAGTCGCTGGCAGGGCAGTGGCGGTTCCGGCTGGACCGCGACGATGTGGGCGTGAAGGAGACGTGGTTCGCGAGCGATCTGGATGCGACGACGAAGATTGCGCTGCCGGGAATTCTGCAGACGCAGGGCTATGGCGATGACATCGCCGCGGAGACGCAGTTTGTGGCCGCGCTGCCGCGCGATATGGCGTGGTACAAGCTGCCGCAGTACGCGGCCTATATCAAGCCGGGGCATGTGGAGGTGCCGTACTTGTCGCAGCCGGTGAAGCACTATCTGGGCGTGGCGTGGTATCAGCGCGAGATTGAGATTCCGGCGGCATGGCGGGGGAAGCGAGTTGCGCTGTCGCTGGAGCGGACGCGGTGGAAGACGGATGTGTATCTGGACGACACGCTGATGGGTACGAATACGTCTCTGGTGGCGCCGCACGATTTTGACCTGGGACTGGTGACGCCGGGAAGGCATCGGCTTTCGATTCGCATCGACAACCGCATGATCTTTGTCTATCGGCCGGACGGACACGGGGTCTCCGACGGCGAGGGGAGCACGTGGAACGGGATTGTGGGGCGGATTGAACTGGCGGCGACCAGTCCGGTGTGGATTGACGATGCACAGGTGTTCCCCAATGTGGCCGGCAAGACGGCGCAGATCCGGGTGCGACTGGGGAACGCGACGGGCAAGGGTGGATCGGGGACGCTCTCTGCCGGGGCGAGCAGTGTTCCGGTGACCTGGGATGCAGCGGGTGGCGATGCGACGCTGGATGTGACGTTGCCGAGCGCGACTCCGTGGAGCGAGTTCTCGCCGGTGCTGCAGCATGTGACGGTGAAGCTGAGCGGGCCATCGGCGGACGACCATCGCGACCTGACGTTCGGGCTGCGCGAGATTCGGGCGGAGGGGAAGACGATTCTGCTGAACGGCGAGCTGTTCTACTTCCGCGCGACGCACGATGGGGGCGGGTTCCCGCTGACGGGATATCCGGCGACCGATGTGGCGACGTGGAAACGGATTATTACGATCTGCAAGACGTGGGGGCTGAACGGAATTCGCTTCCACTCGTGGTGTCCGCCGGAGGCCGCGTTTATAGCGGGCGATGAACTGGGCTTCTACTTCCAGCCGGAGTGCGGGATGTGGAACGCGTTCGACACGGACTTGAAGATGCTTGGGATTCTGAACGACGAGACGGCGCGGCTTTTGAAGGCGTATGGCAATCACCCGTCGCTGGTGATGCTGAACGCGACGAACGAGCCTGCGGGCCACTATGCGGAGCAGTTGCCGACGTGGGACAAGAAGTGGCACGATGCCGATCCGCGGCGGCTGTACTCCGACGGGACGGGGCGATTTGCGCCGCCGCCCGGAGGCGCGGGCAAGCCCTACGCGGCGGACTTTCTGGTGACGCCTGGAGCGCGCGGTCCACGCGGGTGGTTTGGCGCGGACTACGAGAGCACGTTGCAGGCCATGCTGCACGGCGCGGCTATACCGGCGGTGGGGCACGAGGTGGGGCAGTGGTGCGCGTATCCGGACTTCGACGTGATTGCGAAGTTCAACGGCAAGCGGCAGTATGCGGCGTTTGTGGACGGCATAGGCAGTGGCCGGGTGCCGTACATGGTGCCGGGCAACTACCGGATTATGCGCGACTCGGCGGAGGCGCATGGACTGCTGGCGAAGAACAAGGAGTTTGCCTACGCGTCCGGCCGGTTCCAGGTGGAGTGCTACAAGGAGGAGTTCGAGGCCAACCTGCGCACGCCGAGCTATAGCGGCATCGAGATGCTGGACCTGCACGACTACCTGGGGCAGGGCGGTGCGCTGATGGGGCTGCTGGATGCATTCTGGGAGTCGAAGGGATATGTGGGGCCGGCGGAGTTTCGCCAGTTCAACAATACAACCGTGTTGCTGGCGCGATTGAAGGACCGCGTGTACACGACGGCGGACACATTGAAGAGCGACGTGGAGGTGGCCCACTACGGGCCTGCGCCGCTGGCCAACGTGAGTTCCGGATGGCAGATTGTGGGGAAGGCGGGGAAGGTGGTGGCGAGCGGAAGTTGGGCGGCGCAGACGATCCAGCGCGGGAAGAATATCCCGCTCGGGAGTATTGCGGCGGACCTGTCGGAGTTGGCTGCGCCGGCGCAGTACACGCTGGTGGTGGAGATGCACGGAGCGACGAGCTTTCGGAACGAGTGGAACTTCTGGGTATATACGGCGAAGGTGGAGGGCACTGAGCCTGCGACCGTGCTGGTGACCAGCGCCTGGGCTGCGGCCGAGGAGCGCCTGGCGGAGGGCGCCAAGGTGCTGTTTCTGCCCAAGGCGGCGGACATGGATTCCTCCGATCCGAAGGTGTCCACGGTGCCGATCTTCTGGAACCACCTGATGAATCCAAATGGGACGACGTTCCTGGGACTGTGGAACGATGTGAAGCATCCGGCGCTGGCGGGCTTTCCGACGGAGTCGAACTGCGACTGGCAGTGGGTGGACCTGTTTGGCGACACGCATGCCGTGAACGTGGACGCATTGCCGCACGCGTTGCAGCCGATTGTGCAGTCCATCGACGACTGGAACCGCAACCTGAAGCTGGCGCTGTTGTACGAGTGCAGCGTGGGGCCGGGGCGGCTGATGGTGTGCTCGCTGGATCTGGATGGCAAGCGGCCGGGGACGCCTACGCTGCGGCGCTCGATCCTGGAGTACATGGCGTCGGCGAGCTTCAAACCCGCGGTTGCGATTCCGGCGGCGGAGTTGCGCGGGCAGTGGGCGAGCGCGAATCCGAGGCATGCCGATCCGGGGGCGAGCCAGCCGCCTGCGCCGAGTTCGCCGGACCTGGTGGATCCGGGGCAGATCCGGCGGAAGCCGAACGAGTAGGGCAGACGCACAACGGCCCCGGCGATTGCCAGGGCCGCTTGCGTTGCGATGCTTGCTGAGAGGAGGGGTTAGGCTTTCGCTTCGACGATGGCCGGCTCAGCGGACGCAGGGGCGCCGTTCTTGCCCTCGCCGGGCTTGCGGATGTCGATGCCGCCCTTGAAGTAGGCGCCGTCTTCGATGGAGATGCGGGCTGCGGCGACGTCTCCAGTGAGCGAACCCTCGCTGCGGATATCGACGCGGTCGCTGGCGGTGACGTTGCCGCGGACCTTGCCGAGGACGACGACTTCGCGGGCGGTAACGTTGGCTGCGACCTGGCCATTGCGGCCTATGGTGACGCGGTTGCCGGGCAGGTTGATGGTGCCCTCGACCTTGCCGTCGATGTAGAGCGACTCGGAGCCGGAGACCTCGCCCTTGACGAAGAGGGATTTGCCGATGGTGGCTTGCTCGCCGGCCGGGATCACTGCCGCAGCCGCGGCCGGTCGAACCGTTCCAGCCTCGTAGGCGGTGGGAGAAGACGCTGGGGGAGTGGGGCGTGCGGGCTCAGGGGTTGAAGGTGTGCTCGGTCCGGCCTGGTTCGGTTTCCACATGATTCGCTTTGTTCCTTTCCTATTTGCCTGATGGTGTTGTTCTGCTGGGCTTTGCTGGCCGTCGTCCGCGCCAACGTTTGCCGCAATGTTCTGGGGTCACAGGTGCGCCCTGTCACCACGATACTACTCCGCGAAGGGCGGCGGAAAACGTGGGGACCTCTGCAAAACCGGGCCCGAAGTTGACCAGGAAGGAACGGGTTGTGCGAATGGACTGGAGGCGGGCGGAGGGGAGCGGAAAAGAACGCTTGATTCCGGGCTCGGGACGGACTAATCTGCCGCGGATGCAGATTCTATCTTCCGCTGCTGTGCGACTGCTGAGCTTTGGGCTCGTATTGGTACCGTTCTGTGATGCTGTTGCAGCTGCCGCTGCGCCAGCCAAGGTGCATGTTGTAGCCCTGGGCGGGGTGCGAAAGGTGACGTGGACGCCTGCGGGGAGCATTCCGGTGGCAGGCAAGGCGACGAATGCGCAGGCGATGAAGGTGCGTCCGTTGACCGTGGATGGACGGCAGAAGGAATGGACCACTGGCGAGAGCCACGATGTGACCGACCGCAGCTTTACCATCCGCCGTGCGCTGCGGCTGAACGATGCACTGCCGGGCGAGGCCGCGGCGCAGTGGAGCTGGCAACCCGGGCCATGGCTGCTGGTGGACCGCAGCACAGGGCACATTGCCGCACTGCACCTGCCGGACTTTGACAGTGCGGTATCGGAGGTGGTGTGGTTCCGCGACTATGCGGCGTACTGCGGGACGGGGGCCACGGCCAAGGGCGGCTTGTTTGCGGTGGTGGCTCAGTTGGGAGCTCGGCGCGCCGTGGTGCAGAAGCAGCTTGGCAAGTGGCCACAGAGTGCGGCAGCGGAGCCGGTGTGCAAGGTGGCGCAGTGGCAACGCGCCCCGCTGCGGGTGACGCTGCAGGCGACCGGCGGCGAGGCGATGACGTTTGACGTGGTGGGAGCGGCTTCCCTGATCGAGGAGGGGGACGCGGATACGGCGGAAGAGTGATGGACGGCGCGATGGGCTAGAGCAAATTTCCTATTGGTGTGCAGACGTTACTATGTGGTCGGGCTTACAGCCCTCTGGCTCTTGGGGGCACCAACCTAGGCCTTCGGCCTAGGCTGGTATGTGGCGGGCCTTCGGCCCTGTGAAGACAACTGCGCACCTATGGGAACAACTGCACACCTATGGGAACAACTGCGCACCTATGGGAACAACTGCGCACCTATGGGAACAACTGCACACCTATAGGAACAACTGCACACCTATGGGAACAACTGCACACCTATAGGAACAACTGCACACCTATGGGAATTTCGCTCTAGTGGGCGGCGCCGGAGATGTAGGCGTGCAGGTGCTTGATGGTCTGCTCCTGCTCTGAGATGACGCAGTTGACCAGGTCTCCGATGGAGACCACGCCGACGACGGCGTCTTGTTCGGTGACGACCAGGTGGCGGAAGTGCTTGTCGGTGATGATGCGGAGGCACTCGCCTACGGTATGCTCGCGGGTGACGGTGACGACCGGGCTGCTCATGATGGCGGAGACGGGGGTGTCCTTAGAGGAGTGGCCCTGGAGGACGACCTTACGTGCGTAGTCGCGCTCGGAGACGATTCCGCAGAGCGCTCCGTGCTCCATGACCAGCAGCGCGCCGACGCCCTTTTGGGCCATCAGCTCGATGGCCTGGTAGACCGAGGCGTCTGGGGCGACGGAGAGCACTCCGCCTGTCTTCTGCCGGAGGACTGTGCCGATGGTGGTCGTCATTTCGCTCATGGAGTACCTCGGAGGTCGAATTATCGCCTTAGTAGTGGCACTCCGTCAATTATGATTCCGCAGTGAGCGCCGGGACGGGCGGCGGAGGGTGTTCGATCCGCGTGTACACAGTAGTATGGTGAGGAATCATTCAGGAGCCTGCGGACTTGCAGAAGTATCTTCTTATCGCGCTGGGCGGCGCTTTGGGGTCGATGGCGCGCTATGCGGTCAATACCGGCATCAGCGGCCGGATGGGGATCCGGTTCCCCTACGGCACGCTAATGATTAATATTTCCGCATGCCTGATCATCGGGCTGTCGCTGGAGATTTTGAACCGTCACAGCAATGTGAATCCTGCGTTCCGCTACCTGATTCCGATTGGGTTCATTGGCGCGTATTCGACCTTCTCCACATTTGAGTGGGAGATATTTTCCAGCCTGAACAGCGGGGCGTTCTGGATTGCGCTGGTGTATGTGGCCACCAGTCTTATTTTTGGCCTGGTTGCGGTGGCTCTGGGTGCTGCGTTGGGGCGGGTACTTTGATCGGCGCGCGGCAGGGTATTGCGCTGACCTGGCGCACGCAAGGGAGGGGACCATGTTGAAGGCGGGGAAGGCTCTCAAGGTCAGCATCTATCTGAGTCAGGGGTCAAGGCATCATGGCGCCGCGTCGGAGGGCATTTTCCTGGACTTCCTTCTGCAGCACGGCGTCAGCGGAGCGTCCGTGTTCCATGGGGTGGCGGGGTTCGGCGTGGATCATCATGTGCATTCGGCTTCGTTTGTTGAGCTGTCGGACCGGCTCCCGGTGAAGATCGAATTCATCGAGACGCAGGAGAAGGTGGATGAGCTGCTGGGCCAGTTGGCGGAGCTTGCGGGCACAGGGATGATTGCTGTGGAGGAGACGACGATTGTGAAGCCGGCAGGCGTTGCGGAGGTTCCTGCGCAGTAACTGCGCGGAGAGACGGCTGTAGCGTTACGGCTATAGGGTGGCGGCGGGGGATGGCAGGCGTGCGGCGACCGCATCGCGGATGCGGAGGGCGATGGCGTCGATGGAGTTAGCGCCATCGTTGTCGCCGATGGTGAGGACGCGCTGCGGCTCGCGGGCTGCTATTTGCCGATAGGCCGTATGGATGCGTGTGTAGAACTCGTCGGACTCGCGCTCGAAGCGATTTTCGTCGGTACCATCGCTCTGCGTATTGCGATGGTTGCGGCGGCGCGCACGCGCCAGTGAGTCCTCCAGTGGAGGCAGCAGGAGCAACGTGAGGTCGGGCTGCAGGTTATTGCAGACGGCGGCGTGCATGGCGAGAATGCGCTGGCTACCAAGTCCGCGGCCGGCGCCCTGGTAGGCCTCGGAAGAGTCGGTGTAGCGGTCGCACAGGACGATGGAACCTGCGCCGAGCGCTGGCGTGATGATCTCTGCGATGGACTGGGCGCGGTCGGCGAACATGAGGGCCATCTCCGCCAGCGGGTGGATGGGGCCGTGGGCCGACTCGGAGCGCGAGTCCAGCAGGATGGAGCGAATGCGGTCGCCGAGCGCGGTGGAGCCGGGATTGCGGAGCGTGACGACAGTGTGGCCCGCAGACGTGAGCCAGTCCGCAAGGCGGCGGAGCTGTGTGGTCTTGCCGGAGCCGTCGAGACCTTCGAAGGTGATGAAGTAACCGCGCGGCATTGCGTTCCAGTGTAGAGCATCGGATGGACCCTGCGCTCAACGATGCTCTCGGCGGGGAGCTTTCTGCGGCTGTGGAAAGAATGTGAAAAGCGCAGGTTGCCATCGGCGCAAAAAACCGCATCCTACCCTTGTAAGATGCCATTTGCCAGGTGTGGAGCGAGCTCTGTAAGACTCTGCCCGGCGGGCGCCATCTTGAATTCCGGAGGGTTGCCATGCTGATGTTTGTCGTGATCGCATTCATTGCGTTTGCTTTGGTCGCGGGGATATTTATCTCGATCGAAGAGAAGCGGCGCAGGGACGGGGTTTCGCTGGTGTCAGAGCTGATGGTGGACGCGAAACGTAAGAAACGGCGCGATCCCGCGATGGAGAATTAGGGCCCTGCTCTGAAGCTGTGAGCATTCCTGAGCCTTGGTTTGAGCGCGGGCGTGAGCCAAATGCGGGGATTCTTCGCCTTCGGCTCAGAATGACAAGCAGTAAGGACAGTGATGATAAGCAGTAAGGACAGTGATGACAAGCCAGTAAGGACAGTGATGACAAGCAGTAAGGAAAGTGATGACAAGCAGTAAGAATCGTGCCGCTTACTTCAGAGACGGGATCATCGCGCCTGCCGGCGGAAGTGGTGTTGAGGCTGTGGCGGCTAAGGAAGGTCTGAACAAGTCATCGGACATTCCCTCAGGGGCTAAAGCCCGATTGATTTTAGACCGTTTGCGACGTGGCTAAAGCCACGCCCTTTCAAATCGGAGACTTGTTCAGAGTCTCCCTTAGGGATGAATGTATCGAGAAGATTGTCGTGCAGGGTCGCTCTTTTTTTGAGATAAAGCCACTGCAGGACTGAGATTTCGGTCTACATTCCTATGGTGAAACTGCTATAGTCCCGCACGTATCGTTTTATTGCTGAGCACTTGGGCCCACGGTTGCATGCATATCTGTGGAGCGTCCTCGATGTGCCGTGCGCAATTTCAAATCCGATCTCCAAACTGGAAAGCTATAGGTGAACGATGAATCGACTGGCAGGTCTTTGCGCAGGTGTTTGTTTGATTGTGAGTGCAGGCGCCATTGTGGCGCAGGATGCGGGGCCGCCGAAGGTCCTGGTGATTCAGCGGGAGTGGCTAAAACCGGGTAAGACCAGCAGCATGCACGAGAAGACCGAGAGCAACTTTGTGAACGCGATGGCCGCGGCCAAGTGGCCAACCCATTACTTTGCCGCGGAGTCGATGTCGGGTAAGTCCCGCGTGCTGTTCTTCGTTGGCTATCCTTCGTTCGAAGCCTGGGAGAAGGACAACAAGGCGATGGAGAAGGACACGAAGCTCTCAGCGGCAATCGACCATGCACTGGCGACGGATGGCGAGTTGCTGGAGGACATGCAGCAGGATGTCTTCCTGTTCGATCCGGATCTGAGCCTGCATGTGGGGCCAATCGCGCACGACCGCTACTTTGAGATATCGAGGTACGTGGTGAAGCCAGGCAAGCGGGATGAATTTGAACGGCTGGTGAAGATGTATGTCGCGGGCTATGGCAAGGTATCCGAACATGCGAACTGGGCAACATTTGAGAGCTACTATGGACAGGACAATGGCGGCGTTTACATCGCGATTTCCAAGATGGAGACGCTGGCGGAGAACGACCAGTTTATGGGCGACGACAAGAAGTTTGCCGACGCCATGGGCCCGGATATGGAAAAGATCCGCACCATGACGGCGGACTGCATCGAGTCGGAGATGACCAACCTGTATGCGTTCAACCCCAAGATGAGTTACATGGACGAAGACACGATCAAGGCGGACCCGTTCTGGAAGCCGAAGGCGGCCGCGCCGGCGATGAAGAAGCCGGCTCCGGCGACTCCGTAGGGCCGCTGGTAGCAAGCAGCGTAAGCAAGCCCCGCCCTTTTGCGATGCAAGGGGCGGGGTTTTGTAGCGGACCGCAACCCTATAGACAGACAGGGGAAGTGGAACTATTCCTGGCGGTTTGTGGCCACGTTATGTGTCGGGCTTTCAGCCCTCGGAGTCTTTGGGGGCTTACTAACCTAGGCCGTAGGCCTAGGCTGGTATGTGGCGCGCTTTCAGCGCTTATGGCAGTGGCTCTAGGTGAGCAGGGTTGGGGCGCGCTCCAGGATGCGGGCGGTGAGGACTGAGCCTGGGCGGCCATCGTGGAGGGTGATGGGAAAGGCGAGCACGCTCCAACTGGCGCTGGGGCCGTTGTCCGGGGTGAGGAAGAAGAGGCCGCGGCGGGTACGATCGATGTGGGTGTTGCGGGTCTCGGCGACGGAGCGGAGAATCTCCGTCCAGTCGGGCGGGGTGGTGGGAATCTCGACGAAGAGGTTGCGGCCAGGAAACCACTCGCGGGGCTGGCCGAGGTAGGCGGCCGCCGTCTCGTTGCAGTAGAGCCAGTTGCCGTCGGCATCGAGGATCTGGACCAGGACATCCGACCCGATGGAGAGGGAGATGCGGGAGTAGAAGAAGTCGCGCGCGTCGACCACGACGGGCGCGCCGCGCCTGCGGGCCTGAAAGGAGCGCAGCGCGGCAACCAGGTCGTCCACGGAGCTGTGGCCCTTGAGCAGGTGCATGTCCTCGACTCCGCCGAAGCTGCGGTCCAGGGTAGCGGACATGATGATGATGGGTACCTGGGGACGGCGCTTGCGCAGCTTGGTGGCGACTGCTGTGCCGAACTGGCCGGCTCCGAGGTGGTAGTCGAGGACGGCGATGTCAATCTGATCCAGGAGCCGATTTGCTTCCTCGATCGTGGAGGCGGCGAGAGTTGCATAGCCATGCTGGCGGAGGATTGCGCCGCGCAGGTGAAGGTTCACGGGGTCGTCGTCGAGCAACAGGACTGTAACGACCGGCGAGCGGACGAGTTCGAGCGCCGTGGCTGCTGGGATCTCTGGCTGCACTGTGGGGTTAGATGCGCGGGAGGCTGCGCTGGGCTATCTTCTTCCGGGCTGATTGCAAGACGCGGGATCGCTGTGCAGAGTTTCAGGGGCGCGGCTGCTTCTTTTTGAGCTCTTTGATGAGTTCAGGCAGGCGCTGGAAGAGCGAGGTGGCGCGGAGCCATTTGACGTTGTCGAAGGCGGGCGAGCCGCTGACGGTGGCGCCGGCGGGGACATCGCCAGGAACTCCGGACTGGGCGGTAACGATGACGCCGTCGCCGATTTTGGAGTGGCCGACGACACCGACCTGGCCAGCGAGGATGACGTTGCGGCCGACGGTGGAGGAGCCGGCGAGGCCGACCTGGGCGCAGAGCAGGGTGTCCGCGCCGACGTTGGAGCCGTGGCCGACCTGCACCAGGTTGTCGATCTTGACGCCCGCGCCGATGCGGGTTTCGCCGACTGTGGCGCGGTCGATGCAGGCGTTGGCCTGGACTTCTACGTGGTCCTCGAGGACGGCGGGGCCGGTTTGGAGGATCTTGTACCAGGCGGGAGTGCCGGGTTCGGGCGCGGCGTGGCGGGCGAAGCCGAAGCCGTCCGAGCCGACGATGGCGCCGTTCTGGAGCAGGACATGGTCGCCGAGGCGGCAGTTCTCTCTGACGACAGCGTGGGCGTGGGCGAAGAAGTGGCTGCCGATGTGCGCGCCGGGATAGACGACGACATGAGGCAGCAGCGTTGCATGCGGGCCGAGGACGGCGTGGTCGCCGACGACGACGTAGGCGCCGATGTGCGCGCCTTCGCCGATCTGCGCGGTGGGGGCGAGAACGGCCGTGGGATGGATTCCGGGCGGGTAGGCGGCGGCGGGGTAGAGCAGGTCGAGGGCGCGGGCGAAGGCGAGGTAGGGGTTCGCGATGCGCAGGGTGGCGGCGGCGACGGGCTCGAACTCCGGTTCGACCAGGACGGCGGTGGCGCGGGTGGTGCGGGCGTACGCGATGTATTTGGGATTGGCAACGAAGGCGATCTGGCCCGGGACGGCCTCTTCGAGGCCGGCGGCGGAGGTGACTTCAGCCTCGGGATCGCCGTGGAGGGTTGCGCCAAGGTGCGCGGCAAGTACGGATAACTTCATGGCCGAATTGTAGTGGAGCAGGTTGCAGGTTGCTGGTGGCGGCGGCGAAATACTGCTTTACTGCTCTGTCTCTGAAGGGGTAAGCAGCCCTGGGGCCTGAAGGCGAAAGCGGGCGCGAGCGAAATGCGGGGATTCTTCGCTATGCTCAGAATGACACGCAAGAATGCAGGACAAGCAGTTGGATGAATACCGCTTAAGGCAGAGAGAGGACGCCTGGGGAATGCATACGCTGCACTTTGTATTGAAGCCGATGGCGTGGCTGATTGCCCTGGCGTGGGTGTACAAGCTGGCTGAGACGGCGCTCGGGCTGCCGAGGGTGCCGAACCTGCTGGCGGCCGAGTATGACTGCGCACTGGCAACCGGCCCGTCGCTGGTGGTGATTGTGCCCGCGCGCAATGAGGCGGCGAAGGTGGGCGCGTGTCTGGAGTCGCTGCTTGGCCAGGACTACCAGGCCATGCGGATTATCGCAGTGAATGACCGCTCGACGGATGCGACCGGGGCGATGATGGACGAGCTGGCAGGGATGCATCGTGAGCGCATGGAGGTGATGCATGTAGAGGAGTTGCCTGCGGGGTGGCTGGGCAAGACGCATGCGATGGCGATGGCCGCGCGGCAGGCGATCGAGGGCGGCGAGGTGGAGTATCTGCTGTTTACGGATGCGGATGTGATCTTCGAGAAGGAGGCGGTGCGGCGGTCGCTGGTGTGGGCGGAGCGCGAGCGGGCCGATCATGCGGTGGTACTGCCAACTACGATTGTTCAAAGCTGGGGCGAGGGGATGCTGCTGGTGTTTCTGAAGGTGGTAAGCCTTTGGGTGGTTCGCCCCTGGCGAGTGGCGGATGCGGATGCCCGCGATGCGATTGGGGTAGGGGCATTCAATTTGATTCGGGTGAGCGCCTATCGCCAAGTGGGTGGATTTGAGGCAGACCGGATGGAGATTGTGGAGGACCTGGACCTGGGGCGTCGGGTGAAGCGCGCAGGACTGCGGCAGCGGGCGGCAGCTGCGCCGGGGATGGTGTCCGTCCATTGGGCGGCGGGTGCGATGGGGATTGTGCATGGGATGACGAAGAATATCTTCGCGGTCTTCAGGTTTCGTCCAGCGATGCTGATGGCGTCGGCGGTGGGGATGACGTTGAGTTGCATTGTGCCGGCGGTGCTGCTGTTTGTGCCGGGAACGCAGGTTGCCGCGGCGATTGCGCTCGGGTCGGTGGCGGGGCTTTATGGATTATCGCGGCGTTTCAGCCGGATATCGACGTGGTACGCGGTGTTGTTTCCCGTGGCGGCAACGGTGATGGTGTATTCGATGATGCGGTCGATGATGGTGACGTTGCGCGATGGAGGGGTGACGTGGCGGGGAACCTTCTATCCGCTGAGCGAGTTACGCAGCTGTGCACGGAGTCGGGGCGGGTTGTAGCGCGGGAAGGGCATCCGGGGCAGTGGATCGAGGTGGAATACGGTGACAGACAACGCGTGTTGAGCCGGTTGCGCGCCTGGTAGCGGCGCGATTGTGGTGAGCCAGGGACGCCAGGAAGAGGTCGAACCTTGCGGTAGTATGAAGAGAGATGCGAATCGTTCTATGGCGCTCGACCGGGGACCAGGAAGGCTCTGAAACTAAACGGCAGGGCTGATTCGTCCATCTCCAGTAGCGACAAGTCGCGTCCAAGGTGTAAGACCGCCTGGGACTGGGACAGGAGACAGCTTTGCAACCTGATGCAAATGAACATTCGGTGGTCGGTTCCGATCATCAAATCCCCGCCTCGACTGATCCGGAAACACCACAATACAAAGGGCTTAAAGTTTTTGGCTGGGTTGGCGTGCTGCTGTTCTTTGCGGCTGGATTTTACCTGGTGCTCCACCATGTGGAGGCTCCGGCTACGCCGGCAGGCGGAGGAGGCCGGCGGGGTGGAGGCGCGGGTGGGGCGGTAGTTCTGACGACCGCAACGGCGCAAAAGGGGGATATTGGCGTGTACGTGGACGCCCTTGGGACGGTGGTCCCGGTGTACACCTCCAATATCACGCCCCAGGTGAGTGGAATTGTGACTGCGGTCCACTACACGGAAGGCCAGTTGGTGAGCAAGGGGGCAGCGCTGATCGACATTGATCCGCGACCGTATATGGCGACCTTGACTCAGGCGCAGGGAATTCTGGAACGCGACCAGGGGATTCTGGCGCAGGCGCAGATGGACCTGACCCGCTACCAGGCGGCGTGGGCGCGGAACGCAATCCAGAAGCAGACGCTGGACGACCAGGAGAAGTTGGTCGAACAGGACCAGGGCACGGTGAAGAACGATCAGGGCACGGTGCAGTATGACCAGATCCAGGTGGAGTTCTGCCACATTGTGTCACCGATTACGGGCCGGGTTGGGTTGCGGCTGGTCGATCCGGGAAATGTGGTGCAGGCGAACGGCGGCACGGTATTGGCCGTGGTGACCCAGATCCAACCCATCACGGTGGTGTTTACGGTTCCGGAAGATAACCTGGGGGAGATTGTTCCCCGCATGCGGAGCAGGGCGAAGCTGCTGGTGGACGCGTACGACCGGACCGAGCAGACGAAGATTGCGTCGGGGAGCTTGCAGTCGCTGGACAACCAGATTGATACGACGACGGGAACTTTGAAGGCGCGGGCGCAGTTTGCGAACAAGGACTCGTCGCTGTTTCCCAACCAGTTTGTGAATGCGCATCTGCTGGTGAATACGTTGACGGGAGTGACGCTGATTCCGACCGCGGCGATACAGCAGAACGGGCAGGCGTCGTTTGTCTACGTGATCGCGAACAACAAGGCGCAGATGAAGCCGATTACGGTGGGTGTGACCCAGGGGCAGACAGCGCAGGTGACGGGAATTGTTCCGGGCGACGTGTTGGCTACCAGCAGCTTTGACAAGCTGCAGCCCGGCTCCACGGTAAGCGTCTCGAATGGCGCGCTGGGACAGGGTGGAGCGGGCAGGTCCGGGTCCGGGCACAGCAAAGCCAGTGGGAGTAAAGCCCCTTGAGTCCGTCGCGTCCCTTTATTCTCCGCCCGGTTGCGACTTCGCTGCTGATGGCGGCCATTCTGCTGGTAGGCATTGTCGCCTATTTTCAGCTGCCTGTCTCTGCGCTGCCGCAGGTGGATTATCCGACGATTCAGATTCTGACGTTTTATCCGGGAGCAAGCCCGGATGTGATGGCGACGACAGTGACGGCTCCGCTGGAGCGGCAGTGCGGCGAGTTGCAGGGGTTGAGCCAGATGACGTCGACGAGTTCCGGGGGCAACTCGGTCATCGTGCTGCAGTTCAATCTGAGCCTGGACATCGATATTGCAGAGCAGGAAGTGCAGTCGGCGATCAACGCGGCCCAGAGCTTCCTGCCGGCGAACCTTCCCGCGCCTCCGATCTATAGCAAGACGAATCCCGCGGACGCGCCGGTGCTGACGCTGGCGATTACGTCGAAGAATACGCCGCTCTCGCAGGTGGAAGACCTGGTGGATACGCGGCTGGCGCCGAAGATCTCGCAGTTGGCCGGCGTGGGACTGGTGAGCATCAGCGGCGGACAGAAGCCGGCGGTGCGGATTCAGGCGAACCCAACGGCGCTCTCGTCGTACGGCATTGATCTGGAGAATCTGCGCACGGCCGTGAGCGATGCCAGCGTGAATGCGGCGAAAGGGAACTTCGACGGGCCGCACCAGGACTACCAGATCGACTCCAACGATCAACTGGTGACCAGCAAGGATTACAGGCAAGTGGTGGTTGCCTATCGCGACGGCGCGCCGGTGATGCTGACCGATGTGGCCAACATCATGGACGGGGTGGAGAACACCACGCAGGCGGCGTGGGTGGGCTATCCGGGCGACAACTCGAAGCAGGCAAGCCAGACGCCGGCCATCATTGTGAACGTACAGCGGCAGCCGGGTGCAAACACGATCAACGTGGTGAAGAGCATCAAGCTGCTGTTGCCGCAGTTAGAAGCGAACCTGCCGCAGGGGCTGGACGTGACCACGCTGACCGATCTGACGACTCCGATTAAGGCGTCGGTGGACGACGTCGAGTTTGAGCTGATGCTGACGATCGGTCTAGTCGTGATGGTGATGTTTCTGTTTCTGCGAAGCATCTACGCGACGATTATTCCCAGCGTGGCCGTGCCGCTGTCGCTGGTGGGAACTTTTGCTGCGATGTACGCGCTGGGGTATAGCCTGGACAACCTGTCGCTTATGGCGCTGACCATTTCGACGGGCTTTGTGGTGGACGATGCGATTGTGATGGTGGAGAACATATCGCGCTACCTGGAGCAGGGCGACTCGCCGATGCAGGCCGCGCTGAAGGGTGCCGAGCAGATCGGCTTCACCATTGTGTCGTTGACGGTGTCGCTGATTGCGGTGCTGATCCCGCTGCTGTTCATGGGCGACGTGGTGGGGCGGCTGTTCCGTGAGTTTGCGGTCACGCTGGCGGTGACGATTGTGATCTCTGCCGTGGTGTCGCTGACGCTGACACCGATGATGGCATCGCGGATCCTGAAGCATGATCCGGAGGCGCAGCAGGGGCGTTTCTACAAAGCCTCCGAGCGTGTCTTTGAGTCGATGATTTCGTTTTACGGGCGGACGCTGAAGTTCGTGCTCCGCTACCAGACGGTGACGCTGTTTGTGGCTTTGGGCACGCTGGCCCTGACGGTGTTTCTCTACATCATCATCCCCAAGGGATTTTTCCCGGTGCAGGATACGGGAGTGATCCAGGGCATCACGCAGGCTCCGCAGACGATTGGCTCGAAGGGGATGGCCGCGAAGCAGCAGGAGCTGGCGAGGGTGATTCTGGACGATCCTGCGGTGGAGAGCATCTCATCGTTCGTTGGCGCGGACGGGACCAATACCACCACCAACAGCGGGCGGATGTCGATCAACCTGAAGCCGCTGAACCAGCGCGACATGAGCGCGGCCGATGTGATTCGCCGGCTGGAGCCGAAGCTGGATAAGGTTGAGGGCATCCAGATCTTCATGCAGCCGGTGCAGAATATTACGGTGGATGACCGGGTGAGCCGGACACAGTATCAATACACGCTGGAGGATCCGGACCAGAGCGAACTGGATCTGTGGACAAACAAGTTTGTTGCAAAGCTGAAACAGATGCCGGAGTTGGAAGACGTGGCCACCGACCAGCAGACGGGCGGGCTGGCGGTGTCGCTGGTGATTGACCGCGCGACGGCATCGCGGCTGGGCATTGCGCCGACAACCATCGACAACACCTTGTACGACGCCTTCGGACAGCGGCAGATCAATACGATGTACACGCAGTTGAACCAGTATCACGTGATTCTGGAGGCGCAGCCGCAGTTTCAACTTGATCCCGACAAGCTGAACCATATCTATATCCAGGCCAATGCTGCCTCGGGGACGAGCGGGGCCGGTGCTTCGTCGTCGTCGGGACGCGGCTCAACCTCTGCTGGTTCCAACGCGCTGACGGCAGGTTCGCTGTACACGCCTTCGGCGAACACACTGGCGCCGGCGACGCGGATTCTGACCGCGGGTACGACCGGGGTCAACGCCGCGGGAGCAACCACGACCACGCCGAGCAATGCCATTCCGCTGAGCGCGTTTTCGCACTTTGAGATGACGACGGAGCCGCTTTCGATTACGCACCAGGGACAGTTCCCGTCGATTACGGTGTCATTCAACCTGGCTCCGAACGCTTCGTTGGGCGCGGCGATCACCGACATCGACAAGCTGCAAAAGAGCATGAAGATGCCCGCGAGTTTGCAGGCGGACTTTCAGGGCACGGCAGCGTCGTTCCGGAATTCGCTCTCGAACGAGCCGCTGCTGATTCTGGCGGCGTTGGTGACGGTGTACATCGTGCTGGGAGTTTTGTACGAGAGCTTCATTCATCCGATCACGATTCTTTCCACGCTGCCCTCTGCCGGTGTGGGGGCATTTCTGGCGCTGATTGTGTTCCATCAGGACTTGAGCGTGGTTGCGATCATCGGGATTGTGCTGCTGATCGGGATCGTTAAGAAGAATGGAATTATGATGGTCGACTTCGCACTGGAGGCGGAGCGCGAGCATGGGAAGACCTCGACGGAGGCCATCTACGAGGCGTGCCTGCTGCGCTTCCGGCCCATCATGATGACCACCATGGCGGCTTTGCTGGCCGGCATTCCGCTGGCGGTGGGCACCGGGATTGGGTCTGAACTGCGGCGGCCGCTGGGCATCTCCATGGTGGGCGGCCTGCTGCTGAGCCAGGTGCTGACGCTCTATACAACGCCGGTGATTTACATTTTCTTCGACAATCTGGCGGCGCGGTTCTCGCGCCATGCGGTGCCGTCGGCAGCCGGCCACGATCCGCACCCGGCGGGGCAGGCATGAATGTCTCCGCGCCATTCATCCACCGTCCGGTAGCTACGACGCTGCTGACGGTGGCGATTGCGATTGCGGGACTGATTGCGTTCCAGGTGCTTCCGGTATCTCCGTTGCCACAGGTGGATTTTCCGACGATCTCCGTGAATGCGGGGCTTCCGGGAGCGAGTGCGGACATTATGGCGTCGTCGGTGGCGACTCCGCTGGAGCGGCAACTGGGGCACATCGCCGGGGTGACGGAGATGACTTCGTCGAGCGGACTGGGATCGACTGGAATCACCATCCAGTTCGACCTGAGCCGGGATATCGATGGAGCGGCGCGCGATGTGGAAGCGGCCATCAATGCGGCGCGCACTTATCTGCCGGCAAATCTGCCGGGCAATCCGACGTACCGCAAGGTGAATCCCGGGGATGCTCCGATCATGTTGATCGGGCTTACTTCCAACGCGTACGGCCCGGACAAGATCTACGACTATGCGTCCACGATCATGCTGCAGAAGATATCGCAGATCCAGGGCGTGGGGCAGGTGAATGCGGGAGGCGGCGCGCTGCCGTCGGTGCGCGTGGAGGCGAATCCCACCAAACTGGCAAGCTACGGGCTGACCATGGCCAGCCTGCGGTCGGTGCTGAGCCTGCAGAACACGAATCTGGCGCGCGGGCAGATTACGGATGGCAATGTAAGCGCGGATATTGTGGTAAATGGCCAAATTACGGAGGCCGACGAGTACAAGCCGTTGGTCGTGGGCTACAAGAATGGGGCAGCGGTCCGGTTGTCCGATGTGGCGGATGTGATCGATTCCGTAGCGAATGTGCGGACTGGCGGCTACCTGAACGGCAAACGCGCGGTGATGCTGATTATCTCGCGCCAGCCCGGCGCCAATATTATCGACACGGTCGACCGCATCTATGCGCAGCTTCCGTATCTGAAGGCGTCGATTCCCAACGGGATCGACATGACGGTGGTGATGGACCGCACCACGACGATCCGCGCATCCGTCAGCACGGTGGAACGCACGCTGCTGATCTCCATTGCGCTGGTGATCGTGGTGGTGTTCCTGTTCCTGCGGAGTCTGCGGTCGACACTGATTCCGCTGGTGGCGGTTCCAACCTCGCTGATCGGCACGTTTGCCGTGATGTACATGTTTGGCTATACGCTGGACAACCTGTCGCTGATGGCGCTGACCGTCTCCACCGGATTTGTGGTGGACGATGCGATTGTGGTGATGGAGAACATTACACGGCATATCGAAGATGGGATGGAGCCGTTCGCGGCGGCGCTGCGGGGCGCCCAGGAGATTGGTTTTACCGTGATGACGATCAGCATCTCGCTCATCTCGGTGTTTATCCCGTTGCTGTTGATGGGTGGGATTGTGGGCAGGCTGTTCCGCGAGTTTGCGGTGACGCTGTCGGCCGCCATCCTGGTGTCGATGGTGATCTCGCTGACCACGACGCCGATGATGTGCGCGTACCTGCTGAAGAGCGAACGGGATGTGAAGCACGGACGGATGTACGTGCAATCGGAACGCTTCTTCGATTGGATATTGGGGTTCTACCGGAAGACTCTGCGCTGGACGCTGGACAACCCTTGGCTGGTCCTGACTGCACTGTTCCTGACCATACTGCTCAACTTCGCCACCGCGTACAAGATTCCCAAGGGCTTCTTTCCGCAGCAGGACACCGGTCAGCTTGGTGGAAACCTGCGCGGGCCGGAGGACTCCTCTTATCCGGAGCTGAGCAGTGCGCTTCTGCAAGCGGAGAAGGTGATTGGCGCTGATCCAGCGGTGAAGAACGTGATGGGGTTCACCGGGGGCGGCGGCGCAACGAACACAGGGATGGTGTTTGTCCCGCTGAAGCCGCTTAATCAGCGGGGTCCGAACTCGAGCGCGCCGGAGATTATCAACCGGTTGCGTCCGAAGCTGAGCAAGATTACGGGTGCGTCGATCTTCCTGCAAGCCTCGCAGGATCTGCGCATCGGCGGCCGCGGGTCCAACGCTCAATATCAGTACACGATCCAGGCCGACAACACTGCTGACCTGCAGACGTGGGGTCCGAAACTGCTGGAGGCGATGACGAAGCTGCCAGGATTCCAGGATGTTAGCTCCGACCAGCAGAATGGCGGGCTGGACCAGTACCTGACTTTTGACCGAGTGACTGCGGCGCGGCTGGGGCAGACTTCCAGTTCGCTGGACTCCGCACTGTACGCGGATTTTGGCCAGTCGGAGGTCTCGCTCATCTACACGCAACTGAACCAGTACTATGTGGTGCTGGAGGTTGCTCCGCAATACTGGGCGAGCCCGGAGGGTCTGAAGGATGTGTACATCCACCCGTCGCTGGGCAATTCGACCGTTACGGGCAACACGCCGCTGCTATCGATGGCGAAGGTGAAAACAAACACGACGCCGCTTGCATTGAACCATACGGGCCTGTTTCCTTCGGTTACGGTGTCGTTCAATCTTGCGCCTGGCATTGCGCTGAGCGACGCCACAATGGCGATCGACCAGATGCAGGAGCAGATGGGACTTCCGCCGACGGTGCGCGGCTTCTTTGCGGGGACGCTGCAGGCGTACCAGCAATCGCTGGGCAGTGAGCCGGTGCTGGTGATCACTGCTCTGTTGGCGGTATACATTGTCCTGGGGATTCTGTACGAGAGTCTGGTGCATCCGTTGACCATCATCTCGACGCTGCCCTCGGCCAGCGTGGGCGCGATGCTGGCACTGATGATGTTCAAGCAGGACCTGAACGTCATCTCGATTATCGGCATCGTACTGTTGATCGGCATTGTGAAGAAGAATGCCATTATGATGATCGACTTTGCGCTGCAGGCGGAGCGCGAGGGCGGCATGAATACCCGGGATGCGATCTTCGAGGCGTGCATGCTGCGCTTCCGGCCGATCATGATGACGACCACGGCGGCACTGTTTGGCGCGCTGCCGCTGGCGTTCGGGACCGGAACAGGCTCGGAGCTTCGCCGGCCGCTGGGAATCACGATTGTGGGCGGCCTGGTGGTGAGCCAGATGCTGACCCTCTACACCACACCGGTGGTCTACCTGGCGCTGGATCGCTTGCGCCTGCGCGTGATGGGACGACAGCGCGACACCTTCAACCCCGACGGCGCAATCGCAGCCACCGCAGACTAAACTGGATGATTGACGGATGTATATGACGATGAAACGGTACCGCTTCCAAATCGCACTCGGCTTCTCCTTCGCGGCTCTGCTGGTGACGGGTTGCAGGGTCGGCCCGGTCTACCACAAGCCGCCGGCGATGGTGCAGGCTCCGCCGGCTGCATATAAGGAGTCTCCGGCGCAGCATCCGGAATCGAACGCATGGCAGGTGGCCCAGCCGCAGGACGCGATGCTCCACGGCAAGTGGTGGGAGATCTACGGCGACCCTGATTTGAACGCGCTGGAAGACAAGCTGAACGTGGACAACCAGACCATTCGGCAGTCGTTTGAGAACTTCATGGCGGCGCGGACGCTGATTGCGCAGGCCCGAGCGCAACTGTATCCCACGCTGACAGCGGCGCCGAGCGCAACCCGCTCCGGCGGCTCCGCGAACCAGTCCTCTACATCCAGCCTGATCGTACCGGGGAATCGAAGCAGTTCGCTCATGACGCTGGGAGCGGATGCTTCCTGGGCGCCCGATCTGTGGGGCCGCGTGCGTAACCTGATCCGCGAACAGCAGTACAACGCGCAGGTAAGTGCAGCCGACCTGGAGAACGTAAGACTGACGGAGCAGGCGACGCTGGCGCTGACATACTTTGAGATTCGCGGGCAGGATGCGCTGCAGTCCGTATATACGCAGACCGTGGCCGATGACCAGAAGGCACTGGACTATACCCGTGCGCAGTATGAGACAGGGGTTGGGCAGGAGATCTCCGTGGTCGAGGCGCAGAATACTTTGGAGAGTGCCCAGGCTACCTTGACCGGTGTGGGGGTAGCGCGCGCGGAGTATGAGCATGCGATTGCCACGCTGACCGGCCAGGATGCGTCGGCGTTCTCAATTCCGGTGAAGCCGCTCGATGCTGCACCGCCGGCGATTCCCATCGGAGTTCCGTCGCAGTTGCTGGAGCGCCGGCCGGATATTGCCGCTGCCGAGCGGACCATGGCTTCCGCCAACGCGGCGATCGGGGTGGCCACGGCGGCCTATTATCCAAACCTGACGCTGAGCGCAAACGGTGGCCTGGAGAGCGCCGCCCTGCAGCACCTGTTCGATATCTCCAGCAGGTTCTGGTCGATCGGGGCTTCCGCGTCGGAGACGATCTTTGACGCCGGGCTGCGGCGTGCGGCGGTGAACCAGACGATCGATGTGTACAACGGCGATGTTGCCAGTTATCGCGAGACCGTGTTGACCGCGTTCCAGCAGGTGGAAGACTACCTGGCCGGGGTGCGGATCCTGTCGCAACAGATCCAGCAGGAGCAGCAGGCGGCAGCGTCGGCTCAGCGGTTTGTGGATCTGGAGACGGCCCGCTACCAGACGGGGCTGGATCCGTACATCGATGTGGTGACGGCGCAGAATACACTCCTGGCCGACGAACAGACGCTGTCTACGCTGCATACGCAGGCGATGACGGCGTCCGTGCAGTTGATTGAGGCGCTAGGTGGCGGGTGGGACAGCACACAACTGCCGACGCCAGCGCAGGTGTCGCAACGGCAATCTCCCGCGAAGACGGCGATGGACCGGTAGATTTCGGAACCTACGTAAGGAAGGTCTGTACAAGTCCTCCGACATTCCCTCAGGGGCTCAAGCCCATTGATTTGGACCGCTTGCGACGCGGCTGAAGCCACGTCCTTTCAAATCGGAGACTTGTACAGAGTCTCCCTAAGAACTCTCTCATCCTTAGGGGTCGTTGAGTGGCCCCCGGACTGCATTGTCCCTCCATGTTGGAGGGCGCGGCGATGCATGTGACGACGGCTACGAGCGATGCGCTGCAGCGGTATCTGGATCTGGCCAGCCAGCAGATGAAGCTGACTGCAGAGAACATGGCGAACGTCGACACGCCGGGGTACAACCTCGTCGGCTTCGACCAGACCAGGACCGAGAACAACGGTTTGACGCTCACTACCGCCAACGGAGCGGTGCTGGTGAGCGAGGGCCGATCATACGCCCTGGGAACGGCTACGGTGGGCGGTAATGTCGATGTGGTGTCGGCCGGCGGCAAGGACATTACGTCGAGCCTCACCGGCGGCTCGCTCGGCGGCATCCTGCAGGCGCGCGACCAGGACCTGCCCACGGTTGCCTCCGCGCTGGACACGCTGGCGTATGCGATTGGGAGCGCCGTGAATACGCAGAACGCGGCCGGGGTGGATGCGAACGGGAATCCCGGAGGCAACCTCTTTACACTGCCTGCAAGCGCGACCGGAGCAGCGTCCACGATTGCCGTGGGGGCTACCGACCCGAACGCGGTTGCGGCCGCCGCCACCGGGCAGGGATCGAGCGGGAACGGGAACGCGACCGCGCTGAGCAGCCTGGCCAACGCCAATCTGGTGGGTGGGCAGACCATCGCGGAGAACTATGCCTCTCTGTTGACCCAACTTGGCAGCACGGCTTCCCGGATGTCAGACGAGAACACCACGCAGCAGCAATCGCTCGCGCAACTGACGACGCAGCAGAGTTCGCAATCCAGCGTCTCGCTGGACCAGGAGGCTGCCAACCTGACACTGTATGAGCGCTCCTACGATGCTGCGGCCAAGGTGTTTACCATCGTGGACCAGTTGATGGCATCGGCCCTGAATCTGGGCGAGGAGACGACCGTAACGTAAGCGGCCAGGAAGCGGGCAGGGAAGCAAAGGCAGGGTGAAAGGGAATTGGAGCAATGCGCGTCGATCCACATTACGTGACCGGACTGGTAGCCTCCTTGAACCAGTCGACACTCTCCGAGCAGCAGTTGACTGCGGAGCTCTCGTCCGGGCTGCGGCTGTCGTCGCTGTCGGACGACCCTGTGGCCGTCGGGCAGGCATCGCTGCTGAATACGGCGATCTCCCAGGATGACAGCTTTGTGCAGACGGCAGCCACCACGGAGAGCATGATGCAGGTGTCGGATTCTGCGCTGGGAGCCGTGGTGACTCAGCTTACCTCCGCACTCTCCTTGGCCGTTGCCGGCAACAGCGGAACGAACAACGCGGCAGATCTGCATTCCATATCGCAGCAGATCAGCGGGATACGCGACCAGGTGGTCTCGCTTGCGAACACCGCCTACCAGGGCTCCTATGTGTTTGCCGGCAGCAAGGGCAACGTCCAGCCATACACCATCGACGAGAGCACCACGCCCGCAACCGCAACCTATCACGGGGACTCGCAGGCAGGCACGGTGACCACCGAAAACGGCGAGACGATCCAGACCGGGCTGGCCGGGAGCGCGGTCTTCTCGGAGCCAGGCGCAGACGTCATGGCTGCGCTCAACAATCTGGTGGCGGACTTCTCCAGCGGCACCGTCAGCTCCACCGCGTCGACAGATATTAGCGTCCTGCAAACCGCGCTGGCGAATGTCTCGCAGCAACGGACCGTTCTGGACAGCTCGCTTAGCCGGTTGGAGAGCGCAGGCACCTATGCCCAGACCGATGCCACCAACCGCACCGCGACAGCCAGCATATTGGTCGCCGCCGATCCAGCCAGCGTGGCCACGCAGCTGAGCGCAGCCGAGGTGCAAAACCAGGCGCTGATGAGCGTGATCAGCACGGTGGAAAAGCAAAGCCTGTTCGACTATACCCAGGCGTAAGGACGGTGCAGGGATGCAAACGAGGTATTGATGACGCTATCTAGCTTGGATGGAATAGGATATCGCACACAACCGCAACCTATTCCAGCACAAACGGCAGCAAGTGCTTGAAGTATCGAGGAATGCGGAATGGCGGAGAGACAGGGATTCGAACCCTGGATACCTTGCGGTATACACGCTTTCCAAGCGTGCGCCTTCAGCCACTCGGCCATCTCTCCGCAGCAGTGCGACCAGTACGAATCTATCACATTGCAGGAGGATGCCGCCTAATAGATACGCCTAAGATACCGAGGGCGTTCGCCTTCCTTGGGTTCGCGCAAGGTCGATCCCATTCGCTCTTGCCTGAGGCGGTCAAACCAATGCCGTCGACCTGACGAACAGACAGAAGCTCGGAGTGTGCAGAAGCCCAAAACTAGCTGTTCTGAAACGTCAGCGTTGCCGATGGCCCGACCCTCAACCCACAGCCAGAATGAACCAAACGGTTCCTATGTCGCGGGACCGGCTACCGGAGACGACCGAACTTCGTGAGGCGTCTGAGATTAGATTTGCACGGCGCATCCACAGCGTATTCGCTTATTATTCGCCTATGGGCGGGGAACGTGCATCAACTTCGCGAATGCGCTTGGCTGGCAAGATTTGCTGTGTCTGCAGGGTATCCCTGAAACCTGACCCCGCCCATCCAAATCAGGAAAGGTACTGCGACCGCTGCGCCCCGCGGCGAAGGGTCTATATGTCGTTCATGCTCTCGAAGAACTGGTATTGTCGATTTCTTGAGGGAGACCTCAAGACGGCTCTGCCGCGCAAACTCACCTTCGCCACATCGGAGAAGATCCTCCAACTAGCCGAACATGCGGGAGCATTGCACAATCTGAAGTGCCGACAGGCTGTGGAACACGGGATTAGCGCCGGGCGCGGGGGTGTGTTCCTCTCGCTGACGCCTGAGCAATATGCCAAGTTGATATAAGCGGGTTGTCAAGACGGGCAAGGAAAGCATTCTTTCCACACAGTTTGCTGCCTGCCCCAGGAAGTTCGGAAAGCTATCGACGTGGTGCTTTGCTGTGACGCCCAAACGGCAGCCCAGTATCTGGAAACTCCCAATCCATCCACGAGGACAAGGGCCGCTCAGCGGAAAAAACGCGCGGGCGCGCGGGCTGTGGAAAAGACGTGTGGTGGAAAAGTCCAAGATACAAAGACGGACTTTCCCACCACACTTGGAAATCCCGCATAGTGCGCGGGATTCCCACTTTCCCACAGCCCCTACGACTACTAGTCATTTACTCAAAGCTAAAGACAAGAGCAAGGCGGTGTTGCGTGACAAAGGGCAGTTAAGCCCTAATTTAAGCAACAGTAATTAAACTGCCTTCGTGTCTGATAACGTATATTATGTATAGTACAAGCTGAGCGCGCCACGGGAACGGCTCGCGAGTTCTTGGAACTTAGCCCTTCCCCCGCGCGGACTTCTGTCCAGG
>Ga0302199_1000291_pt1 | contig 25979 bp, 24 predicted proteins | sample II_Bog_N2_3_FD_194588 | JGI IMG/M metagenome (GOLD analysis project Ga0302199, IMG submission 194588) | Peat permafrost microbial communities from Stordalen Mire near Abisko, Sweden - II_Bog_N2_3 | ecosystem: Environmental > Terrestrial > Soil > Wetlands > Peat | place: Sweden: Abisko, Stordalen... | reverse complement strand
CTCATCGGCTCCTCCGGCACGGCCAACAGCCCATCCCCTCCGCTCTCTCCACATACGGCTCCTACCATGAGATGTTCAATCCCCCCTCTCCAACCCTCCCCATCTCCGCTGTTTTTCCTAATCCCTATTCCTCCATCCCTATTCCCTGCTTTTGTTACCCTGAACTCTCACCGCGGGAGTGGTGGAATGGCAGACACGCAGGTCTTAGAAGCCTGTGCCCGAAAGGCGTAGGGGTTCAAGTCCCCTCTCCCGCACCATCCGCTCCGTCAGGAAGACCCCATGCCCGATCCAAAATCCAATCAGCCCCAACCCGACAGCACCCGCATCACCCTCACCAAAACCGCCGACTACCGCGACGCCTACGCCAACAGCGTCCAGGTCCGGCTCTCCATCTGGGACTTCTTCCTGGTCTTCGGCACCCTCGAGCAGCACACGCCCGAGGAGATGAAGGTCGAAAACTTCCAGGGCATCTACCTCAGCCCGCAGCAGGCCAAGGCGCTGCTCAACGTGCTCACTCACAACATCGCCCAGTACGAGCAGACCTTCGGCCCCATCTCGCTGGACGGCAACGCGGCCCACCACTTCACCGTCCCGACCAACGGCCCCGTCCATTGATCTGTCTCAGCCGCCCCTCCCTCTTGTCTCCAACACTCTTGGCTCTATGCTGAACAAGACCCCGCTCTCCCGCGCCGCCGCGCTGCCCGTGCCCATCCTCTTCTGCCTCTTCTTCGCCGCCGTCGCGCTCGGCCACCTCACCCTGCTCCACCTTCCCTACTTCTGGGACGAGGGCGGCTACTACATACCCGCCGCGCTGGACTTCTACCACACCGGCACGCTCATCCCGCACTTCACTAACGCCCACACCCCGCTGCCCAGCATCGTCCTGGGGACGCTCTGGCACATCTTCGGATTCCACATCCTCGTCACCCGCCTCGCCGTCTGCACCTTCGCCGCTGCTGGCCTGCTGGCCGTCTTCCGCCTCACCCAGCGACTGCTCGGCGACGCCCCGGCCTTCGCTGTCGCCCTGCTCACCGCCGTCTACCCCATCTGGTACGCCCAGAGCACCCTCGCTCACGCCGACATCTTCGCCGCCGCCTTCACCCTCTGGGCCTTCGCCAACTATCTCCCCACAACAATACTGGCAACTGGTAACTGGCAACTCAAAACTCAAAACTCAAAACTCGAAACTCATCAAGACCCCCCCAAACCTCCATACCTCGCCGTCGCCCTGCTCTTCTCCCTCGCCGCGCTCTCGAAAGAGACCTCCATCGTCCAGCCCGCCGCCCTCGCCGCGCTGAAGCTCGGCCTCCTCCTTCGCGACCGCCGCGACCCCACGCTCCGCCGTCTTCACCTGCGCTGGCTCGCCGCGCTCAGCCTCCCCGTGCTGCCGCTCATCGCCTGGTTCGCGTACCACCACCACGTCACCGGATTCACCTTCGGCAATCCCACCTACCTGCGCTACAACGCCACCGCCAACCTCACCGTAAGCCACATCCTCCTCTCGCTCTACTACCGTGGCATCCACCTCTTCTGGCAGCGCGACATCTGGCTGCCCATCGTCCTCGCCCTCGCCTGCCTCCTGCTCCCAGTCAGGGAAACTGCCAGCCCCAGCGAAGCTCAGCATGTTGGCTCAAAGAGCACTCTGGACCCTGGGCCCTGGACCCTGGGCCCTACATCTCGGCCCCTGGCCCCTGCGGTCACTCGCGCCATCGCCCTCCTCATCCTCGCCAACTGGCTCGCCTTCTCCATCCTCGGCGGAGCCCTGCTCACCCGCTATCTGCTGCCCATCTACTCGCTTATCCTGCTGGTCTGCGTCGCCACCTGGCGGGCGCGCACCCGCCTGTGGCCGGTCTTTGCGACGGTCGCCGCCGCGGCCTTCATCAGCGCCTGGTGGCTCAACCCGCCCACCTCCTTCGCGCCGGAAGACAACCTCACGTACCGCGACATGATCGTCGTCCACCAGCAGGCTATCGACTACGTCGCCGCCCACTACCCGGACGCCACCGTGCTCACAGCCTGGCCGGTCGCCGCCGACCTCTACCGCCCCGAGCTCGGTTACGTCACCCAACTCATCAAGGCCTTCTCCATCGACGACTTCACCCGCCCCGAGGTCCTCAAGGCCGCCGCGCAGCCCGACCGCTACGACACGGCTATCGTCTTCACCACCCACTTCACGGCGCCTGCCTTCCGTCGCTACCTGCTCGCCCACCCGGACACCCGCCGTGGCCGCGAGTTCGCCGCCACCCGCGACCTCACCCCCGACGAGATCGCCGCCCTGCTCGGCGGCACCGTCGTCGTGGAATACGACCGCAATGGCGAGTGGGCCGCCGTCCTCCGCTTCAATCGCAGCTATGAGGCGTATCTCGACCCTGCCCAAAGGCCCGTCATCCTGAGCGGAGACCTCGCAGCTTCATCGCGAGGTCGGAGTCGAAGGACCCCGAAGCAGCTGGCATGGCCTCTATCCCTTGTCCCTTTTCAACCGGCTCCGCCACTCGCCTTTTGAGCACGAAACCCTTGACACGCCCGTTATAATAGAACCTGTACACGAGGCCCAGCCCATCCGCTGGTGCGTCGCAGGGGACAGAAGACAGCAGACACCATCGCAAGGCTAAACCCTTAGGATTCAATCGCTTGCGAGGCCATCTGCTAAGTCATTTGTTTTGCGGTTCTTAGCTTGGAGAACCAAGCCTAAGTCTAATGTTATGCGGTTCTTACGGGAAAAGGGGGGAGTGGGCTACACCCGCTGGCCGATCGAGATCGGCGGAAGTTCTTTGTGGTAAACCAGTGCATCGGTGCCGCGACCGTAGAACGACGCCGCCCGGTGGGAGAAGATATAGCCGCGGCGCTCATAGAAGCGGATGGCCGTCGCGTTGCCGGTAAAGACGTGCAGCGCCACCGCAGCGCAGCCGGCCTCCTGTGCCTGGGCCTCGGCCCGGTCCATCAGCTCCCCGGCGAGGCCCCGGCGGCGGTACTCAGCGGCAACATCGAGCGTGACGATATAGCCGACCGCATCAGGCTTGGCGTGCTGGGTGTGGAGGACGCAGAACCCCGCGAGCGAGCCATCGGCCGCTGTGGCAACTGTGACGCGGGAGTTTTTCGCAGTGACGAAGCTCCGCATCGCCGAACGCGAGAAGCGGAAGGGAGGCTCGAAACAAATATTATCGAGCGCCACCAGCGCATCGAGATCGGAGGGAAGATAGCCGCGCAGCTCCATCCCGCCGCCTAAACCGCGACGGTGAAGGTGTCTTCGCTGCGGGTGACGGCGCGGTAGAGCGTGTCGCGCTCGAACGGAACGCGGCCGGCCTCGGTAATCAGCCGCACCAGGTCCTGCCGCCGAAGCCCCTGCGGCGTCTGCGCTCCGGCATCGTGGTAGATCTTCTCCTCGATGACAGTTCCGTCGATGTCGTCGGCGCCGAAGCGCAACGAGATCTGCGCCATCTTCGGCGTGACCATCTGCCAGTAGCTCTTGATGTGCGGAAAGTTGTCGAGCAGCAGACGGCCGACGGCAATCTGGCGAATGTCCGTCATGCCGGTGGACTTGGGCAGGTGGCTCAGTGCCGTATGGTCAGGATGGAAGCTGAGCGGGATAAAGGTCTGGAATCCGCCGGTCTCATCCTGCAACTCGCGCAGCTTGAGAAGGTGATCGACGCGGTCTTCGTCGTTCTCAATGTGGCCATACAGCATCGTGGCATTGGAGCGCAGACCGGCCTTGTGTGCCAGTCGCGCGGTGTCGAGCCACTCTGAGCCGTCGATCTTGTGGTCGCAAATGATGTGGCGCACGCGGTCGGCAAAGATCTCCGCGCCGCCGCCGGGACAGGAGTCAACACCAGCGAGCTTCATCCGCTCGATGGCCTCGGCGACCGAGAGCTTGCCGCGCTTGGCGAGGAAGGCGATCTCGACCATCGTAAACGCCTTGATGTGGACCTGCGGATAGCGCTGCTTCAACCCGCTGACCAGGTCCATGAAGTACTCGAACGGCAGGTCCGGATGCAGGCCACCGACGATGTGGAACTCGGTCACCGCCTCGGTCAGGCCCTTGCCTGCTGTCTCCCAGGCCTCTTCGAGGGCCATGGTGTAGGTGTCCGCCTCGCCCTTCTTGCGGCCGAAGGCGCACAAGCGGCAGCTGGCGACGCAGACGTTGGTGGGATTAATGTGGCGGTTCACGTTGAAGTAGGCGATATCGCCGTGCATCCGCTCCCGCACCAGGTTGGCCATCCAGCCGACCGCGAGGATATCGCCGGAGCGATACAGCGCCAGCCCGTCTTCGAAGCTGAGGCGCTCGCCGTTCTCCACCTTGCGCGCGATGGGAATCAGCGCGGGATCGTCGGTCTGAAAGGAGTGACGAGGCTTCGGCTTCGCGGTGGCTGCGTCCATACGGCTATTTTACGCCGATGCCGGTTTTAGTGGCGTTCTGCGTTGGCCTGCTGCGAGCCCCTGCCTGCGTTATAACCACCCACGCTGGAGTCCACCATGATGGGCTGAATGACAACGCCATCGTAGAGCGTAGCGCCGACAAGGTGATCGCCAACTGGACGTGCGAACCGCAGCTTCCATCCGGCGGCCCAGTAGTTAACCTTGTAGTCAGGCAGGTGAACAGCAAAGACGAAGGTCGAGTTGGCGGCGGTAATCAGAACGCGCTGATTGGCGTCATCGTAGAAGATGCTGTCCACATCCGTAACCGAAAGATCGGGAACTGGCTGCCAGGTGCTGCCGTCGTCCGAGGAGAGAAACGCTCCCTCGGCGCCGCCAACCCACAGATTGTTCAGATTATCGACCGCTATGGCTCCAATCTGGCTGAGATCCCCCGGAAGCTTGAGAGGCTTCCAGGTGAGTGCATTATCTTCCGAGAGGGAAAGTTGTTTGAAATCCGCCGCGAGCAGAACAGCCCCATGCGCAGCAAGAAAGCGTGGCTGGTCCAAATGCATCTCCCGGACTGGAACCCAGGCTTCGCCAGTGGCATTCCCGCGTAACAACCCCAGGGATGTGGCCGCAAAGATCGCGTCATTGGCGTTGGCGAAGGCAAAGATCTGGGCGTCGAATCCTGGCGGAGCAGGATGTGCCGGCGGAGGTGCAACAGGGGCACGCGGCACCGGACGGCGCCCGCGAACCGGTGCTTTCTTGACCACGACCGCAGGTACAGGGCGCGCGATTGGCGAAGATTCTCCTTGCACGGCGGCCTGGGCCCAGCCTCCGGCGGTGAGACGATAGATGCCGTGTGTGGTGCCGGCCAGCAGACCACCCCCCGGAAGGGCTAGGAGGCTGAAGACGTCGCGTCCGTTCAGTCCGTCGCTCTTCTGCTCCCATCGGAGTCCGCCATCGGTACTCTGAAAGACGCCGCCGGTCTCTTTGTCATTGACCACGCCGACGTACAGCGTGGCCGGGCGATCCGGATCTGCGGAGTAGGCGGAGACCTGGCGCGCAGAAAATCCTCCATTGGAGGCGTGAAAACTGACGCCCGCGTCGTCGCTCGCCAGGACGCCTCCGTGGTCGGTGGCGATGAGGACGTGGTCGGTATTGGAGGGATCCACCCAAACGTCGTTAACGATGATATCGGCGTCGGTCATGCGCGACCATTGCACACCGCCATCAAGCGTGCGATAGAGCCCTTCCGTCGTGCCGCCATAGACGGTGTCGGGATTCTTGGGATCCTCGACGAGCTTCCTCGTCCTCCGCGCAGTGGACGGTATCCCCTGAGCTTGATTCAGGCCGACCCCGCCCTTGAACTGGGCTCCGGCGTTCAGGCTCTTGTAGATTCCGGAACACGCGCTGGCAAAGACAATGTTGGGACGCGTCGGGTCAATGATGATCGAGAATACATCCGAGTCTTCAATGATCCCTTCCTTGATGTTCTGCCATGTGCTGCCACCATCGGTCGTCTTCCAGGGCAGGTGCCAGGTGCCGGCATAGATGATGTTCGGGTCGCCGGGATCGATGGCAATGGACTGAACCTCGTGGATCTCCATGCTGTCAGCCGGGCTGATCTGGCTCCAGTGGGCTCCGTCATCCGTGCTGCGAAAGACACCGCGCAGGGTTCCCGCAACCAGTTCCGCGGGGTTGGAAGGAGCCCGAGCCAGGGAGCGCACGGATTGACCGCGCATCTCTGCCTGCGCAATCCATGTCTTGCCCGCATCGTCGCTGATGTACAGACCACCGTCCTCGCGGTCGACAATCCAGGCACCGACGACCAGGCGCTTCGGGTGCAGTGGATCGGTGAGAATGTGGTCGACTACCAGGTCATTGCGGTCTGCGATCTGCGCGACACGCGTCCACGAGCTGCCCCCATTGTGCGATTCGTAGATCCAGCCTGTTGCGGTTCCCAGATACAGGTGCTGCGGGTCTTGCGAATCCGCGGCGAAGGCACGGGCGTCGCCACCGAAGGGGCCCAGTGGATACCACGTAGCCGCCCGCGAGGGAGCAACCAGACAAAACAAAGGAAGCAATCCAACAAACCCAATTCGCGACAACCGGGACATCATTCTCTTCAACTGGCACTCCTTCCTATAAGGCTAACCCAAACTCAGGCTGCGCACATTCCTGAAGGAACCATGAGTGCTCCAGCAGATACAAAACATGGACCACGCATAAGATGTCAGGCTCGCAGGAAATACAAAGGCCGGCTGGGAGAACCTCCCAGTCGGCCCTTGCCTCCAGCAATAGAGTGTTTACTTCTTGTGGTGGTGCACAGGAGCAGTGCGCGGAATCGCCTTGACCGCGGACTCATCCACAGGGGTAAGGCCCGTCGTATCGAGGGTTGCACCGGCAGGGATGAGGGTCGTCGCCGCGGTGTTGGTTCCAGCAGTTCCGGTGTAGACCGAGATACGCGAAGCATCCAGGCCCTTTTCACCAACCAGGTAGGCCTTCTCATTGACCGCGCGCTCAGCAGCCACCTTATCAGCCTTCTTCACGCTGGGGTCGGAGTTGCCGGTGATCGCCAGCTTGGCATCTGCCTGGCGCTGTGCTGTGAGGGCGATGTCGTCAAGGCAGGCCTTGGCTTCATTGTCCACACGCGTCGGACGCGCTTTGTCACGGTCGAAGTTGATCGTGCAGAGGCTGGTGGTCGTGACAGCAGCGGGCGCTGCAGGCGCTGCGACAGTAACTGTCGTCTGCTGCGACGCCGACTGACCCTTGTCATCGACCACGTTGCAGGTCACCGTAATGGTGCCCGGAGCAACGCCGGCCGTCGAAAGAGTTGCCGTCGAGGTGTTACCGCTGATCGAACCTGCCGAAGCGCTATAGCTGTAGGTCAGCGGACGGTTCTGGGGGCTGACGCCGCTCGCCATAATCGTGGACGGATCGCCAGGATTGACGGTAGAGGGGTTCGCCGAGCAGCCAACGGTGGGAGGCAGAATTGCTCCAACTGTGAACGGAGCGGAGCAATCAGCCATCTCGCCGGGCTTGCCGCCTTCCGACACATGCCCCTTCGCAGTGTAGGTTCCAGGAGCGACGCCCGCGGTATCAATGCTGGCTACATTCGAGGTTCCCGACACCTTGCCGCCATCAGAAGCCCACGTATAAGTCGCGGTCTTCTTGGGGTCGAGGTTGGTTGCCGTTCCAGTAACGGTCACAACATCACCAGGATAGATTGCGCCGGTCGGGGCAGTAATCGCGCAGGAGTAAGCAACGGGTGGCGGCGGAACAATGCTGCCGAAGTGGAAGAGGATACCGCTGCTAAGCTCAACCGCACTGAGGTTAGCACGGCCACCGGTAAACACGTTGGGAGTGGCAACTGGGAATGCGGGACCGTAGTCGAAGTGCATGTAGCGGTAATCCGCTTCAAACAGGCGCAGACCAAAATGATGGTGAAACCACGGAAGATCGTAGTCCATACCACCACCGGCGAGCAGGCTGGCGCCCCACTGGTAAGGCTCAGCATAATACTGGGCAGGACCACTTTCAGTGTTATTCGGTCCCGAACTCTGGGCTCCGCCAGCAAGGCCATGAGCGAACAGCGTGAAGTCCTGCATCGGAGCACGGAAGATTGGTCCCGCGTAGTACGCGTATAACCCATCATTGACGCCGTCAGGGTTGGAAATGCCAACCACTTCGCCGCCCACATACTTATTGAACCAATAGGCCCCGCTGCCGATGGCGCCCTCATCGATGGAGGTGTAGGCGATTCCCTGGGGCTGAAGTTTACCGTGCGCGCCAAAGTAGGAATATCCCAGGAACACATCAATTCGCGAAGGATTGATCGTGCTCGGAGCCGCTGTCGTCTGGGCGCTCATGCTACCAATCCCAAAACTGACAGCGCATGCAGCCACCAGACACCGGCCTAAATTGCGAAACGGGCGATAAGACATTTGTCAATCCTCCACTAAAATTCAATCTCGTTCTTTAACTACTGTGCGGGCTTCAGCCAAAGGTACCCCGCTATCCCTTTTTGAATTCCTCAAAAGTGTACCGCAGATGCCACTAATGTCTACAAAAAAGTGGCAGTTGCGTCAACTTATGCACCCCTCAGGGGCAGAATATCTTCCGGAAGACCGGAAACAACCCCTGCGAGGGCACTTGCTGCCAATCCTCGCAAACCCTGCACAAAACGAAACAACCCTTACGTGACGCGCCCCGGCAACCAAAACATGTTCGTACTATGCAAGGTTCAAGGTCTCACGAACAGTCCCGCGGCTGCTCTGAATCTTCTCCTGCAGTAGCGTAATCGCATAGAGTAACTGCTCCGGGCGCGGCGGGCACCCAGGAACATACACATCCACGGGTATGACCTGATTGACTCCCTGGAGTAGAGCGTAGTTGTTGAAAACACCCCCAGAGGTGGCGCAAGCCCCCATCGAGATCACCCACTTGGGCTCCGGCATCTGCTCATAAAGCCTGCGGATAACCGGCGCCATCTTCTGCGAGACCCGCCCCGCAATAATCATCAGATCACTCTGTCGCGGAGAGGGGCGAAAGACCTCGGCGCCAAAGCGGGCTATGTCGTACCGCGACCCGCCCATAGACATCATCTCAATGGCGCAGCAGGCAAGACCAAACGTCATGGGCCATACCGAATTCTTGCGGACCCAGTTGATGGCCGCATCCAGCGAAGCCAGAACAATGCCCTCGGGCTGTTCCGTTCCCCAGTTCACCTCGGCAAGCTTCTCCTGGTTCTTCGCGAAGCTGTCGAGGGTACCAAAGATATAACGGTCGTTGCGCTGAGGAGTCGCTGTTGGCCGGCCATTCGTCGATGTGTGATTCTGATCGGTGCTCATGAGGTTAAGTATACGGTTCGACTTGTACAAGGAACACGGTGCTGCGAATTTCCTGAGGGCGCATTGGCTCGAAATTGACTCGATTATGGGCCTTCAGTTTGCTCTTGAAATCGGATGCCCAGCGAATTCCGATGGTTGGCCAAGAACCTGGAATTCGCGGCGCGCTCCCGGCCAAGTCCGGACCATCATCCAGCATTGGCGGCGATTGCGGCGAGAAGAGCCTTGCGCAGCCCCTGCTCTTGTGAAGCGTTTAGCTGGGCCCCATTACTGGTCAAGTAGAAGACGTCAATGGCCATCTCCCCTTCTGTGTCGACCAGGGCAACCTCCACGTTATGACCGAGGCTGCTGAGAGTGATGCTGATGGCACGCAACAGACCTGGAATGTCCTGAGCGACGACCTGCAAAAGGGTACTGTGCGCCGCCGCGGTGTTATCGAACTCAATCCGCGTCTCCACCTTGGTGTGAAGCGGCTTGCGGCGGCCGCGACGACGGCCACTCAGCATCTTTTCCACAGATTCGCGTCCCGCGATCAGGTCCCGCACGCTGGCGACGAAGCGCTCGCGCTCCGACTCGTTCAGTTCCAGCGTGCGAAAGCTATCCGTAAAGCGAAACGTATCCACGACCACGCCCGCTGAGTTCGCAAATGCGTCGGCGGTGACGACGTTCATTCCCCATGCAGCGAGCGCTGAAGCTACGCCTGCAAAGAGTCGCGGGCGGTCCTGAGTGACCAATGTGATCTCGTGTACTGCATTGCCGTATTGGAAGGCAATCTGAAACGGCTCCTCGGCGAAACGCCGTATCATGGCAAAGTGCTGGAGAATGGCTTCTGTCGTACGAGTCTTGACATAGCGCTCGGGGAAGCCATCCAGGAATTGCTCGACGGCAGCCTCATTGCCCGGAGCAAGAGCCAGGACGCGGGCGACCTTCTCATCACGCGCTCTCGAGGCAGCCGTTCGGTCCAGCGAACCGCGCGTATGAACTCGCTCGTCGTCAACATTACGATCGAGTTGATTGTTGGTCGCCATGGAGAGACGCCAGAGGTTCTCCGCCTTCCACGGGGTCAGCGCGTCGGGATGCACGGCGGCGATGTCGGCATAGGTAAAGAGCGTCAGCATGCGCAACGCCTCATGGGTCTGCACCTTGCCGGCGAAGGCGCGCACGGTATCCGCATCGAAGATGTCGCGGCGCAGCGCGGCGGACATCTCCAGGTGGTTCTCGATCAGGCGCATCACCATCGCTGAGTCATAGGCGTCCATCTCCAGGCGGGCGAGGACGTTGCGTGCCATGCGCGCGCTCTCTAAGGCGTGACTTGCACCAGCCCGTCCCTTGCCAGTGTCATGGAGCACCGCGGCAAGATAGAGCAGACCTGGGTTCATCAATTCCCGGATCATGATGCGGAACTTGATCCTCCACTCCGGGGCATTCGGTCCGGGGTCGGCTTCGAGGCCATGCAGGGTCTCGATCAGCACGAAGGTGTGCTCGTCCACGGTGTACCGGTGGTACGCATCGCGAATGACCAGCGCATCGATACCGTGGAACTCGGGCAGGATCAGTTCGAGCACACCCAGGGCATGCATGGAGCGAAGCGCTGTGGCGGCGCGCTCCCCGGTAAGAATCGCGCTGAGCTGGAGCCATAGGCCCGGGCCCTCCTCCAGGTTGGCCGAGAGCAGCGGAATGGCATCCGCGATGCGCTCCTCGCTGGCAGGAGTCAGCGCGGCGCCGGTGTTCGCCATCGCGGCGAATACGCCCAGAACGATCTCTGGTTCATGCGCGACGTCCATACCACCCGGCTCACGGGGAGCCAGTTCGATGCGTCCGGACTTCAATCCGAAGCCGGCATTGCGCGGCAGCTTGAGCTTGCGCACTGGAGTCTCGGCCTCAATGCGCAGGCCAAACGCCTCGGCCTCGCGGCTAAGGCATCGCTCCAGAATGCGGGCGTAGCGGAAGTAGGCACGCATCCAATACGCGGCATCGACGCTCGTCTGGTAACGGCCGCCGAGACCGATTCCCTTCTCCGCCGCGGCATCCTGAGCCTGCCAGTCCAGGGTGTTGTCATCGCGCTCATGCCGATAGTGGAGGAAGCAGCGTACCGCGGCGAGAAAGGCCAGCGCCTCATTGAACTCCGGCGCAGGCGCGGAAGTAACACCGCGCAGGCTCCTGAGCCATTGGCAGACATGCGCGTCGCGCAGACCACCTGGGCAGTCCTTGATGTTCGGCTCCAGGTGGAAGAGCGTATCGCCGTACCGTGCGTGACGAACGCGCGTGAGCTTCACCAACTCCGCGGCGATGGCCTTGGCATCGCGCTGGCGCATCTTCCCAACAGCCTTGTCGCGAAGCCGGTTGAATATTTCCAGATCGCCGCCGAGATAGCGCAGGTCCAGCAAAGAGAGGCTGAACTCGGCGTTGCCGGGCTGGAAGTGATCGCACTCGCCGGGCGGACGGATGGAGAGCGAGAGCTGGACCCCACAGTCCCAAAGCGATTGCGAGAGGCGGCGAATGGAGGGCTTTGCGTTCGCGGCAGCCGATTCTTCAACGCAACACATCAGGTCGATGTCAGAGTACGGAAAGAGCAGACCGCGCCCGTAACCGCCAATGGCAACCAGGGCGAAGCCGGAACGCAGCCGGGGATCGGCCGCAGCCTCAACCGCCCAGGTGCGGAGAATCATGCTGTCAACCAGGGCGGAGCGTGCAGCTGCGGCCTGCAGACCATCGCCGTTTAGCTCGAAGGCGACGCGAATCTCGACGAGGCGGCGCTCATACTCATCGCGCAACATCGCTCCGCTGGAGAACCGGGCGGATGTGCCGAGTTTGCCGGCCGGCGCGATGCTCGTCTCGTCGTCCGTCGCTCTACCCCCTTACAGCGCAATCTCCCCGCGCTCGTCGTTGCGAATCCGTATCGACTCGTCGATCTTTGAAACAAAGATCTTGCCATCGCCGATGCGCCCGGTGCGCGCCGCGCCGATGATGGCCTGGATGGCCTTTTCTACCATGTCGTCGGTGACGACAAGCTCCAACTTGATCTTGGGGAGCAGATCGACGGCATACTCGCGTCCCCGGTAAAACTCCGTGTGGCCCTTTTGCCGCCCATGGCCGCGGGCCTCAAAGATCGTAATGCCGGAGATGCCCGCCTCCACCAACGCATCCTTTACCGCATCCAGCTTTGAAGGCTGGATTACTGCTTCAATCTTCTGCATCTCTGGTTCGCCTTTCCTGACTCCGCCCGGATATTCCCTGGCGCAGGCCTATCAGGTTATCAACAACGAACCTATGTTACCGAGGCTTCGTTAATTCAACGGAACCGGAGAATAGACCTACCGGTTACCTCGTCCCAAACGCTCTGTACACGGCCTGACCGATCCTGAAGATCGATCCCTCCCCCCTCCCCCCATATTCCTGCAAAAAACGCATAAATAAGGACTTAGGGGTGGTTCTCAACTCTTGCCACACCGTAAATCCCTGAAAAGAAAGGATGGGTCTTGACGACGGGAGGCAAATACCGCATAACAAAGCAGTTACCCTGCCCTCCGATGGCAAACGGTAGTGTCTGGACGTCAGGGAGCCGACCTCTGTTCTTGTTTGGATTATATAAGGCGTGTCAAGAGGCTTGGAATGGGTATGGACGGGTTGGGGCCGATTCCCATCGCTTCCCTAGCAACTGCCGTCCTGCACCCAGAGCCCGCCCTTGGCCGAGCACCATGCCTGGGTCACCGGCGACGCGCACTGTGGCGCATTGTTTACGTCGAAGTAGCGGCACGATCCCGTCGGCGCCGGCCCCGCCGCGCTCAACAACTCCTTCGGCGCAACCGGCATGGCCGCTTCTTTCTTCGCCGGCGCCTTCTTTGCGGGCGAGTTCTTCGGGATTGTCTTCTTCACCGTTCTCTTTGCCGTATTCTTTCCGGCTTTCTTTGCCACGATCCTCTTCGCAGACTTCTTCTTCGCCATCGTCGTCCTCCTCTTGTTGGCCAGTGTTGTTGGATTACTTCGGCCCGCCGCCGGAACCCATCACCGTCAGCGACAACACGCTGGCGAGGTAGTTCCTCCGGTTCGGCTTCGGAGCGTTGTCCACATAATGCTCCTCTTCGCTCAGGCCCAGCTTCAGCCAGGAGTTGAGCGTCAGCGATGGCCCCAGCAGCGCATAGGCCTGGAATGCGTGGCGGTCATTCAGCATCGGCATCACCCATATCTGCTCATCCCAGCTGAACCTTGTACCGGGCAGGTGCGCCTGCTGCTTGAGCCGCAGCCCCACCAGGTTCAGCGCCGGCGACGTGTGATCCAGGTGCTCGCCCACATACCGCATATCGCCGGAGAAGTTGTAGCCCACGCCCTTCGCAAAGAACTGCGGTGACCCCAGCCCAATGCCGCCGCTCGGCTCCTGCGCGATCCCCAGCGAGTTGTTCACAAACAATTCGCCAATACCGTACACATAGGCTCCGCCAGGCTTATGAAAAAAGTGCTGCTGTTCGAGCGTCGCACCCACCGTATCGGTAATCACCGCCGAGGACTTCTCCTTGTAGCTGCGCAGGTGGCTGCCGCCGGCAAACAGGTCGGTCCGGTCCCTTGCGCTGCCCTCGCAGAAGTCCAGCCCGAGGTTGCCGCCCACCTGAACCTGGCTCTGCGTCCCCAGCACGACCTTGTCCGGCGTTCCCTGGAACTGGAGCATCCACGAATCCAGCACCGGCCGCGCTCCATTCCTGCACGGATCCTTCGGCAACGCTGCCGGCGTCGGCGGCTGCACCACGGCCCGCATCAGCGGCTCCGGAACGGCAAGAGCGGGAGATGTAGACACAGCCAAGAGCTCCACCTGCTTCACGGCGCGGCGCTGAATCTCCAATGTCCCCGCTGCCTCGGTGCGCAGAATGATCACATCGTCTGTCTGGTTGAGAACATCGCCGGATATCTGGTCGCCGTTCGACAGAAACACCCTGGCGGGACTCGACGCATAGGATGCCGCCGCAATGCACAACACCCACACCAAAGCCGCGCAACGCACGGCATGCCCTTGAATATGATAGGAACGCATGGACGCCTCCGAGGGAAATTTCTACCTACTGCGGAAACCGGGTTCGACCGGGGGAACGAATTCACCATACACGCATGCAGAGAGGCAACCAACAGGAATCTCTCCACGAAAAGCGCACTCTTTGGCTGACGACTGAGCCCTCTCCGGCACTGCTGGTTCGCTCTGTGAGCGCGCCAGCATAGACTCCCTCCGCGCGCGCTTGTACCATGACGGCAGATGGCGCGAAGCAGCGCAAGGCCAGACCTGTTGCTTTCGCAGCCAGATCTCCCGGAGATTGAATGGACACCGTAAGAGTTGGGAAAAAGCAACTAGGCCCCGGAGAGCGTTGTTACGTCATCGCCGAGATCGGCATCAATCACAACGGCGATATTGACCTGGCCAAGCGGCTGATCTCCGTGGCTGTGGCCGCGGGATGCGACGCCGTGAAGTTCCAGAAGCGCACAATAGACATCGTCTACACGGCGCAGGAGCTGGCCACGCCGCGGCCCAATCCCTTTGGCGAGACCAACGGAGACCTGAAGCACGGGCTGGAGTTCGGCCAAGAGGACTATGAAGAGATTGACAGCTTCTGCAAGCAGGTAAAGATTCCCTGGCTGGCTTCGCCGTGGGACGAGCGCTCCGTGGAGTTTTTGGAGCAGTTCGACCTGCCGGTATACAAGATCGCGTCGGCGTCGCTGACCGACGACCACCTGCTGCGCACCATACGCCAGACCGGCAAGCCGATCCTCGCGTCCACCGGCATGAGCACCTACGCGGAGATTGACCACGCGGTGGAGGTGCTGGGCAAGGAGGACCTGGTGCTGATGCACGCCACCTCGACCTATCCGGCGAAGTATGAGCACCTGAATCTGCGCGCGATTCCGACGATGATCGAGCGCTACGGTGTTCCGGTGGGCTACTCGGGGCACGAGACGGGGATTCCGACGAGCGTGGCGGCGGCGGTGCTGGGCGCGTGCTGCGTGGAGCGGCACATCACCATGGACCGCGCCATGTGGGGCTCGGACCAGGCGGCGTCGCTGGAGCCGAACGGCATCTCGCGGCTGGTGCGCGACATCCGGTTGGTCGAGCAGTCACTGGGCGACGGCGTGAAGCGCGTGTACGAGGAAGAGCTGCCGGTGATGAAGAAGCTGCGCCGCGTGGGCGCGGCGGCATAGGGCCTCAGGGGCTAAAGCCCCCATCGATATCAGATCGCATACGGCACGGCTGAAGCCGTGCCCTTAGCGAAACCCGAAGAGGATGGCACGATTTGGTTTCAGAGCAAAATCTTGAAGCACTAAAAGCCATTGCGTTTGACGTGGACGGCGTGCTGACCGACGGCACGCTCACCTGGTCGCCGAGCGGCGAGGAGAGCAAGAGCTTTTCGTTTGCCGACATCATGGGCGTGAGCCTGCTGCGGCGTCTGGGACTGAAGATGGCGCTGATCTCGGGTGAAGACTCGCCGCTGGTAGACCTTTATGCGAAGAAGTTATACATCTCGTTCGTCGCCAAGGGCACGCGCGATAAGCCCGGCGCGCTGCGGGAGTTTGCTGCGAAGTTCGGGCTCGACCTGAAACAGATGTGCTTCTTCGGCGACGACGTGAACGATCTCGCGGCGATGGAGTTGACCGGGTTGTGCGCCTGTCCGGCCAACGCCGCTGCCGAGGTGCTGGCCTATGTGGCAGAGCGGGCGGCTGTGGGGACCGGATTCGTCGCCGGACAGCTTGGAGGTCGCGGAGCCGTGCGCGAGTTCGCCGACACCCTGCTAGCGGCGCAGAAGCTGCGCGGACGGGACGTGCTACAGTTGCGTCCGCCGGATTAACCAGGAGGGAACACCTTCCCTGTGATTTTGGGCGGCAGCGCGGCCCGGCATGGCGTAGAATCCGGTGCACAGCCCGGTACATCGTAGAGCAGACTGCGGACAGATATAGCACTCTCCCTCCCCAGGTATTTCGCAGGCCGGAAACGGCCCCCGAGGTTCCCATGTCCCATGATCTGCTGTATGACCCCAAGTTGTATCCGCTGAACGCCCGTGTGGTGGAAGCTGTTCTGGACTCTACCGCTCCTTTTGTGCATGACCCGAAGGCCGCGATCCGCATCTCGGCTGCTCTGCTGGCCGCTATCTGCGAGGTGGCGCGGAGACATGTGCCGCAGGAGTAGCACCAGCGCGACGCAGACGATGCTCCAGCGGTTACCATGAGAGCGAGATGAAGCTCTCCGATTATGTGCTGAAGTTCGTTGCCGATCTGGGTGTGAAGCATGTCTTCCTCGTGACCGGCGGCGGAGCGATGCACCTGAACGCGTCGCTGGCGGGCGAGACGCGCATCACCCCCATCTGCAACTCGCATGAGCAGGCTGCGGCGATCTGCGCCGAGGGCTATGCGAAGGCCAGCCACGGCCTGGGCGTGTGCATGGTGACGACCGGGCCGGGCGGCACGAACGCCGTGACCGGCGTCGCGGGCGCGTGGCTGGATTCGACGCCGACGCTGTTTCTCTCCGGGCAGGTGAAGCGGCCGGACCGGATGTTCGACGCCGTGACCGGAAAGCCGCTGGGGATGCGGCAACTGGGCGTGCAGGAGGTGGACATCTGCGCGATCGTCAGCCCGATTACGAAGTACGCGCAGACGATCCTGGAGCCCAACGACATTCGCTATCACCTGGAGAAGGCCGTGTTCCTGGCGATGAACGGACGGCCCGGGCCGGTGTGGATCGATATTCCTCTGGATGTGCAGGCGGCGCCGATCGACGAGACCCAACTGCGTGGCTTCGACCCCGAGGAGTATGCCCATGCGGACTTTCTCCACGGGACTTCCAACGTTCCGGCGGAGGTAGCGCGGGTGATTGAGGCCTTCAACGCCTGCGAACGGCCGCTGCTGTTTGCCGGCAATGGGATTCGCCTGGCACGGGCGGAGAAGGAGTTTGAAGAGCTGCGCAAGCTGCTCGGTGTGCCGACCGTGGCCACGTGGTGCGCGGCCGACCTGGTGCCCTCGGATGATGCGACCTATGTGGGCAGGCCGGGGTCGGTGGCCGCGCGTGGGGCGAACTTCGCGCTGCAGAACTGTGACTTTCTGCTGGCCGTGGGCGTGCGGCTGGACTTCGCGATTACGGGTTATGCTCCGCAGAACCTGGCACGCGAGGCGCACAAGATCGCGGTGGACATCGACGGGGCAGAGTTGGGCAAATTGCATCCTTACCTGCAACAGCCGGTGTGCGCAGACGCCAGGGACTTCCTGACCGAACTGTTGAAGCAAAAGAGCAAGATCAAGCCGCGCAGTATTCAGGCATGGCTGGACCGCTGCGCCGATTGGAAGACGCGCTATCCGGTGGTGACCGACGAGCATCGCAAGGCCGAGGGCCTGGTCTCGATCTTCAACCTGGCAGAGGTGCTGGGGACGGAGGTCAGCGCGGAAGACCGCCTGGTGGTGGGCAACTCGGGCTCGGGGATTGAGATTTACCTGCTGGCGTGCCCGACGCTGCACTCGCAGCGGCTGTATCACACGGCCGGCCTGGGCTCCATGGGCTATGCGATCCCGATGGCGATTGCCGTGGCGATTGCCAACCCCGGACGCGAGGTGATTGCCGTAGATGGCGACGGCGGCTTCATGTTCAACATCCAGGAGCTCGAGACCATCCACCGGCTGCAACTGCCGATCAAGTTCTTCGTGCTGAACAATGACGGCTACAGCTCGATCCGCGCGTCGCAGGCGGCGTACTTCGGCAAGGCCAGCATCGGCGCGGACAAGAGCACAGGGCTGACGATTCCCAATCTCTCCAAGGTGGGCGCGAGTTATGGGCTGGGGACGTATGTGATCCATGACCAGACCCATCTGCGCGAGGATGTGCGCAAGGTGCTGGAAATGAAAGGGCCCGTGGTGTGCGATGTGAACGTGCTGCCGGACGAGGTGCGCGCGCCGCGGCTACAGAGCTACCAGAAGCCGGATGGCTCGTTCGTCTCCAAGCCGCTGGAAGACCTGTTCCCTTTCCTTCCGCGCGAGGAGTTCCTGGCCAACATGATCGTGAAGCCGCTGCCGGAGTAGCCGATGCCACACACCTATGGCGTGATGCAGGGCCGGCTCTCGCCGCCGGAGGATGGGCGGTTCCAGTCCTTTCCGCGAAAGAGCTGGCGTGAAGAGTTCGCGCGGGCCAGAGAGGCCGGATTCGGATATATCGAGTGGATTCACGACGACTATGGACGCACGGCGAACCCCATCTTCAGCGAGGCGGGGCTCAAGGAGTTCGACGCGCTCAAGAAGGAACACGGAGTTGCAACGTCTGCTCTTTGCGGCGACTGGTTCATGGACTTCCCGCTGATTCGCTGCACGGAGGTGGAGCGAGCTGCGCGCGAGCAGTATCTGCAGGAGCTCATCCCGCTGGCCAAGCGCATCGGCGCACAGAGGGTCGTGCTGCCGTTCGTTGACCAATCAAAGATGGTGACCGAGGACGAGAAGCAGGCGGTGATTGGAGTGCTGGAGCGAGCGCTGCCGTTGGCCGCCCAGCATGGCGTGGAGTTGCATCTGGAGGCCGACTTTGGGCCGGCGGAGTTTGCGGCGTTCCTGGATCGTGTGCCGGACCGCAGTCTGAAGGTCAACTGGGACTCGGGCAACAGCTCCGGCCTGGGCTATGTGGCGAGCGAGGAGTTCGCGGCGTATGGTGAGCGCATCGGGTCCATACACATCAAGGACCGCTATCGCCGGCCCGAAGGCGGAGTGGAGACGCGGCCGCTCGGCACCGGCTCGGCGGACTTTGCCGATGTGTTTCGCGCGCTGCGGAGCATCGACTATCAAGGTGGCGTAACGCTGCAAGTCGCGCGAGGCAAGGATGGCGATGAGGTCGAGTTTCTGCGTGGGCAACTGGAGTTCGTGAAACGATACTGGTAACGCTGGAGAACGAATGCCGATTCCCTCTGCTGATCTGAAGACGAGCTCGCTGTTCCGCCTGGAAGGCAAGACCGCGGTGCTGACCGGGGCTTCGGGTTTTCTCGGCCGGACGTTTGCGCAGACGCTGCTGGCCAATGGAGCGCGCGTGGTGGCGCTGGGCCGCAGCGACCGCCTGCGGAGTGAGGCGGCGAAGTGGGCCAATGAGTTCGGCGCGGACAAGGTCGCAGTCGAGCAGATCGACATGTACGACGTGGCCGCGCTGAATACTCTGTGCGACAAGATCGCCGGCGAAGAGAAGTCCATCGACATCCTCATCAATAACGCGCATGAACTGGGCGCGGCGACCGGCTTCAATGTGCCGGAGGGCTCGCTGGAGAATGCGACCTTCGATCAGTGGCAGCGCAACCTGCAGGGCGGCGTCTACTGGGCGGTGCAGACGACGCAACGACTCGGAGTGAAGATGAAGCAGCAGCGGCGCGGATCCATCATCAACATCGCAACGATGTATGCGACGGTGGCGCCGCGACCGCAGCTCTATGAGGGCACAACGTCGCTCAACCCGCCGGGTTACAGCGCGTCCAAGGCGGCGCTTCTGGCCTTTACGCGCTACACGGCGAGCTTCTGGGGACGCGAGGGCGTGCGCGCCAACTGCATCTCGCCGGGGCCGTTCTCCAACACCGAGGACGCCGAGGGCGAGAACTCGGTGGCGGAGGATTCGCCCTTTGTGCAAAAGCTGAAGTCTTACACTGTGCTGAATCGTATCGGCAGGCCGATCGAGTTGTGCGGAGCGCTGCTGTTCCTCGCGTCGGACGCGAGCAGTTATGTGACCGGGCAGAACTTCAACGTCGATGGCGGATGGACAGCGGTCTAACGCAGCGCGGGATACACTGGCTCGCGAGGATGGGAGTGCATGGACCTCAAGCTCGGCAATCAGGTGGTGTTTGTTGCGGGATCGTCGCGCGGCATCGGCAAGGCAATTGCCGCGGCGCTGCTGGAAGAGGGCGCAAGCGTGGTGCTGACGGGCCGCGATGAGACCTCGTTGCTCAGCACCGTGAGCGAACTGACCACCCCGATTAATCAGGACCGCGTGCTGGCCATTCGCGGAGACTTTGCTGATACAGGCACCATCGAGCGCGCCATGGAGCGCACCACGAAGCACTTCGGCAAGATCGATCACCTGATCGCCAACCTGGGCACCGGCAGTGGCAAACCCGGCTGGGAGCAGAGCGAAGAGGAGTGGCAGCGGCTGTTTGAGCTGAACTTCTTTGCGTCGACGCGGCTAACGCAGGCAGTGCTGCCGCACCTGCTGGCGAGCGGGCGCGGCGGATCGATCCTCTACATCGCGTCGATTGTGGCGCTGGAGGCGACAGCGGCGCCGCTGCCCTACTCGGCGGCCAAGGCCTCGCTGGTGAACTATGCGAAGAACCTGGCTCGTCAGTTAGGGCCGAAACAGGTGCGCGTGAATACGATTGCGCCGGGGAACATCTACTTTCCCGGCGGATCGTGGGAGCGCCGCCTGAACGAGCGTGGCAAGGCCGTGGAAGCGATGCTGCACGACGAGGTGCCGCTGCAGCGCTTCGGAACGCCGGAAGAGATTGCCTCGCTGGCGGCCTATCTGTGCTCGCCGCTGGCGGCGTTTGCGACCGGCGCGTGCTTCGTGGTGGACGGCGGGCAGACGCGCAGTCTGTAAACTGATCTTCAGCATGACGACCGCACAAGACCGCACCAACGCTCGCGTCAAAGACCTCTTCGACCTCACCGGTCGCGTGGCCATTGTGACCGGCGGCGCGGGGCTGCTGGGGTATCACCACGGAGCCATTCTTGCGGCGGCGGGAGCGAATGTTGTGCTGCTCGATCTGGCCCACGCCCATCCGGGGCTGCGTGCGGAGCAGTTGATCGCGGCCCACGGGCCCGAGTGCCTGGGACTCGCGACCGACATCACCCGCGAGGCTTCAATCACGGAGGCGCGCGATGCGATCGTGAAGAAGTTCGGCCGCATCGACATTCTGATCAACAACGCCGCCAACAATCCCAAGGTCGAGGACGATCCGAAGGCCGAGCCCAAGCAGTGGTCGCGGCTGGAGAACTTTCCGCTCAAGGTGTGGAATGACGACATCGCGGTGGGACTGACCGGCGCGTTTCTGTGCTCGCGCATCTTCGGGCAAGAGATGGTGAAGCTCAACCGCGGCGTAATCCTGAACATCGCCTCCGACCTGGGCGTGATCGCGCCCGACCAGCGTCTGTATCGCAAAGAGGGCCTGCCGGAAGACCAGCAGCCGGTGAAGCCTGTTACATACTCGGTGGTGAAAACGGCGCTGATCGGTTTGACGCGGTACCTTTCGACGTACTGGACGGCGCACAACATTCGCGTGAACGCGATCTCGCCGGGCGGCGTCTTTACCAGCCAGCCGGAGGAGTTTATGCAGCGGCTGCACGCGCTAATTCCCATGGGGCGCATGGCGAATCAGGACGAGTACCAGGGCGCGGTTTTGTTTCTGTGCTCGGATGCGAGCTCTTACATGACCGGACAGAACCTCATCGTGGACGGCGGCCGCAGCGTGCTCTAACGGCGGAGAGATCTTGAGCGATTCCCCGACAACCCGCGCGGAGAAGACAGGCATCGACAGCATCAGCGTGCCGCTTGAGGTTCCGCCGCCGGTGGTGCCCATTCCGCAGGACCCCTTTCTTCCAAGGCGGCAGTTGCAGCGGCTGGTGAACCTCTTCCCTCCCGGCCAATTCGGGCGATATATCGCCGTCGGGGTGTTCAACACGCTCTTCGGGTATGCGAGCTTTGTCGTGGCTTTGACGCTGCTGAACCGCGCGCTGCCGGTGAGCTGGCTCTCGCTGACCGTCGTTCTGGCGTCCGTACTCTCCACGCCGGTGAACATCACGGTCGCCTACTTCGGCTACAAGTTCTTCGTCTTTCGCACCCAGGGCAACTACCTGCTGGAGTGGCTGAAGTGCTTCGCCGTGTATGGCACCGGGATGATTCCCGGGCTGGTGGCGCTCTCCGCGCTGACGCGGCTGTTGCAGGCGGAGATTCATCGCCACGGGACGGCGCTCCATACACTGCTGGCCACGGTGGAGAGACCCTTGAGCGGCTCGGCGCTGCTGGTCGTGCAGCGCATGGCGACGGGGAAGGCAATGGCCGGCTACATCGCCGGCGCGGTGGTGATTGGTCTGTCCACGGTGTACAGCTTCGTTGGCCATAAGCATGTAACGTTCCGAAAGAGATAGGCAACGTAGCGAGCGCCGCTTGTTGCGTGCGCTTTCAGCTAGACTTGAGGCAGCGCGACGTTCGTCTCCAGGAACAGCATCGTCAGGAGCGGTATCCGAGTGAGCCAGAAGACCATCTCCATCATCACGCCCTGCTACAACGAGGAGGCCAACGTGATGAACCTGTACAAACAGGTGCGCCAGGTGATGGCGGACATCGGCAGCTATCCGTACGAGCACATCTTCATCGACAACCACTCCGCGGACAACACGGTTCCTATTCTGAAGTCGATTGCTTCGCAGGATCCCAACGTGAAGATCATCGTGAACGCGCGCAACTTCGGGCACATCCGCTCGCCGATCCATGCGCTGTTTGCGGCGCGTGGCGATGCAGTGATCAGCATCGTCGCCGACCTGCAGGACCCACCGGCGATGATCCACGAGTTTATTCGCGCCTGGGAGAACGGCGCCTCCTGCGTGCTGGGCATCAAGCGCAGCAGCGAGGAAAATACGCTGATGTTCTGGCTGCGCAAGCAGTACTACAAGCTGGCCGACCGGCTGAGCTCGCTGGAGACGATCCAGAACTTTACGGGCTTTGGGCTCTACGACCGCAAGGTGGTGGAGTTGATTCGGTCCTTTGACGATCCCTATCCCTACTTTCGCGGGATGATCGCGGAGATCGGCCTGCCCACGGTGAAGCTGATGTACGACCAGCCGGTGCGGCGGTTCGGCGTGACCAAGAACAACTGGTACACCCTGTATGACATCGGGATGCTGGGCATCATCAACTACTCGAAGATTCCGCTGCGGCTGGCGACGTTTGCGGGGTTCCTGGGCGCGGCGGTCTCTTTTCTGACGGCCCTTGGCTACCTGATTGCGAAGCTGGTCTACTGGTCGACGTTCACCGTCGGCGTCGCGCCGATGATCATCGGAATCTTCTTCATCCAGTCATTGCTGCTAGTGTTTCTGGGCGTGATGGGCGAGTATATCGGTGCGATCTACACGCAACTGCAGCATCGGCCTTACGCGGTGGAGCTGGAGCGCATCAACTTCGAGTTGCCCGCGGGATATCCGAAGCAAGAGGTGGTGGCCGCGGCATGATCGACCTCGTTCGCAAACAACTGGAAGCATCGATCCAAACCATGACGCTCGTCCTGAACGACGAAGCGATTCATATGGCGGTCGTCGAGGCCGGACGCCTGACTGCGGAGGCGATGAAGCACGGACGCAAGCTGATGATCTGCGGCAATGGCGGCTCGGCGGCAGACGCGCAGCACCTGGCTGCGGAGTTTGTCTCGCGGCTCACGATCGACCGCCCGGCGCTGCGGGCGATTGCGCTGACCACGGACACGAGCATCGTGACGGCCATCGGCAACGACCACAGCTACGACAACATCTTCGAGCGGCAGGTCGAAGCGCTGGGCCAGGAGGGCGATGTCCTGCTGGCGATCTCGACCAGCGGCAACTCGAAGAACTGCGTGAAGGCGTTGAAGCTGGCCAAGGCAATTGGTATCCACACCGTTGCGCTCACTGGCAATCGGGGTGGCACGATGGCGGCGCTGGCTGAGATCAACATCATCATCCCTTCGGACACCACGATGAACATCCAGGAGTCGCACCTCGCGCTGGAGCACATCTTCTGTATGGTGGTGGAGCGGTTTTACTTTGGCGCGGACTTCGGGAAGAAGCCGCAGAAGTTGGCGGAGTAGGAAATTGCTTGCCTACCATTGGCGTAAACTTCTGGAATGGCAACGAAGAGACCGACCCAGCCTCAACCACACACTCCCAAGATAACTGCCGCCAAAGCACTAAGCCGTTTACGTCGGCTACATGAACAATTGCCAGAGCTCTTAGGCGAAGGACGAACAGGGACACTCATCTCAACATGGCCGAAGGAGGTGGAAAGTGTGCTGGCAGACTATTACGGACAGTCATCACTAAAGTTTCAGCAATTCAATCAGATTTCGTATTACCCATCCTTTGGATACATGGGAATGCCAGACAGCGAGAGGGTTGCCGCATTCATCAGTGGAACCAAAGAAGCCGAGGCGTTTCTGAAATCTCGCATTGCCGAGCTAGAGGAAGATTTAGGTGAGCAACAAACTGGTGGCGTAGTTGGCGCGCTTCAGGCTTCAACGCCTGATCGCCACAAGGTCTTCGTCGTCCATGGACACGACTCCGGCGTCAAGGAATCAGTCGGGCGATATTTATCTAAACTCGGCCTAGAGCCGATAATTCTCCACGAGCAGCCTAATGAAGGTCGCACCTTGATCGAGAAGTTTGAACACAATGCGGATGTTGGATGCGCTGTTGTCTTGCTCACCGCTGATGATACTGGTTCGTCGAAGGCGTCCCCTTCTGTGACCGAAAAGCGAGCTAGACAGAATGTTGTATTCGAAATGGGGTTCTTCTTGGGCAGACTCGGCCGCAAGCACACCATTGCGCTCCTGGAACACGGCGTATCCAAACCATCGGACATTGATGGAGTTGTCTATATCCCCTTGGACGACGAATCATGGAAATTATTGCTGATCCGTGAACTGAAAGCTGCCGGTATGCAGATCGATGCGAACAGGGCATTCAACTAGTCCGAGACTGCTTTACCAGTTATCCGCATAGTTGGACATCGACTCACAAGATGATGGAGAAAAGATGACCTACCGCGGCGCACAAAACTTAATCAAACGCGGCGATGAGGCTGGGCTGCGCGAGGCGCTGGAGCATGGGCTCGATGCGAACCTCGTCAACCAGAATGGCTGGTCGCTGCTGATGCTTGCGGCGGTGGAGGGCGCTGTGCCTCTGGGGCGGCTGTTGCTGGAGCACGGGGCGAACCCGGCGCTCCAGAACAACAAGTCCGAGACGGCCCGGATGCTCGCCACCCACCGCGGTTTCGGCCTGTTTGCCGACCTGCTCAGCGAGTGAGTGCTGAAGAGCGCAAAAAGCGCGCTGAAACGCAGCTCAAGGCGTCAAATTGCGGGCTCAGGAACGCCGTAACTCACTGATTCTATTGTTCCACGTGGAACAATTTGTCCCAATCGCACTACTGCGTCGCTGCGCGGTCTTCGAGGTCCGGCTGGCCGGGGATGATGCCCATCTCCAGGTAGATGGGGCGCATCACTTTGCGGACCGAGGGGAGCTGCGTGGTGAACCAGATGGCACCGACCACGCAGGCGGCGCCTGTGACCATCACGGTATGCGGCGCGCCGATGTGGTGGGCCATGAAGCCCGCCAGCAGGCTTCCGAAGGGCGCCATGCCGACAAAGGCCATGGTGTAGTAGCTCATCACGCGGCTGCGCATCTCCTCGGGGACCAGCGTCTGGATCACGGTGTTGCTGGCCGCGAGGCCCTGCATCATCCCAAAGCCAGTGACGAGCATGAAGAGCATCGAGAGCCACAGCGTGTGCGAGAGGCCGAAGGCGATCAGACCCGCGCCGAACATCAGCGCCGAGATCTGGATCATGGTGGTCAGGCCGCGTACCGTCCTGCGCAGCGCAAGCGAGACGGCTGAGACCAGCGCGCCGACGCCTGACGCTCCGGTGAGGAAGCCCAGCGTATGCGGGCCGCCGTGCAGCACCTTGGCCGCGAAGATGGGTAGCAGCACCATGAAGGGAAATCCCATCAGGCTGGTCAGCGAGAAGAGCAGCAGGATGGTGCGAATGGGGCGGAAGGTCGTGACGTAACTCC
>Ga0302199_1000270_pt1 | contig 27107 bp, 27 predicted proteins | sample II_Bog_N2_3_FD_194588 | JGI IMG/M metagenome (GOLD analysis project Ga0302199, IMG submission 194588) | Peat permafrost microbial communities from Stordalen Mire near Abisko, Sweden - II_Bog_N2_3 | ecosystem: Environmental > Terrestrial > Soil > Wetlands > Peat | place: Sweden: Abisko, Stordalen... | reverse complement strand
ACCAACATTGATATCGACGACAAGTTAATGAAGAAGGCGATTCAAGCCAGCGGGGAAAAAACGAAGAAGGGTGCAGTAGTGGCGGCTCTTCGGTTGATGGTGAATTTGAAGGATCAAGAAAAGGTACGTGATTTGTGGGGTATTGGCGGGTGGGAAGGCGACCTTGAGCAGTCGCGGCTGAGCCGGTTCGAAGGCCAGGAGTGGTAATTGTCGATTCGTCGGTGTGGATCGATTTCATGGCTGGGCGTCCGAATCCACAGAGCCTCTGGGTGCACAGCAAGCTTCCGAACCCCGACATCGGATTGACGGACATGATCCTGTGCGAGGTGCTGCAAGGCTTTCGGGAGGACTGGAAGTTTGAGCGAGTTGCGACCGAGCTACGTCTCTTGCCAATTCTGGATTCAGGTGGGGTTGATATTGCGATTGCTTCGGCGCGACATTACCGCCTCTTGCGCGCAAAAGGATTTACGGTGCGCAAGACGATCGATTGCCTGATCGCAACGTTTTGCATTGAGCACGGGCATACGCTGCTGCATCGCGACCACGACTTCGATCCGTTCGAGGCGCACCTTGGGCTACAGGTGATTCACCCATAACTGCGCTCGCTCCCGTAACTGCGCTCACTCCTCGATCGGCAGTTCCAGCAGCGGGTCAGTCGGCGGCGTCGCGTTCTTCGTCCGCGACAGGATCACCGTCGCCACCGCTGCGATAATCAGCACCATACCGGCAAGCTCCGCCGGTGCCAGTTGCTCGTGAAACAGCACCGCGCCGATCAACACCGCAATCGCCGGATTCACGAACGCGTATGTAGACACCTTGGTCACGGGCACGTGCTTCAGCAGGTAGACGTATGCGGTAAGTCCCACCACGGAGCCGAAGACGGCAAGGTATGCAACCGCAAGCACCCCGTCGCGCGTCCAGACGGCCGTCCGGAAGTTGCCGCCCGGAATGGCGATGGCGAAGTTGACCACGCTGGCAGCGCCCAACTGCCATGCGGTGGCGGAAAAGGTATCCACGCGGAAGTGGAAGCGGCGCGAGAGGATCGAGCCTGCAGCAAAGGCCAGCGCTGCAACCACCAGCATGCCAAAGCCGAGCAGGCTGCGCGTGTCTACTCCGCCGGCCCGGTGCAGGGACGGCCACACCAGCACCAGCATTCCAATGGCCCCCAGCAGCGTACCCAACCAGCCGCGCAGGCTCAGTGTCTCGCCACCTGGCAGCGCGGTCTCAATGACGGCGACCAGAATGGGAATCAGGGCGATCACCAGCGAGGCATAGCCCGAGGCAACCTTGGTCTCCGCCCAGATCAGCAGCAGGTTGTTCACGCTCATAAAAAGGATGCCGACCAGCGCGAGTTGCCAGGCGGCGCGCCGAGGGACGCGCAGGGGAATGCCGCGAGCCATGCAGTAGGCAGCAAGGATCAGCGTCGACAGCAGGGTGCGGATGGCGCCCACCAGCGGCGGCGCCAGGTGGAGCCCCGCAATGTGGATAGCGCTGTACGTCGAGCCCCAGAAGAAGTACACGCAGGCGAACGCGAGGGCAACGCGGGTTTTCTCCGACTGCGACTGAGGCACCCTCCTATGCTAACCGCAGCCTCGCGCATCATAATCCGCGATTGCAGGGCCAGCAGCCAACGAGTTTCGAAAGCGTCTAAAATCTGGGTGTGACTGCAATGAAGAAGCGGCTGGCAATCTGGGGATGGACGCTCGCACTTGGAGCGTGCTGTGCCGCTGCGAGTGTGGCCCAGCCGGTGCCTCAGCAGCCTTTGCCGGACGTGTCCAAGACTTCGCCCGGCGCACCCCACCGCACGCGCCTCATCCTCGCCGACGGCAGCTACCAGCTCGTGATGAGCTACTCCGTCAAGGGCAAGATCGTCAGCTACGTCAGTGCCGAGCGCGGCGAGACCGAACAGCTACCATACGACCTGGTCGACTGGGACGCCACCCACCGCTGGGAGCGCCAGCACGCCGCGGACGACGACGGCCTGGCCCCGCCCCCGGCCATCGACCCGGAACTCCTGAAAGAGGAAGCCGACCGCCGCTCCCTCACACCGGAGGTCGCCAAGGACCTCAGCCTTCCCGAAGAAGACAGTGTGCTCGCGCTGGACTACTTCCAGGGCACGCCCGAACTGGTGCCGCTGGTACAGTCCCAGGGCGACCTGAACCACACCACCAGCCACAACATCCTCAAGCTCAGCATCAATCCGCGCTCCGCTCCGCACCAGATCCTGCAGCTCAAGGGCGAGCAGTCCCCCGTCCAGATGCACATCGACACACCGGTCATCTACCTGCGCCTCGGCGACGACACCGGAATCGCCCGCGGCGGCACTCCCTTCACCGTCGATACGCACGGAGCCGGCGGCGTCAAAACCGATGCGCCCGGCGGCTCGCCGGACAGCGGCTACGTGATGGTGCGCGCCGACGTGCGCACCGACGCGCGCGTCCTCGCCAGCTTCAGCATTGGAACGCTCAGCAACGCGGTGCATCAGCAGGAAGACATCATCGACACCACCACCGAGGTGCTCCCCGGCGGCCACTGGATGAAGATCACGCCCAGGCGTGCGCTCGACTTCGGCGAGTACGCCCTGATGGAGATCGTCTCCGATCAGGAGGTCAACCTCGGCGTCTGGGACTTTGGCGTGCACCCGGTCGCGCCGGAGAACCGCGACGTCATCAAGCCCCAGCCCAGGCATCCCATCACACTGGAGCGCCGCAACCCGAATTAATGGCTTGTCATTCTGAGCGGAGCGAAGAATCCCCGTATTTCGCTCCAGCCCACGCTCAATTTCATGCCTCAAGCTACCCGGCTGGGTTCCACAGCGACCTGCATGTCGCTTCTGATACAGGCCCCGCCTACGCCCGTATGGCCAGATCAGCCGCCAGCATGGTGCTGGGCTTGTGGGCCTTTATCTGCGCCGCCTGTTCCGCCGTGGCCGGCCCGGCAACCAGGCCCAGCCCAGCCACGGAGACGTTGTCGCGCGTCACCTTGGCGGCATACATCATGGTATCGGCCGCTTTGATGATCGCCTGCACGCTGTTGCCGTCCTCGGGGAATGTGGCCAGACCGAGGCTGCCGGAAAGATTGAGCCCCAGGCTCTGCGACGTCAGGAACTTCTCCACCCGCAACTGCTCCCACAGACGCATGGTCGCGTCAATCGCCGCCTGCTTGCCCAGGCCCGGCAGCAGTGCTACAAACTCATCGCCGCCGTAGCGGAAGCAGGCGTTATCCGGGCCCAGGCAGCGCTTCATCAGGCTGCCAACCTCCGCCAGCAGGCGGCTCCCCACCAGATGCCCGTGCGTGTCATTGACCTGCTTGAAGCGGTCCAGATCGATAAACACCAGGCTGAACTGCTTCTTGAAAGCCATGCCGCTCTCTGCCACCAGTTCATCCAGCATGGTGTACAGGTGCCGCGCGTTGAACAGGCCGGTGCAGTCATCCGTAATCGTCAACTGGTGGATCAAGTCCACCGAGCGCGCATTCTGGATCGCAATGGCGGCGTAGTCGCACAGGATGCGGAGAAACGAAATCGAATACTCGCTCAGCAGATCCAGCTTGCTGTTCAGCAGTTGGATCACGCCCAGCGTCTGGTCACCCGCACGCACCGGCACGCAGGCAATCGACTGAATCTTCAACTCCGGATGCGCCCGCGCAAAGGCGCTCCACTGCGTATCGATCGACACGTCGGGCACCACCAGCGAATTGCCGGTCGCGGCAACCCAGCCGGCCACGCCCTCGCCCAGCGGAATGCGCAGGCCGCGCAGGCTCTCGGCGTCCTCGCCCACGGCAATCGCATAGTAAAGCTGCTGCGCCTTCTCGTCGACCATCAGCATGGACCAGCGCTCAGGATTAAAAAACTGGCGCATCTTCTCCATGATGGTCTGCAGAATCTCTTCCAGTTCCAGCGTCTGCGTCAGTGCGCGCGCGACCTCATGAAAGACTCGCAGATGGTCCATCTGCCGGCTCTCAATCACCGCGAATTGGCGCTTCTCCGCCATGCTGAACCCCAAAAACAGGAAATCACGTTACCACTTGAGACCGGTATACCTCAAACGTGTGACGCCCAACCACTCGCGCGGGCGTATAGCAGTTAACCGCCGATATGCACCATGTTCCGCGATGGCTTTTCAAAGTCAGGCTCACCGATATGGTGACGCGCTTCCTTCTTCATTACCACACGACGAAGATACGCCGCGAGCTGCTCATCGGTTCCGCCGCGCAGCATCTCTCCGTACAGGTCGTGGTCGGACTGCGAGAACAGGCACGTCCGCACGCTTCCGTCCGAGGTAATACGCACCCGGCTGCAATGTCCGCAGAATGGATGCGACACCGGCGCAATAATCCCAATCTCTCCCACGCCATCGGCAAAGGTGTAGCGCCGCGCCGTCTCGCTGGCCGCGTGCGCGGGCAGTGGCACCAGTCCCGCAGGCACGCCGCAGGAAGGGCGCCATGCATTCAGCCGCCCCAGGATCTCGTCCATGCGCACCACAATCTCCGGAGTCCACGTCCTGTCCTCTTCCAGCGGCATGAACTCGATAAACCGCACAATCACGCCCTCGCGCCGAGAGAACTCCGCAAACGCCTCAATCTGCGAGTCGTTGAATCCCCGCAGCAGCACACAGTTCACCTTCACCGGGCCCAACCCGGCAGCCTGCGCCGCATGCACTCCCGCCAGCACACGCTCATAGCTCCGTGGCACCCGGGTGATGCGCGCAAATGTCTCAGGATCCACCGCGTCCATGCTCACCGTCACGCGATTCAGCCCCGCAGCCTTCAGCGGCGCGGCTAGCTTCTCCAGCAGATGACCATTCGTCGTCAGCGCCAGGTCCAGAGGCTCACCCGTCTCACCAGCCTCCACCTTCGTCCCGTCATGCCGGTAGGCGGTGCGCATCTGCGCCAGCTCGGCCACCATCTCCACCAGGCCCTCCCGCAGCAGCGGCTCACCACCCGTCAGCCGCACCTTCTCGATTCCCAGCCCTACCAGGATCCGTACCATCCGCAGGTAGTGCGATACCGGCAACTCCGTATACTGCGCCCCTTCGTTGCCGGTGCGGCAGTACACGCACTTGTAGTTGCAGCGGTCGGTGACGGAGATGCGAAGGTCGGTGATCGCTCGCCCAAACGAATCGCGCAGGCGCTCCTGCCCAACGCCCGGACGCGCTTCTGCGCCCTCAAAAACAGCCGCAGCAGTGGGCTGCAAGTCCGAAGATGGAAGCGAGGTTGCGATGGGGGAAATCCTCCGTTCGAATTGGATGTGCTGCCATGCACTGCCGCATCCGGCGGCTACAACTTTGGTGCTAGATTTCCACGCTGCGTCGTGGGCTGGTTTCAGTATAGTAATGTCAACGGCCAGAGGCTGCTCTGGCCGATCGCATCGCGCCCCTCCGGCCACACCGGGCCTACGCGACGCCCTGGGAATCTCCCCGCCCTGCCGAGACCTCATTTTTACCAGGTAAACCCTTATGCCTTCACTATTTGCACTCCAGCAATGGCTTGGCGAGCAGATCGTGCCGTTATTCTTCATCGGCTTCGCTGTCCTCATGGGGTTCGCCCTGGTCTTCTTTTCGGCGCAGACTCGCAAAGCATCGCGGAACCGCGACCGCTCCGGGCACACGGAAGACACCTTTGCCGAGCACCTGGCTACCTACGGATTCGACCCCGAGATCGCCCGCACCACCTACAGCTACCTCCAGGAACGCCAGAACGTCGCCTTCCCCATCGAACCCACCGACGACCTCGACCGCGACTTCGGCCTCTACGGCCAGGACCTCGACAGCGTGGTCCGCGACCTGCTCCACCAGACCGGCCGCGCGTACCTGCCCGGACTGCTGGAGTCGCCGCTGGTCACCGTCGTCGACCTCGTCCGTTACGTCCAGGCCTCGCCCCGCCGCACCGCCGTCCCCCGCCGCCGCTCCGCCTAGTGTGATGTCCCAGAAATAAGTGGCATGACTGTTCCGCTTGTCATGGCGTAATTCTTACGCTTGTCATGGCGTAATTCCTACGCTTGTCATGGCGTAATTCTTACGCTTGTCATGGCGTAATTCTTACGCTTGTCATGGCGTAATTCCTACGCTTGTCATGGCATAATTCCTACGCTTGTCATTCTGAGCGCAGCGAAGAATCCCCGCATTTTTGCTCCCGCCCACGAACAATCGCTTCCCGGGCTACCCGCCGTTCCATGGCCAACATGCTAAGCCGATGCAGGCAGAAGTCAAATCGCTGCGGCGGATTTGCCCTCCGATAGACTTCAACGTCTTCGGAAAGAACTTGGATCTTGGGCTAGTCTAGGCACCCTTGGCCGCAACAATCGCCTTCGTCAACGCCGGCACAATCTCAAACAAATCCCCCGCAACCCCGTAGTCCGCCACCTCAAAGATCGGCGCGTTCTCGTCCTGGTTGATCGCGATCACCGTCTTCGATCCCTTCATCCCCACCAGGTGCTGGATCGCCCCCGAGATCCCCACCGCCAGATACAGCTTCGGCGAAACGGTCTGTCCCGAGCTGCCCACCTGCCGCTGCATCGGCACCCAGCCCGCATCGCAGATTGGCCTGGAGGCCGCCAGCTCCGCGCCCAGCGCATCGGCCAACTCCTGCACCAGCGGAATGTTCTCCTGCTCGCGAATCCCGCGTCCCACCGACACAATCACCGGCGCGGCGCTCAGGTCGACAGCCTGCGCCGCCTCCCGGAACGGCTCACCCGGCACGCACCGCATCTGCCCCGCCACCAGCTCCACCGCGAACGCCTCCACCGGCGCAGTCCCCGCTTCCACCGCCTCCGCCTTGAAACTCCCCGCCTGCACTGAAACAAAACACGGCCCGTCCCCTGCGTGCCGATAATCCGCGTTCAGCTTGCCCTGGAAGAGCTGCCGCACAAACACCGGTCCCTCGTGGATCGCAATCACGTCCGACAGCAGCACCTGCCCAAACCGCGTCGCCAGCGCCGGCGCAAAGTCCCGCACCTGGTACGTGTGCGGCATCACCACAAACGCCGGCGCAACCTGCCGCACCACCTGCTCCAGTGCGGCCACATACGCATCCGCCGTGTAGGTCTTCAGCAGCGCATGCTCCACCGCAAACACCCGGCTCAACGCCTTCCCGCCCAGCTCCGCCGCCAGCGGAGCGATCCCATCTCCCAGCACCGCCGCCGCACACTCGGCGCCCAGCATCTTCGCCAGCGCCTGCCCCGCCGCCAGGGCCTCGTAGCTCGTCCGCCCCAGCGCTCCGCTCCGCTGCTCCACCACCACCAGCACTCCGCTCATAGCACCGGTCATAGCACCCTCACCTCCGTCCGCAGCTTCTCCACCAGTTGTGCGGCAATCTCCGCCGGCGTGCCGGTCAGCATCTCCGTATGCTTCTGCTTCTCCGGCAGGTAGACCCGCGCAACCTCCACCGTCGACGCCGCACTCGCTGCCGCCGCCGCCACCGTCCGCACCTCCTTCGACTTCGCCTTCTTGATGCCCATCAGCGTCGCATAGCGCAGCTTGTTGCCGCCGGACTGGATGGTCAGCAGCGCGGGCAGCGGCATCTCCACCTGCTGGAACCAGCCGTCCTCCAACTCCCGCTTCACCCGCAGGCCCGTCCCCGTCGCCTCCACCTGCAGAATGATCGTCGCGTGGGGAATGCCCAGCAGCTCCGCCAGCACCCCTCCCGTCTGCCCCAGCCCCAGGTCATCGGACTGCAACCCCGTCAGGATCAGGTCCGGCGCTTCCGGCCGGATCGCCTCCGCCAGCAACTGCGCCACCGCCAGGGTGTCCCTCTCCGCCAAATCCTTCACTACGATATGGATCGCCCGGTCCGCCCCCTTCGCCAGCGCATCCCGCAGCGCAGACAGCACCCGCTCCGGCCCCGCACACAGCGCAATCACCTCGCCGCCATGCTTCTCCTTCAGTTGCAGCGCCTCTTCCAGAGCATAAGCATCCGGCTCGTTGACGGAGTACGCCAGGCCACCCTCGTCGATCCACGTCCCATCCGCCGCCACCGCCAGTTGCGCATCGCGCTCCGGCACCTGCTTCACCGCCACTACGATCTTCATCGACTGCCGCTCCTGCGCATTCCCCTTGTGAGTGTAGTGAGTGTAGACCACGGCCTGTTCCATCGGCGACATTCGCCAAACGTCCATTCCAGGGCGTAATGTCAGTTCATCTGACGCTCTTGCACGCGACCAGCGTCGCCCGAATTCCATGCGGATCAAGATCGCCTCTCTCATTCCCGCGTTTCTGCTTCTGGCTGGGCTGCCTCCAGGCTTGTGCGCGCAGCCGGCAGCAGCTGTGCCCGGCCCGCTCATCGTCATTGGCTTCATGGGCGGCAACGTCCACGCCAGCAATCTCATCCATCGCGAGGCCGTCGTCGCCCAGGAGCTCCAGCAGGCTTATCCGCAAGCCCTCCACGCCGCCGTCTACGCCAACCGCGACTGGCAGCAGGCCCTGCAATCCGTCCTCACCCTGCTCGACGCGAACGGCGACGGCCACCTCAGCGAATCCGAGAAGAGCGCTGCCCGCATCGTCATCTACGGCCATAGCTGGGGCGCCTCGGAGACTGTCACCCTCGCCCGCCGCCTCAACGACCTCCGCATCCCCGTCCTGCTCACCGTCCAGGTCGACAGTGTCGCCAAGTCCAACGAAGACGACCGCGCCATCCCGCCCAACGTCCGCCAGGCCGTCAACTTCTACGAGACCGAAGGCCTGCTCCACGGCCGCAGCCTCATCGCTGCCATGGACCCCAGCCGGACCACCATCCTCGGCAACTTCCAGTCCAGCTACCACGACCACCCCATCGACTGCGCGGACTTCCCCTGGTTTGCCCGCATGTTCATGCATCCGCACATCGAGATCGAAAACGACCCCGCCGTCTGGACCCGCATCGAATCCCTCATCCGCACCCAGATGCCCTGAGCATTCGCCTCCAACCCCCTCCCAAGGTCGCCCGCCGTAGCCCGACTGGGGTACGATTGTCGCCGGGAGAAACAATGCTATCTCGACGTGAGTTTGTGGGTACGGTCGCGGCGGGCGCGGCCGGCCTTGCTGTCCAGTCCACCGCCAAAAGCTATGCCCAGATTCTGGGCGCCAACGAGCGCGTCCACTTCGCCGTCATCGGCCTCAACGGCCGCGCGGAGGCTCACCTCTCCGCCCTGCGCGCCAACATCAAGGACGCACGCATCACCCAGGTCTGCGACGTGGACTCCACCATCCTGGACAGGTTCGCGGCCAAAACCACCGAGACCATGACCGAAACGCCAACCCCGCAGAAGGACTTCCGCAAGGTACTCGAGTCCAAAGACGTCGACGTCATCACCATCGCCACACCCGACCACTGGCATGCGCCCATGGCCATCCTCGGCCTGCAGGCCGGCAAGCATGTTTACGTGGAGAAGCCCTGCTCCCACAATCCCGCCGAGGGCCTGCTCCTGATCGCCGCGCAAAAGAAGTACGGCAAGCTCTGCCAGATGGGCTCGCAGCAGCGCTCGTCCCCCCACACCATGGAGATCGTCGGCAAGATCCATTCAGGCCTCATCGGCCGCGCCTACTGGGCAGAGACCTGGTACGCCAACAAGCGCAAGCCCATCGGCATCGGCAAGGAAATCCCCGTCCCCGCAACCCTCGACTGGGACCTGTGGCAGGGTCCCGCGCCGCGCCAGGCCTACAAGGACAACGTCCACCCCTATAACTGGCACTGGTTCAAAGTGTGGGGCACCGGCGAGACCCTCAACAACGGCACCCACGAGGTCGACATCGCCCGTTGGGCACTCGGCGCCAAGTATCCCACCTCCGTCACCGCCGCCGGCGGCCGCTACACCGCCAAGGACGACTGGGAGTTCTACGACACCCTCGACACCACCTTCGAATACCCCGACCAGATGATTACCTGGAAGGGCGACTGTTGCAGCGGCAAATCCACCTATGGCCGCGGCCGCGGCATCGCCATCCACGGCACCACCGGCACCGTCATCCTGGACCGCGCCGGCTACGAGGTCTACGACCTCGGCGACAAGCTGACCGCCGAGTTCCGTGTCTCCGGGCACGCCGCCACCGCCACCTCGGACGCGGTCGGCGCGGACAGCATGACAGACGACCACTTTGCCAACATGATCGCCGCCATACGCACGGGCGAGGCGTTGCGCCAGCCCGTCGCCCAGGGCAACGTCGCGGTCACCATGCTGCAACTCTCCAACATCGCCTACTTCACCGGCCGCAAGCTCACCCTCAACCCGGCCACCGGCGCCATCGTCGGCGACCCGCAGGCAGAGGCCATGACCCACCGCACCTACCAGAAGGGCTGGGAGCCGAAGGTTTAGGGAGACTCTGAACGAGTCTCCGATTTGAAAGGACGTGGCTTTAGCCCTGAGGGAATGTCCGATGACTTGTTCAGACCTTCCCTAAGGTTTAGCCGCCGCAGGAACCCGCTTCAGCGTCATCTCGCCGCCTGGGAATTGCCCGTCATCGGACTTGGACGTCAGCTTGATCTCGTCTCCCGCGGCATTGAGAGTGCCCGTGTGGTGGATGGTCATCCCATTGAAGCTGACGTTGAACGTGATCGTATTGCCGTCCACCTTGCCGTCGGTAATGGCAAACGGATCGCCCTGCGGTCCGGCAATCGTCCCGGTCAGCTTTGCCCCGTCCTGCTGGAACGTGAACGAGAGCGTAAATCCGTCGCCGCCATCCGGGCCCTTCATGTCGCCCGTCCAGGTGCCGGTCACATCCGTGGCGGCGTGCGCCGTCAGCGTCCCCAACGCCAGCATCAGCGCTGCGCACATGCAAAGCAGTCTCTTCATAGGTCGGTCCCTCGCAATCTTCACAGCGAGCAAATCATAGCCGATTCCCTGCGCCTTGTCCCCACGGACCCACTGCAAGCACCACTCCGCGCCCTCCCCGGTGAGCCGCCTGCGGCCCTTCAACCGTGAATGTGCCGGGCCAGCAAGAGATGTGTGATGGAAATCACATCTTCAGGGGCCGCAGGGTGTCACTCTATCCGCTACCATCCCACGCGCCGGTCCATTGGACACGGCCCCAGTGGCTGAATCTACAGGACTTCTAAACTCATGGGCCCAAGTAGCCGATGAGATTACAGAACATGCAGCAGGCCGCCGCGCTCTGCCGCATAGTCCGGACAACGAAAACGGGCCCTCGTACCAGCCAGTAGCCGCCTTGAGCACGTCAGCTTCTCCGGTTTTTCCCTGTTGCACCGAAGTCTTTTTCCTGGTGCAGCGAAGTCGCAAGAAATAGCCGCTCCTAACCTGCTCTTCCGTCCCAGCACTGGCAACCAGGCTCCAGCTCCCAGGCATTCCCATTCCAGAGAAACATGGGGTAAGACTCCTATGCATCAGCCGCACGAAAAATCATTCGTCCGTCGACCGACCCCCACGGGAGCCTACATCTCCACCTGCCCCCACTGTCTCGCGACCGCCGGATTCGCCTTCTGGGAGGCCGAGCTCGACCAGTTGGAGCAGCAGCACGCGTGCCGAAAAGCAGCAGCAGCCGCATGGCCCGATCCGCCAGCAAGGCCCGCCGAACCGGCCCTCGAGTACCCGTTCGACTCCCAGAGATGCGCTTAGTGTCCTGTCTCTAAAATAAGTGTCCCTATTCTTACTGCTTCTCATCATCTTTCTTCCTGCTTGTCATCATCTTTCTTCCTGCTTGTCATTCTGACCCTGAGCTTGCTCAGGGGAAGAATCCCCGTATTTCGCTCCCGCCCACGCTCAGTTTCCGGCAATTTCACAGACAGGACACGAGCAGCAATTTCGCAATCTCCGTGCCCCCAGCGATCTATACCCTTCGCGAAACTGCGATAGCGCCTACGCCAGCTGCCGCCTCCAGAACCTCGCACCCCCGCAGCGGGTATCATGGTTCACCATGTCCAAACAAATTCGCTGGGGAGTCCTCAGCACCGCCAATATTGGCCTCAAGAAGGTTCTTCCCGCCATGCAGCGCGGCGCCTTCACCACCATAGGCGCCATCGCCTCCCGCAATCTGGCCACGGCGCAGCAGGCTGCCACCGCGCTCGGCATCCCCAGGGCCTACGGCTCCTACCAGGAACTCCTCGCCGACCCCAACATCGACGCCATCTACAATCCCCTGCCCAACCACCTGCACGTTCCCTGGACGATCAAGGCCGCCAAAGCCGGCAAGCACGTGCTCTGCGAGAAGCCCCTCAGCATGTCCGTCCCCGAGGCCGAATCCCTGCTCGCCGTCCGCGCCCGTACCGGCGTCAAAATCGGCGAGGCCTTTATGGTCAACTGCCACCCGCAGTGGCTCCGCCTGCGCGCCCTGCTGGCCGAGGGCCGCATTGGCACACTCCGCTCCGTCGCCGGCTTCTTCAGCTACTACAACGTCAACCCCGGCAACATCCGCAATCAGGCCGACGCCGGCGGCGGCGCCCTCATGGACATCGGCTGCTACATGATCCACGCCGCCCGCTACGGCTTCCAGCAGGAGCCCACCCGCGTCGTCGGCCTCATCGACCGCGACCCCGCCATGCACACCGACCGCCTCACCTCCGCCATACTCGACTTCCCCGCCGGCCACGCCATCTTCACCTGCAGCACGCAGCTGGTTCCGTACCAGCGCATCCACTTCGTCGGCACCCAGGGACGCATCGAGCTGGAGATCCCCGTCAACGCCCCGCCAGACCACCCCACACGCCTCTTCATCGACTCCGGCAGCGACCTCTTCGGCGGCGGCATTGCCACGGAGACCTTCCCCGTCTGCGATCAATACACGCTGCAGGGCGACGCCTTCTCCCGCGCCATCCTGGACGACACTGAAGTCCCCGTCCCGCTGGAGGACGCTATCCGCAACATGGCCGTCATCGAAGCCATCTTCCGCTCCAGCGCCACCGGCCAGTGGGAGTCGCCCCAGCACGCATAATTACCTGGCCATACCGGTGCTGGTAACGGCTGGCTGGCCTCTGACCGCCGGCAAACTGGCAGGATTCGCTGAACCGCTGCCATACTAGTAGGCGTCTAATCAAACTGATGGCGACTATAACCACCCCGAAGCAGGACCACGAGCTGGCCTTCGATAGCACCGTCGCCAGCGCGCGCAGCACCATGCCCTTTCGCGAGACGGTCACCCTCGCCATCGATAGCTTCCGCGCCAGCAAAGCCCGCTTCCTGCTCACCATGCTCGGCATGGTCATCGGCTCGGCTTCCATCATCCTCGTCGTCACCGTCGGCCTCACCGGCAAAAAATACGCCATCGAGACCATCTCCAGCCTCGGCCCTAACAAGATCGAGATGCAGTACAGCGGCGGCAGCATCATCGGCCCGGACAACAGCACCTCGCCCGATTACATGACCCGCCAGGACATGCAGGCCGTCGTAGACAGCGTCAACGGCATCGTCGCCTACTCGCCCATGCTGGAGGACCACGAGCGCGTCAGCATGGGCGGAGGAGCCAGCAAAGACACCATGATCCTTGGCGTCTCGCCCCAGTACAAAGAGGTGCGCGGCCTGGTCGTCCTCGCCGGCCGCTTCTTCGACGACCAGGATGCCGCCGCTCACTCCAAGGACGCCGTCCTCAACCTGCCCCTGGCCATCGAACTCTTCGGCTCCCCGCAGGCCGCCATCGACCAGCAAATCTCCATCCACGGGGCGCCCCTCAAGGTCATCGGCGTGTTCAAGGAGAGCATCGACACCTACGGACAGTCCGAGATCAGTGACGAGACCATCCTCATCCCCTACGAGGTCGCCCGCTACTTCACCGGGACCGACAACCTCAAAGAGATCTTCTTCAAGATGGCCAACTCCAAAATGGTCGAGCCCAGCGCCGCCGCCATTACCGCCATCATCCAGCACCGCCACCGTCCCAACAGCGTCTACCGCGCCCAGACCTTTACCGAGATACTCCACGACATGGACAAGATCGCCAACATCCTCACCTGGGTACTCACCCTGGCGGCGGCCATCACCCTCGTCGTCGCCGGCGTCGGCATCATGAACAGCATGCTCGCCAACGTCCAGTCCCGTATCCGCGAGATCGGCATCCGCAAGGCCCTCGGCGCCACCCGCCGCGAGATCCGCCTGCAATTCCTCACCGAGTCGGTCTTTCTGTCGCTCTCCGGCGGCATCATCGGCACCATCCTCGGCCTCGGCCTGCCTCTCTCCGTCCGCCTGTTCACAGACTTCAAGCTGCCCGTCCCCTGGCAGGCCGCCGTGATCGCGCTGGCCACCTCGGTGATCGTGGGCGTCATCTTCGGCACCGTCCCAGCCAACCGCGCCGCCGCCCTCGACCCCGTCGAGACCCTCAAGTACGAGTAAAGGGCTGAAGGCCCGACATATCGCGTGTCTGCTCTAGCCCGCGGTAAATGGGGTCCGATCAATCGGGGCTTTACCCCGGGGACCTTCCTCACCTTTCGCCATTGCGACCTCCTCTTCGACCCTTTCAATACCTCGGCGCGTGCCTCACCGCGCAGAAAGCCTTTCCATTCCGCCGTACAACCGAAAGGGGCGCACAGTCCGCAATTGCGGTGTGCGCCCCTTGAACTTCCTCTACCGGATCCACCCGTCAGAATTGAAGTCTTCTCTTGCCGCCCTGCGCTATTCTTCCGCGCTCTGCCTGGCACCCGCCATCCGCCGCCGGAACATGCCTGCCGCACCCAGAATTCCCGTGCCCAGCAGCATCAGCGACGACGGCTCAGGGGTTACCGGAGGAGTGCCACTCTTCCCACCCGGCACGTACTGCATAAACTGCTGCGGCTCACCCAGACCCCCGCCCTGGCCAGAGGTGGGGATGTACACATCGAACTGAGCCAGGAACGTCGAGCTGTCCGCCGAGGTGCCGATAAACAGCCCCGCATCGGTCGCCAGCGTCTGCTGCACACTCGACAGCGAGGAATAGTCGTTGTGCTGAATGTCCCAGATGGCGTCCTGGATGTCGTTGTTGTCGAAGGTCAGGCTGCTGGTCGTATGCCCATCGTTGACCGATACCGTGTGGTCAGAGTCGTTGGTGGTATAGAACTGATCCAGAAATGCCTGCTCGTCGAATTCCTTCACCGTCGTCGATCCGTTGTCCTCAGTGCCGGTAAGGCCCAGAGACGACGTAATCGTCGCCAGATTCAGTTCCGTCACCGTCCACGACTCGCCAAGAGTCACGTCCCGATTGCTGTTCAGGCACGAGAGATCGACGCCTGTCGTCACCGTGCTGCCGGTCTTGATATCGAACACATACGGATAGATTCCGCCATCGGTCGATTCCAGCGTAAGCGTAATTCCCGATGCATGCGATACCGCCGGAGCAGCGCAGGCCATAACGACAATGGAGCAAATTGTAGCTAATTTCTTAAACACTTGGGTGTTCCTTTCAAGAAGGGACAACATACCGTATGCCTGGATATAAGCATTCGAAGCGCCATTCCACCGGCCCCTCCACATCTCCACCAAACTTATTGAAATGAGCTACTTGCCACATTTCAACATGCGTTGCCAGAAACATCTGGAACCCCGAGTGTGCAAACTTTTTCACACTCGTGGGTAAATCACCTTCCACGTACCCTCTGCCCGAGGCCGCGCGGTCCCACACAGCAGAAAAGGCGCACCCCCCGCATGCCTGCTGCGAGTGGTGCGCCATTCTTGACTAAAGATACTTTTTTCTGGAGGTTACGCGGCAGGCTCGGCAGGCGTTTCCGCCGGCTCATCGCCCTTCACCGTCACCTTCAGGTGCGTGGTCACCTCGCGGTGCAGCTTGATCGGAACGTGGAACTCGCCCAGAGACTTCAACGGCTCCTCCAGCGAGATCTTGCGCCGATCAACCGTGTAGCCCTTCTCCTCCAACTGCGCCGCGATATCGCTCGACGTGACCGACCCGAACAGGTGGTCGTTCTCCCCCACCTTCCGCTCGAACACCAGCTCCACCGACTCCAGCTTCTTCGATAGATCCTCGGCGATAACCTTCTCCTTGGCCAGCTTGCGGACCGCCGAGCCCTTCATCTGCTCGATCACCGCCTTGTTCGCGGCCGTCGCCTGCATGGCGAGCTTGCCCGGCAGCAGGTAGTTCCGTCCGTAGCCGTCCGCGACTTTCACCACATCGCCGCGATGGCCCAGCTTGCTAACGTCTTCCTTCAGTATCACTTCCATGGTGTTCTCCAAATGTCTTTGAGCTATTAGCCGTTAGCTGTTAGAACCTCGCGGCAAATGCGAGCAGCGCAATATTCCGCGACTGCTTGATGGCCAGCGAGACGCGACGTTGATGGCGGGTGCAGACTCCGGTCAGACGGCGCGGAACAATCTTGCCGCGCTCGGCCACAAAGCCCTGCAGCAGCCGGACATCCCGGTAGCTAATGGCATCGATCTTCTCGGTGCAGAACTTGCAGACCTTCTTGCGGCGGAAGAACTTGCGTCCGCCAGGACCGCCGCCAGGACCGCCGGGGCCGCCAGGGCCGCCCGCCGGACGCGGAGGACGTGCGCCGCCGGGACCTGCATAGGGAGGCCGCGGTGTATACGGCCGTGCTGCGCGTGCTTCGGGTGCTGCGGGTGCTGCGGACTCCGGGGTGCCGGATGTGCTGGTTTCGTCAGCCATTGTAGTTCCCTCTCATTCCTTCGTTGTGCCGTCGCCCGCTCCAGGTGCGCCGGGGGATCTTCTCTCCCCTGCGAACTCCCTTGAACTGCCCGACCTGTTGGCCGGGGTCGGAAGCGGGTACGGATGCTAAATCTTCCAGCGAGGCCGCAGTTGCAGCCGCGCAAACAATGCGTCCACCGGCGTATGCCTAAACGGCAGTCTCGACCGGCTCGGCAGCAGCGGGCGCTTCCGCAACCGGAGCTTCCGCAACCGGTGCATCTGCAACAGGTGCGGCAACAGCGGCCGGCACAGGCTGCGGAGGAATCGGCTGCGCGCTGCGCTTCACCTTCGAGTCGCGCAGAGCCTTCACCTTCGCCAAACGCTTCTCTTCCTCGTCCATGCGCACCGTGATGAACTTGATCACCGGCTCGGAGACGCGCAACCGGCGCTCAATCTCGGCAATCAGGCTCCCCGGAGCAGCAACCGTCAACAGAACATAGAAGCCGTCGTTGAACTTGCGGACCGTGTACGCCAGCCGGCGACGGCCCATCTTCTCCACCGCCGTGACCTCGCCGCCGCCAGCAGTGATCGTGCCGGAAAAGCCTTCGATCAACTTGTCCAGATCGGCTTCCTCAACGTCCGGACGGACGATGAACATAACTTCGTAAGTACGATTCATTCGGTTACTTCTTTCTGCGAAGTTCTGCTTCGCACCGTGCCGGCTCGCGTTCCGCCAACCCGGTCTGGAATGTCTTGACTACAGTTTTCAGTTGTTAGTTCTCAGTTGAAAACCGCCATGACGCCTACCGCCCTCTTGCCTTTCAACTGACTCCTGATCCACTGACAACTAGCTTCTGTTGAACTCACTCATCGCGGCGCTCACCCCTCGGGTAAGAATCGCCTCAACCGCATTGCAAACCCGGTCGAGTACTTCATCCAGCACCGCAAGCTCCTGCTTGCGCATTGGCGAAAGCAGGTAATCGGTGCCGCCTGCCTTCACTTCCCTGCCATCCGCAAGAGGAGGTTTCCCAACCCCAATGCGGATTCGCAACCACTCCTCCGTGCCCAGCGCAGCGGAGACCGACTTGGCTCCATTGTGCCCGTTCGCCGAACCCCGCTCGCGGATGCGAATCGTGCCCAGCGGCAGATCCAGCTCGTCGTACATCACGATCACGTCCGGCGTTCCGGATGTAGCCGGGATCGGAATCTCCAACTCCTGAACCAGCGCGGCTACCGAAAGCCCGCTCAGATTCATGAACGTCTCCGGTTTGGCCAGCAGCACCTCGTGCCCTGCCAGCCTCGCCTTCGCCGTAAGCGCCCTGCCCCGCCGGTTTGCGACCACCACGCTGCACCGTTCTGCAATGCGGTCCACCGCAAGAAAACCGGCGTTGTGCGGCGTGAATTGATACTCGATGCCGGGATTCCCAAGACCGACAATCAACTTCACGCCGCATTCCTTTGCTCTTCAACTCACAACCAGCAACCAACCACTGTTCCTTACTTCTTCTTCTCAGCCTTGGCATCCGGCGCTGCGGCTTCCGCGTCGCCCTTGCCCTTCTTCGCCACTTCCGGCTCGGCCGGCGCTGCCGCCACATCCGCACCCTCGGCCGCCTCCACAACCTCTTCGCGGATCGCGGACACATGCGCAACCGTCAGGCCTTCGTCGCTCAAGAACTTGATCGAGCCCGAGTGCGGCAAGTTTGAAACGTACACCGAATCGTTGATCTCCAGCCCGGTCACATCCACATCCAGATGGCTCGGGATATCGCCCGGCAAGCACTCGATCTCGACCTCGCGCAACACATGCTCCAGAATGCCGCCCTGGTTCTTCACGCCCGTCGGCACGCCCACCAACTGGATCGGCACCGAAACCAGCATCATCTTGTCCATCGCAATCCGCTTCAGATCGATGTGCAGCAGCGCGCCCTTGATCGGCTCATTCTGCCAGTCCACGATCATCGCCTTCACCACGCCCGTGCCGGTTACATCCAGGTCGAAGATGGTGTTGTGGCCCGAGTCCGAATGCAGAATCTTGGTGATCGTCCGCGGATCCACGGTGACCGCGACCGAAGCCTGACCGGCGCCATACACCACCGCCGGAATCTTGCCGGAAACACGCACGCGGCGTGCCGCATTCTTGTTGAACTTGCCCTCGCGCGGAGTCGCGACAACGGCGGGAATACTGGAGGTTGCTGCCATGATGAATCTTCCTTTCGGGCACGGACGAAGGCAGTTGTCAGGGCTCAGTTGTTAGTTCTCAGTTGAAGAACTAACTCCGCCCAATGACGCCTTGATCTCCGCTCCCTTTGCGGCTTGGCCGCTAAATCTAAACTGCACTTTCGTTTTCAACTGACAACTTGCTTCTAATTGAACAGCGTACTCACGCTGGTCTCCATATGAATGCTCTCAATGGCCCGGCCCAGCAGGCCTGCAATCGACAGCACCTTGATCTTCGCCACCCGCGACGCCTCTTCGCGCAACGGGATCGTGTTCGTCACGACCAACTGCTCCAGCCGTGAGTTCGCAATGCGTTCCACTGCCGGGCCAGAAAGCACCGGATGCGACGCGCATGCGTAAACCTTCTTCGCGCCCTGGTCGTACAGCGCTTCTACCGTGCCCACCAGCGTTCCCGCGGTGTCAATAATATCGTCGAGAATCAGACACGTCCGGCCTTCCACATCGCCGATCACGTTCATCACCTCGGTCACGTTCATGTCGGTCCGCCGCTTGTCGACGATGGCCAACGGTACTTCCAGCTTCTTCGCAAAAAAGCGCGCGCGCTCCACGCCTCCCGCGTCCGGCGAAACCACCGTCAGGTCAGGCAGCCCCAACTCCCGGAAGTAGCCCACCAGCACCGGGCTGGCAAACAGGTGATCCACCGGAATGTTGAAAAACCCCTGAATCTGTGCGGCGTGCAGATCCACCAGCAAGGCCCGGTTCGCACCAGCCTGGCTCAGCAGATCGGCCACCAGCTTTGCCGTAATGGCCACGCGCGGCCGGTCCTTGCGGTCCTGTCTCGCGTAGCCGTAGTACGGCATCACAACCGTAATTCTCCCTGCCGATGCGCGCTTCAGCGCGTCAATCATAATCAGCAGTTCCATCAGGTGCTCATCCACCGGGCGGCACGTCGGCTGGACCAGAAACACATCCACGCCGCGTACATTTTCCAGCAGTTGAAAGTACACCTCGCCGTCGGCAAACCGCTGGAGTTTTGACTCGCCCAGCGGCACTCCGACGAACTTGCAGATCTCCTCGCTGAGTGCGCGATTCGCCGATCCGCAGAAAATCTTGAAGCGCTTGTCTTCACTCAGCTTCGGAGAACGCTTCCGCTCCGTCGCCGTCTTCGCCGTGCTGCCCTCTGGCCTCGGCGCAGTGCCGTCGCCAGTGAGCTTTGGTGCAGGCTGAGAGCTTTTTCCGTTCTCCTCAGCCTGCCCTGAAATAGGGGATAGGACCGCAGTCGTGTCTTGGTTGTTCACGTTGAAACCTCCTCGGCTGGTTGACCTTGGCTGCTCCTGCTGCTTTACGTCTGACAACACCTCGTTGCGGCGCTGCTACTTCGCCCTGCGAAATAAAAGAAATCGATCCAATCGCGTTTCTTAAGACCCGGCCCTTCAAACTTCGAACATCCGGCCGCCAGTTGCGCGGCCTCTGAAATCCATCCAACTCCCGCGGCACATTGCTGCCGCCAAAAGAACCCTAAGTTCCCGGCCGAAGCCAGGCTGCTTGTTCGCACCTTTCGAGCACCACTCCGGCGTCGACTTTTTGGCTGGGCGACCAGGATTCGAACCTGGACAAAGTGCGTCAAAGGCACTTGACCTACCATTAGTCGATCGCCCAGTGAACCAGGTTGGCCGGCCAGCTTCGCCGATTGCCCCAAGCACGTCACCGGTGTTCCCACCCGATGAACATCACTCTGCGAACATCGTGCTCCAGTAATCCGTTCGTGGCAAGGTCCAAGTTAAAAGCGCCTTGCAACCGAACTTCTGGACACGCTGTTGAGCTGCCCGCGCATCTGCTTCCGACCCATACAGGCCGAACAGAGCGGAGCCTGAACCCGAGAGCGCAGCGTACAAAGCTGTGCCGCTCAAGCCATCCGGACGAGCCTCCGCAAACTCTGCGGACCCGCCAGCCGAGGTACCCATCAAAATACGCTTGATTTCACGCAGGAGGGGATACTGAGGAAAGACGACTGTTTCAAAGTCGTTTTCGATCCCGGTGCGGACAAGCGCGAGAAGAGTATTCCCCGCAAGACCGTTCAGTACGCCGCCCTGTTCAGAGGTGAATCCTGGCTCCTCTAAACCACCCTGTTTTGTCTCAGAGTTGAAAAAATCTTGGCGGCTACGAACGATACCGGATGTGTCAGACGCTAGCTCTGCCGAGGGGTTTGCCCCAAGAACAGTCGCGTAAACGTGACTCAACTTCTCTAGCCTATCGGGTTCCACAGACGAAGTCAAGGCATCCCAATCCCGAAACGCTCTCGGCGTCGACACCCCCACCTCCGGCACCGCCACCACACACCACGTCCGCGCCAGGTCCGGCATCTCCCGCACCCGCTCCCCGCGCTCCGTCCCCAGCACCGCCCCGCCCAGCAAGAACAGCGGCACGTCCGACCCCACCTCCGCCGCAACCTCCATCCGCGCCAGCTCCGACAGCGAGAACCCCAGCTCCCGCTCCAGCCCAATCAGCGCCGCCGCCGCATTCGCCGACCCCGCACCCATTCCGCCCTGCACCGGCAACTCTTTCTGAATGTGTATCTTGACCTCGGCCACCACCCCCATCCGCGCCAGCGCCAGCTCCACCATCTTCCACGCCGTATTCCGCCCATCCGTCGGCACCCCCGGATGATTCGTCGTCAACGTAATCTTGCTCTCCGCGACATCCGGCAGTTCGGCATCGACGCTCTCACCGTCTTCCTCCGAACCTGGAACCTCGAACCTCGAACCCGCATGCACCGCCAACGGCGTCGTCTCTGAGATAGGCCGGGACTTCAGTCCCGGCATCCCAGGCGCGGAATGAATCTGGGCTTTAGCCCCCGGGACATGCGCCTCATCTTCCCCCGAACCTCGGACCTCGAGCCTCGAAGCCGGCGTCACCTCCACCGTCACCACATCATGCAGCGCCAGCGTCTGGTACAGCGTCGCCAGCCCATGGAACCCGTCCGCCCGCACCGGCCCAATCGCCAACCCCAAATTAATCTTCGAAAACGACCGTACCCGCGTAGCCATTGACACTCATTGTAGTGGCCACGTGCGATCGTTGATCTATTCTCTGAGGATGTCCCCGTGCCCGCCCTCACCGCATCCGTCGCTCAGCACATGGTAGTAACCGTGATTTGTACTCTGTACTCTTGTGACCGTGCTGAGCCTGCTCTGTAGATGCAGGGATCGAACCTGCAGACCCTGGCTCTTCAGGATCACCATGAGTGCCAGATTTACCCCTGGCTAGGTTTGTGCTCGCTTCGACGAGTGCGGCTACCAACTCCCTCAGACCAACTCAGTCTTCCAGTTCAGCTCCTGAAGCTTCGTATCGACTTCACGAAACCTTTTCGCGAGTTGATCGATCTGCTTTTGCAACTGCGCGACCGGTACCGTCGCCACAAATTTGACCTCGGACTTGGAGTAGCGGTCTTGTCTGACACTGGCTGCCTCTGCCACCGATGCCAGGAGGTCGCGCTTCTTCCCAAGAACATCTCGCTCGGCAATTGCGTCCGAAATTGTCGCCGTGTCGCTGAATCCAGTCTTGGAGTTTGTTCGGTTGATGGCACTGATGAGGTACAGTTGGCGATCAAAGATCCGTTCAATCTCAGCCATAAGCTCGGTGGTATCTTCTGCCGGCTGCTCACCTTCCTGAACCCGCGCCGATCGTGTTAGCCGCTTCTGTAGATCCGACAGGCGCACCTGGCAGTCGCTTCGCTCTGCTAGAGCTTCCGCTAGTTTCACGCTTCCCTCCCCTGGAACGTGACAAGTCTAACGTATGCCGCCCAAGCGCACTTCAAAGGATTGCGTCCGAACGTCGACCTCAACGGGAGCCACTCGCGCATCACCAGCTTGCATAGAATCCCCACCGGATACAGAAGCGCTCCGCCCGCTCAGAAAATCTGGAAGTCCACCTCGATATACAGCGCCACCGCCACCGGCTTGCCCCCCGCCATCGCCGGCTTGAACTTGTACTGCCGCACCGCCTCCACCGCCTTCTCGTCCAGCCCCATCCCCACCCCGCGCGCCACCCGGATGTTCCGCGGCAGCCCCTGCGGATCAACCACCAGGCTCACCAGCACGTTGCCCATAAACTTCGCCTTGCGCGCCTCCTCGCTGAACTCCGGTTCCACCTTGTACACCAGCACCGGGGTCGACACGCCGCCGCCAACCTTCATCAGCCCGCCGCCATAGTTCCCGCCCGCTCCTGGCCCAATCCCGGCCCCGCTGCCCACCCCAATCCCTGTCCCGCGCCCGTTGCCCAGCGAACTACCCAGCAGCGCCGAGCTCGGATCGCCAAAGTTCGGCAGCGTGCTGTCCGCCATCTTCAGGTCTTTCTGCACCTCGATGCTCGCATCCGGCATGTGGATCTTCGCCTCCTCCATCGGCGGAGCCTTGGGCGGCGTAATCTGGGTCTCCGCAAACTTCGGCAACTGCCCCTTGCTCACCGGAGCCGCGCCCCGCTGCCCGCCGCCACCCCCCGTCACATCCTTTGCCGGAGCCATCGCCGGCGGAGTCGTGAGCGCCACCGTGTCCACCATCGGCTTCGGCGCCACCAGCCCCATCCTCATCGCTCCCACCCAGAAGATCGCCGCAATCGCCGCCGCATGCAGCAGCAGCGCCAACGCAGTAGACCGCGCATCCCGCTTCGGATGCATCCGCTCCTCGAACGCCGCCGGCGCAAACACCGCCACCGAACCCCGGCGCCCTGCAACCTGCCCTGGGCTAGCCGCCGCCTCCTGCATCCGCACCGCCGGCTCCCGCACCCAAACCCGAGTCCGCACCTGCACCCTCACCCGCTCCGGCAGCTCCGGATTCGCCACCGACCGCAACACATCGTCCAGCAACCCATCGAACTCATCCATCCCCACCATCTCGCCATCCGTCGTCATACCAACCCCCAGGTCCCACCAGTTTTCGTTGTCATTCTGAGCGGAGCGAAGCGGAGTCGAAGAACCCCGATGCATCCCTGCTCGCCATGCCGCTTGGACCATTCAACCGCCTGCGCTCCGTCCTGAACTCTGCCGCATCGCCTCGAACCGTCGCTTCAACTCCGCCCTTGCCCGCATCACACGCGTCCGCACCGTGCCCTCGGGAATCCCCATCGCCGCCGCCACCTCCCGCGACGTCATCTCCTCCACCGCGCACAGCACCAGCGCCTGCCGCTGGTCCTCCGGCAGGCTGTCGATCAGCCTCCGCAGCAACGCGCGATCGTCGCCCTCCACCGCATTCTGCTCGGGCGTGTTGCCCTCCCACGCCAACTCGCGCTCCGCCGCCTCATCCATCGGGCCGGCCGTCTTCTGCCGCCGCGCCACAATATCCAGCCCCGCCCGCCACACCGTCCGCGCCAGAAAGGCCTTCTCATCCTCCATGTGCAGCCACCCATCGCACCGATACAGCTTCAGCAGCGCCTCCTGCACCGCATCCTCTGCGTCCTGCACACTGCGCAGCAGCCCATGCGCCACGCGGAACAGGAACCGCGCCTGCCGCTCCGCCATTTCGGCAAACAGCCGGTCCCGCTCGGCCAAGTCCATCGGCGCGTCGTCCTCCTCCAACCCGACGTCCTCCAACCCAGCCGCCGCCGGAAACTCAATCAACTCGCCGCCACCCCGCGCCACCACTCGAACCGGAACACCCATCTCGCTCAACCTCGGCACCTGCTTGCGCCTTCCATAGCTAAGACCACCGCAACGCCCAAAGTGTTCCATCTTTCTTCCATCTTTCCGGATTCTCTTTCCCGTTTCTCCGCAATTCGCCCTCGCCTCCAGTGATTCGCTATGCTGAACCGTGGCCCTCTCAAGGATCTGTATGCACCGCATCCTCGCAGCACCCGTCGCACTCGCGCTCGCAGCCAGCTCTGTCCTTGCGCAGACGGCCCAGCCCAATCCCTACGCCATCGCCAGCCCGCCGCCCGCGCGCGCTCAGCACGCCATGGTCGTCAGCATCCACCACAGCGCCACAGACGCCGGCCTCGCCATGCTCAAACAGGGTGGCAACGCGGTCGACGCAGCCGTTGCCGTCGGATTCGCACTCGCCGTCGTCTTTCCCCAGGCCGGCAACATCGGCGGCAGCGGCTTCATGCTCATCCGCATGCACACCGGAGAAGCCCACTTCGTCGACTTCCGCGAGTCCGCCCCCGCCGCCGCCACCGCGGACATGTACCTGGACGCCGACCACAACGTCATCCCCGGCCTCTCCACCCACGGCTACCGGGCCATCGCCGTCCCCGGCTCCGTCGCCGGCCTGGTCTACGCGGAGAAGACCTACGGCCGCCTCACCCTCGCCAGGGTCATGGCCCCGGCCATCCAGCTCGCCACCCAGGGCTACATCCTCTCCGACGAGGAAGCCCGCAACATCGCCACCTCTACCATGCTCGCGCGCCTGCCGGAGTCCCGCCACCTCTACCAGCGCGACGGCAATTACCTCAAACCCGGCGACCGCTTCGTCCAGCCCCAGCTAGCCGCCACGCTCCAGCGCATCGCCGCCGACCCCGCCACCTTCTACCACGGCACCATGGCCGCGGAGGTCGCCGCCGCCATCCAGCGCGGAGGTGGCATCCTCACTGCCGCCGACCTGGCCGCCTACCAGGTCCACGACCGCGAGCCGTTGCGGGGCAACTACCACGGCTACGACATCCTCACCGCGCCGCCACCCTCCTCCGGCGGCACCGTTCTGCTGGAGACGCTCAACATCCTCTCCGCCTGCAACCTCCGCGGCCTCGGTCCCGACCGCAGCCCGCAACAGGTCCACCTCATCGCGGAGGCCTTCCGCCGCGCCTACATGGACCGCGCCGACTACCTCGGCGACCCCGACTTCGTCTCCATGCCCATCCAGCAATTGATCTCGCCCGCCTACGCCGCCGCCTGGCGCCGAACCATCGACCCCATCCAGCCCTCGCCCTCCGCCACGCTGGTCCGGCCTGCCGGCTTCCTTCCGCCGCCGCCCACCGCTCCCGCCGCCACGCACCAGTCGCCGGACACTACCCACTTCTCCGTCGTCGACGCCGAGGGCAACGCCGTCGCCACCACCTACACCCTCAACAGCCTCTTCGGCTCCGGCGTGGTCGCCGGCAACCTCGGCTTCCTGCTCAACAACGGCATGGACGACTTCTCCGCCAAGCCCGGCGAACCCAACCTCTACCACCTCATCCAGGGCGCGGCCAACGCCATCGCTCCCGGCAAGCGCCCGCTCTCCAGCATGACGCCCACCATCGTCGTCAGCCCGGACGTATGCAGCCCCAACACCCGGCTGCAATGCAAGCCCGGCAAGCCTCTGCTCGTACTGGGCTCGCCCGGCGGGTCCACCATCATCACCACTGTGGCTAACGACCTCATCTCCATCCTGGACAATGGACTCAACGTCCAGCAGGCTGCGGACGCGCCGCGCTTCCACCACCAGTTCCTGCCGGACACGCTCCAGGTGGAGAAGGCCTTCCCGCTCGACACCATTGCCAAACTCCGCGCCGACGGCTACACCGTCACCCGCGAAGACGAAGCCGACGAGCACAGCCCCGGCGTCTGGGGCGACAGCGAGATGATCTACATCGACCCCAAAACCAACACCCTCCTCGGCGCCGACGACCAGCGCCACCACTTCGGCAAAGCCGCCGGCTATTAGCGCAAAGTTCCCGCAAACTTCCCATAGATGTACAGATCGTCTTCACAGGGCCGAAGGCCCGAAGCATACCAGCCTAGGCCGAAGGCCTAGGTTGGGTGCCCCCGAAAATCTGAGGGCTGAAGGCCCGACATACTGAACGTCTGCACATCATCAGGAAATTTGCTATTAGCGCCCAGTCTCATTACGAAACTCCGACCGCCGGGTTACCAAAGGGTTGACCCGTCACGACTTCGACGACCGTAGAATTCAGTCAAGCGTCAGGAGCTTCGACCATGGGAATCGAAATCCAGATGAACGGCACGCCCAGGCAGACGGACAACCGCCGAGCCAGACGCTATCGCTATCGCGGAGAAGCAGTCATACGCCGGCTTGGCCTCGACCCCTCGACGGCCGGCAGCACGCTCGACCTCAGCACCCGCGGCTGTCTGCTCAAGCTGCCCGACCTGACCAACTTCGACCTCGACGCTCCCATCGAGGTCAACATCTATTCCAACGTGGTCTCGTTCCGCGCATTGGGTACGGTGCGCCACCGATCTCCGAGTCGCTCTCTGGTCGGCATTGCGTTCGTCAATCTCAGCCGCCGAGGCGAGTCGGACCTCTACGAACTGCTCGCCGAGCTCGCCCTGGCGCAGCAGTCCGCCCCCACCGTGCTGGAGTTCTGCCTCCCCTAGCAACCCGGCTGCGAGTGCCCTCCTCCGTCCCGAGCACTCCCCACCGAAGCGTCATTCCGGCCCGAAGGGCCAGAATCTCGTATTTGCTGCTGTCGCTGTCGCTTGTCATTCTGAGCGACCGCTTGTCATTCTGAGCGCAGCGA
>Ga0302199_1000233_pt1 | contig 28918 bp, 15 predicted proteins | sample II_Bog_N2_3_FD_194588 | JGI IMG/M metagenome (GOLD analysis project Ga0302199, IMG submission 194588) | Peat permafrost microbial communities from Stordalen Mire near Abisko, Sweden - II_Bog_N2_3 | ecosystem: Environmental > Terrestrial > Soil > Wetlands > Peat | place: Sweden: Abisko, Stordalen... | reverse complement strand
CTTTGCCAACGCCTACCTGGCGCACACCGGACCCACGGCGTGGCTGCCGCCGCTGTACCCTCTGCTGCTGGCGGGCATCTTCCGCATCTTTGGCGTGTACACGCTCACGTCGGCGTGGGTGCTGCTGGTGCTGCAGTCGGCGTTCTCCGCCGCCACGGCGCTGGCTACGTGGGAGATCGCCGCGCGCTGCCTGAATCGCCGCGTGGCGCTATGGTCGGCGTGGATCTGGGCGCTGTATCCGGCGGCCATGCAGTATGCCGTCCGCTGGCCGTGGGAGATGACCATCACCACGGCGCTGTTTGCGTGGATGCTGGCGCTGGCGCTGCGCATGCGGGGTGTTGGGAGTTCTCAGTTGTCAGTTCTCAGTGATCAGTCAAAACGGCCGCTGCAGTCCCAACTGACAACTTCCTGGCTTCTCTTCGGCTTTCTCTGGGGCATGATTGCGCTGTCGAACTCGACGCTGCTGATCTTTCTGCCCGTGTGTGGAATCTGGATCCTGCTGCCACTACGGGGAGTGGAAGCGGGTGCCCCATTCATGCGGTCTCATCGCATGGGTGGGGTCCGAACTCTGACCGGCCCGCTGCTCGCCGCCCTCGCTTTTCTTGCCTGCATTGCGCCGTGGACGCTGCGCAACCAGCGCGTCTTTCACAGGTTCATCCCGCTGCGGGGGAACCTGGGCGCGGAGATGTACATGGGCAACGGCCCCGGCGCCAACGGCCTGCTGATGGAGTACTACCACCCGTTCCAGGACGCGCAGCAGCTTCGCGATTACGCGTCGCTGGGCGAGGTGCGCTACGTGGCGCGCCAGGGCGCAGCCGCCAGGGCCGTCATCGCCGCGCACCCTGCGCACTTTGCCGCCGACTGCGCACGCCGCGTCTACTTCTTCTGGGCGGGCGTGCCGCATCCGTCGGACGAGGCTTGGTACAACGAGCTGGGGCGCACGCTGAACTTCGGATTCCTCTCGCTGGCCGGGCTGTTTGGCCTGGCGCTGGCGCTGCGCAACCGCGTTCCTGCTGCCGGACTGTTTGCCTGGGCGTTCCTGCTGCTGCCGGTGCCGTACTACATGGTCACCGTACACGCGCGCTTTCGCCATCCGCTGGAGCCGCTGATCGCGATCCTGGGGGTGTATCTGTTCCAGTCTGCCCAGCGCACGCGCAAGGTGGTGGCATGAGGACGCAGCCAAGTTTCCCCACCCGAACCCATCGCCGCAGGAGACTCCACATGCGCCTTGCTTCCGTGATCCTTCTCTCCACGCTTGCCGCCAACGCGCAAAACATCTCGCTGCCCCGCGGAGTGGCGGCGGAGAACATCGACCGCAGCGCCAAGCCTTGCACGGACTTTGACGCCTACGCCAACGGCCAGTGGCGCGCCACCCACCCCATGCCGGAGGTGCAGACCACATGGGCCGTGCGCAGCCTTACCCAGGACGCCACCCGCGCGCGGCTGCGCGACATTGCACAGCAGGACGCGGCCAATTCCTCGCACGCAGCCAAAGGCTCTCCCGCGCAGCTTACCGGCGACTTCTACGCCGCCTGCATGGACCAGCCGCGCGTGAACGCGCTGAAGCTGACGCCGCTGGACCCGCTGCTGAAGGAGATCGCAGCCATCCAGACCGTGCCGGAGCTGAACGCGGAGATCCTGCGACTGCAGGGCATCGCCGTCGACGCGCCCCTCAACGTGGGCGCCGCGCAGGACCTGCACGACACCACGCAGATGATTGCGGAGATCGGCGTCACCGGACTTGGCCTGCCCGACCGCGACTACTACCTGCGCGACGAGCCGCGCTTCCAGCAGGCCCGCGACAAGTATCGCGCCCACGTGCACGCCATGCTGATGCTGGCCGGCGCCAGCGACGAGGACGCGACCCGCGCCGTGACCGCCGTGATGGGCATCGAGACGGCACTGGCCCAGGCCCGGCTAAGCCGCGTGGAGCAGCGCGATCCCAAGGCCACGGACCACCCCATGAGCCTTGCCGAGCTCAAGACGCTGGCCCCGCACTTTGACTGGGACTCGGCCTTCCGCGCGCTCGCCATCCCCACCACCGGCCGCGTCAACGTGCCGCAGCCCAGGCTGGTGCAGGCGTGGGACGCGCTGCTGACGGCCTCTCCGCTGGTGGACTGGCGCGCCTACCTGCTGTGGCATCTGCTGAACAACGCAGCGCCGTATCTCTCGGACACCTTCGACGATGCCCACTTTGCGTTCTACGGCACGGTGCTGACCGGCACTCCGGAGCAGCGGCCGCGCTGGCAGCGCTGCGTGATTGCCACCGACGCCATGCTGGGCGAGGCGCTGGGCCACGAGTACGTGGACCGCTACCTGCCGCCGGAGGCCAAGGCGCGCGCGCGGACCATGGCCGTGAACATTGCGAACGAGCTGAAGATCTCCATCGAGAGCCGCGACTGGATGTCCGCGCCCACCAAGGCCAAGGCGCTGGAGAAGATCAACGCCCTGAACATCAAGATCGGTTACCCGGACAAGTGGAAGGACTACGCCGGCGTCCACATCGACCGCACTACGTATCTGGAGGACGTACTGAGCGCGGAACGCTACGCCGTGCGCGACGACCTGGGGCAGATCGGCAAGCCCGTGGACCACGGCCGCTGGGACATGACGCCGCCCACCATGAACGCCTACTACAATCCGCAGATGAACGAGGTGGTGATTCCCGCCGGCTACCTGCAGCCGCCCGGCTTCGACGCCAAGGGCCTGGACGCCATCAACTACGGCGCGGTGGGTGTGAGCATCGGGCACGAGATCTCGCACGGCGTGGACGACGAGGGCGCGCAGTTCGCTGCCGACGGCCGCCTGGACAACTGGTGGACCGACGCGGACTACAAGGCCTTTACCGCGCGCACCGCCTGCACCACCAGCCAGTACGACAGCTACTTCGTGGAACCCGGCCTGCACCTGCAGGGCAAGCTCGTCACCGGCGAGGCGCTGGGCGACCTGGGAGGCGTGAACCTGGCCTACCGCGCCTATCAGCGCTCGCGCCAGGGCAAAGGCCCCGAGCCCATCGTCGACGGCTACACGCCGGAGCAGCAGTTTTTCCTGGCCGAGGGCCAGTGGCGCGGCGCCATCGTCCGGCCAGAGGCGGCGCGGACGGCCGTGGCCACCGACCCGCATCCGCCCGGACACTTCCGCGTGCTGGGCCCGCTCAGCAACATGCCGGAGTTCGCCAACGCCTTCCAGTGCAAGGCCGGCGACCCCATGGTCCGGCCACCGGCGGAGCGCTGCTCACTGTGGTAGCCCGTTAGAGCCTCGCGGACTGTCGCGCGTCAGGGTCGGGCGGGGGCGTGCGGGACCTGCCCGGCCAGGTGGCTGGCGGCGCGGATGGTGACGCCGCGGAGTTCGCGCGGCGCGAAGCAGGCGGAGGGAGCGGCGGCAAAGGCTTCCAGCCAGCAGTCTGCGGCGCGGGGTGCGGCGTCGGGGCCAAAGTTCTGGCGGACGGCGGTCAGAAAGGCTCCCAGCTCGCGCTCGGCGGGGTTCATTTGCGGTGCGTGCTCGGCCTGTGTGCGATCGGGGTTGGCGGATTGGCTGGCGGTGTCGGAATGGCCCACTGATTTCCTCATTCTTTCCAGAGTCTCTCACTGAGTACGATTACTTGTCAAATAAGATACTTTCCGAGTAGGATACTTGCATGTCCCTGGCCGACCGCAACTACACGCCCCAGCAAGCCGAATTTGTGAGTCTGCTGCGCGAGTTTGCCGCAGGCGCCGTCCTCTTCAACCAGCGCGTGGCGGAGCGCGTGGGCCTGCACGCCACCGACCTGCAGTGCGCAAACCTGCTGTACCTGCTGGGGCCGTCCACTCCGGGCCGGCTGGCGGAGTACACCGGGCTCACCACGGGCGGCGTCACCGTGATGCTGGACCGGCTGGAAAAGGCTGGGTACATCAAGCGCGTGGCCAACCCCGACGACCGCCGCAGCGTGCTGGTCCGGGTGAGTGCGAAGAAGATGGAGAAGCTCGACGAGCACTATGCGGGCGTAAGCGCGCAGCTCGAGGCCTTTTTGAAAAGCGTGTCGGAGGCGGAGCTGGCCGTCGCGCTCAAGTTCTTCCGCCACATCAACGCCATCCGCATCAGCGCCGCCATGGGCGAACCCCGCTAGTGGCATGGCCTTCAGCGCTGAAAGCGCGCTACATACCAGCCTCGGCCGACGGCCTAGCTAGGTACGGGACCACCAGAAAACCAGAAGGGCTGTAGGCCCGACACATAGAATGCCACCTACTGCTGGTTGCTGACGATCTCCTTGCCGCCGGAGCGGGCAATGACATACGCGGGCGAGAGCGCGGCAGGCAGCGGGCTGGGCTGATTGGCCAGGTCCTGCCACAGAAAGATGCGCTGCGGACCGCGCCACTTCGCGGCCAGCGTCTCCTGTGTCTCGAAGATCGCGGGCGCGTCGGCGAAGAAGCTGCCGTACCAGAGGTTGGAGCTCCGGCCATAGTTCGGGGTGCCGTTGTAGCTGGCGTCCGTGAGGATGTGGATGGGGTTCACGGCAATCGGGCGGAAGTGGCGTAGCTCTTCGGCAGTTGGCTCCGCGGCCAAGGGCTGGCCGGGCCGCGCGACGGGCCGCCCGATGAGCCCGACAAGACCGTAGCTCGGGCGCTGCAGGTAGAAGCCGAGCGTGCTGCCGTACTCATACTCCTGGTGGATGACGATCAGGCTGTCCGGCGTGATCTGCGGCGCTATGGCCTCTGCGAGTTGCGCCGAGCTGAGCACCGGCGCAAAGGTCTGCAATCCCAGATGCGCGGCCAGCAGAAAGCCGAAAGCTCCCGCGGCGAGTGCGAGAGTTGCCGCGTGGGGCTGCGCGCGACGGCGCAGCAGATACGCCGCGAGCGGGCCGAGGAAGAGGCTCAGCGCGGCCAGCGCGAGCGGCAGGCGGAACAGGCCGAGCGCCTGGGCGTTCAGGTCCAGGAAGTGGCCCATGCTCATGGCGTAGTAGCCGGGATTCTGTTGCAGCAGCGCGGCCAGGTCGGCGTTGGGCGCCGGTGCGCGCGTGTGGACGAGGAAGTAAAGTGACGCAGCGGCGAAGATCGCTCCGAGGCCGAGCAGCACGGCGGTACAGCGAAGCGCGGCGCGGCGTATGTTGTTTGGTTCGGTGCCGTGCGCGAGCCATCCGGCAATGAGCAGGATCATCGCAGGCAAGGCGGGCAAAACATAGTATTCCTGGCGCGTCGAGAGCGAGAAAAAGAGCAGTGGCAACGCGGTCCAGAGGGTAAGCAGCAGATATGTCGGGCCTTCAGCCCTCCGGCTTTCTATCTGGCCGGATACCTGGGCCTGCGGCCCAGGCTGGTATATCGGCGCGCCGTTGGCGCTTGTCTCATGGGCGATTGCGGCTTCGGGGCGCTCCTTGAGATCAGCGTGGAGGAGGTGGGTTGGGACCGGCTTCCGTTGGGGCTCTTGGGTCGATTTCAGTGCGACTCGAATCGCATTCGCAAAGGCCTTGAACACGAACGCCGACCAGGGCATGAGCCAGATGAGGCACAGACCCCAGAAGAGCCACAGCGGCACGGTGTCGTAGTCGCGGGGGACGCGCAGGTTCAGGTAGCGCAGCACCTGCTCGTTGACGAAGTAGAACCACGCCCAGCCGTGGACGTTGCCGTCGGTCGGCAGCGGGACGTGCCAGTGGCCGTTCGCAAAAGCGAGACCGCCGGGATGGCCCTGCGTGGGGTTGGCCAGCGCGATGGCGATGTGCCAAGGCGCGGCGATCGCGAGGAAGACGGCCAGCGACGAGAACGGATGGAGCTGGCCGATGCGGGTGATGGCTCCGCGCAGGCCGCGCGTGAGCAGCAGGTAGAGCGCGACGATGGCGATGGGGAAGACCAGGCCGATCAGGCCCTTGGTCAGCACGCCCAGGGCGCAGCAGGCGGCGAAGGCGAAGCACAGCAGGTTCGAGGTTCGGGATTCGAGGTTCGAGGCGGAAATGCGGGGATTCTTCGCGCTCAGAATGACAAGCTCAGTAAGTGGCTCTTCGGTGAGCCAGAAGCAGAAGAAGGCCAGCGTGAGCCAAAGGCAGAGCATCGCGTCCGGCAGCAGAATGCGGGTGAACAGGAAGATGCCGGGCGATGAGAGCAGCACGAGCGCGGCGTACAGGCCGGCGCGCGCGTTGCCGAAAGCCCGGCGGGCGAAGCTCTCCACCGCAAAGGCCAGCGCCAGCACGGTAAGCGCCAGCGGCAGACGCGCGGCGGTGGCCAGGCAGCGTGCGGAGCCGTGGCCGAGCAGTTGCGAGACACGCATCGACAGCGCCATCGCCCAGTAGAGCAGCGGCGCTTTTTCCAGATACCGGATGCCGTTGGCGTAGAGCGTGATCCAGTCGTGGCGCAGCAGCATCTCGCGGGCCACCTCGGCGTGGACGGAGTCGGCGTCGTCCAGCAGCGCGGGGCGGAAGAGCGTGAAGCTGCCGTAGAAGATGACCCAAAGCACGAACAGCGCCAGTGTGTGTGCCAGTGGGCGCTTCGGAATATGAGTCTCGCTTGCAGACGGCATATCGCGACTATATTGGAAAGCGTGAGCGAACTGGTTGAACTTGCTGCCGCGCCGGGCCCGACGGCGGAGCTGGTCTTCGGCGACTGGTATCCGGCGATGCGCGCCGCGGAGCTGCGTCGCGGCAAGACGCGGACGGCGCTGTTGCTGGGGCATCCGCTGCTGCTGGGGCGGAAGAACGATGGCAGCATCTTTGCGATGCGCGACCTGTGTCCGCATCGCGGCATTCCGCTGTCGGCCGGCTGGTTCGACGGCGAAAAGGTGACCTGCAAGTACCACGGCTGGGAGTTTGAGCCGTGCAGCGGGCAGTGCATCACCATCCCGTCGCTGACCGATGCGGACACGCTGGACGCGACCAAAATCTACGCTGCTGCTTACCCGTGCGAAGAGCGCGACGGGCATGCGTGGGTGTATCTGCCGCAGCCCGGGGCGGGCATGCGTGGCCGTGCTTCCAACCCCACCCATGACGATACGACCGTCATGAATGGGGCACCCGGTTCCTTGCAGTTACCGCCGGTGCCGGAGGTGCCGAAGTTCTCTGCGAAGTTCCGCACGGCGCACCTCAGCGCGGACCTGCCGTGCAATGTGGACCACGGCATCATCGGGCTGATGGACCCGGCGCACGGGCCGTTTGTCCACCGGTCGTGGTGGTGGCGCACAGGCAGCAGCATCCACGCCAAGGAGAAGCTGTTTGAGCCGATTCGGGACGCGGAGAACCACGGACGCAACGCCGGGTTCCGCATGGCGTCGCATGCGCCCAGCACCAACAGCCTGCCGTACAAGCTGCTGGGAGCGCACGGGCCTGTGACCACCACCATCGACTTCGTGCTGCCCAACCGGCGGTACGAGACCATCCGCTGTGGCGACAAGTGGTTTGCCACGCTCACCACGGTCACGCCGGTCACTCCCTCGACGTGCCGCATCGACGTGTGCGGCGCCTGGAACGTGCTGCACTGGGTCCCGTTCTTTACGCCGATCCTGAAGTCGTTTGCCAGGGTCTTTGTGGGCCAGGACCAGCAGACCATGGTGGAGCAGGCTGCGGGGCTGCGCTACGGCCCCGCGCTGATGCTGATCGACGACGCGGACAAGCCGGCCAAGTGGTACTTCGCGCTGAAGCAGGCGCGGCTGCAGGGAACAGGCACGCATCCCTTGGACGGCCCGGTGAAGTTGCACTGGAGAAGCTGACTCCCTGTTGCCGGCGCACGCCAGGGGTAGAATTCAACCGCAGAGCAGGAGGGTTGAACGATGACGTGGATGCATGGAGTGTCGTATTTCCTGGGCGGGGCGTTGCTGACCAACGCAGTACCGCACTGGGTGAGCGGGATGATGGGGCGACCGTTCCAGACTCCATTTGCCAAGCCGCCGGGGGTGGGGTTGTCATCCTCCACGGTTAATACACTTTGGGGGTATATCAACCTGGCTGCGGGGTATGGTCTGCTGTGTCATGTAGGAGACTTCTCCCTGCGCTCGACGGCGGATACGCTCACCGCCGGACTGGGAGTTTTGCTGATGAGCGTGGTTTCCGCGCGCGGATTTGGCAGGTACCACGGCGGCAATACCCCGGGAGTACGGTGAACAAAGCGAAAAAAGGCACGTTCCGATCGCTGTACGGCTTCAACTTCCGCATGTGGGCGGGCGGCGCCATTGTGTCCAACGTGGGCACGTGGATGCAGCGCGTCGCACAGGACTGGATTGTGCTGGTGCAGTTGACCCACCACAACGCCGCGGCCGTGGGCGTGGTGATGGCGCTGCAGTTTGGCCCGCAGGTGGTGCTGCTGCCGATGACGGGATTTGCAGCCGACCACATGGACCGGCGCAAGCTGCTGCTGCTGACCCAGGGCGCGATGGGCGTGCTGGCGCTGGGGCTGGGACTGCTGACGGTGACGCACCGTGTGCAGTTGTGGCACGTGTATGGATTTGCGCTGCTGCTGGGATGCGTGTCCGCGTTCGACGCGCCGGCGCGGCAGACGTTTGTGTCGGACCTGGTGGTGGAGGACCAATTGTCCAACGCGGTGGCGCTGAACTCGACCTCGTTCAACATTGCCCGCATGATCGGTCCGGCGGTGGCGGGACTGCTGATTGCGACGGTGGGCTGCGGCTGGGTGTTCCTGATGAACGCGGCTTCGTTTGCAGCGGTGCTGCTGTCTCTGAGCCTGCTGCGCACGGAAGAGCTGCACCTGGCGGACCGCTCGTCGCGCTCGCCGGGGATGGTCGCGGAGGGGTTCCGCTATATATGGCGGCGGCCGGACCTGAAGGCGATCCTTGTGATGATCTTTCTGGTCGGGACGTTTGGCCTGAACTTCCCGATCTTTATTGCGACCATGGCGGTGACGGCGTTCCACACCGGCGCCGGCCACTACGGGATGCTGACGGCGATGATGGCCGCGGGATCGATTGTGGGGGCGCTGCAGGCTGCCCGGCGCGAGCGGCCGCGGGTCACGCTGCTGCATGGGGCCGCGGCGGTCTTTGGCTGCGGCTGCGTGCTGGCCGCGTCGATGCCGAACTACTGGCTGTTCGGCCTGGCACTGGTGCTGGTGGGTGCCGCGGCGCAGACGTTTACCACAACGGTGATCAGCACGGTGCAACTCGCGACCGAGCCGGGGATGCGCGGCCGCGTGATTGCGATCCTGCTGGCGATTGCAATGGGCGGCACGCCCGTGGGCGCGCCGATTGTGGGCTGGCTGGCGGACCGCTTTGGGCCGCGGCTGGCACTGGGAGTAGGCGGTGTGTCCGGGCTGGCGGCGGCGATGGTGGGACTGATGTACCTGGTGCGGCATCGCGGACTGCGGCTGACGGCGGTGGGCGGACGGGTGCGGGTGGAGATGGACGAGATGGACCCGCGCCTGGCGGCATAAGGGCCGCGCTGCTCCGCAGGACGTGCTCCACTGCTTGTCATCCTGCTCCACTGCTTGTCATTCTGCTCCACTGCTTGTCATTCTGACCCTGAGCGTGCTCAGGGGAAGAATCCCCGCATTTCGCTCCCGCCCACATTAGAAGGCGGTGACGCCCTCCTCAATAACGAGCTGGTCGACGGAGATGTAGAGGGCGTCGCCGAGTTTCTTGAAGGAGAGCTTCCACTCCGGGGACCAGTAGTCTTTATCGCTGCGGCGGAAGAGGTCGTTCCAGATGTTCTGGGCCTGCCACAGGTTGACGTCGAAGGGCATGGAGCGCAGGGCGGTGGCAATGCCGAGGGCGGTTTTGAGGGTGGGGGTCATGGCGCGGTCGGAGTTGGCGGCGGCCTCCAGCGCGACCATGGCGCGCTTCATGCGCTCGCCGGCGGCGAAGCTGAGGACGGAGGTGTCCACGGTGATCTGGTCGGCGGTGGCGCGGGCCAGCAGTGCGGCGATCTCGGTGGCGTCGAAGGACTCCGCCTCAAAGGCGCGGCGCAGACTGGCGTTGATGGCGAAGTTGGCGGCCAGGGCCAGCGCGGGCGGCGCGGCCATGCCGGACTCGGTCAGGAAGCGCAGCAGAGAGGCGTGGTCCTCGTAGATCTTGCGCAGGGAGTCCTCCATCTCGGCCAGGGTGCGGTCCAGGATGGTGCGCAGGATGCGGTGCTGCTCGTCCGCGAAGAGCGACGTGAGCGAGTAGGGCATGGTGCCGAAGAAGCGGTCGATAACGCGGATCACCTCCGGCAGGTTGGCGAGGCGGATGGCGCTGCGGACATCCGCGGTGAAGGTGGAGAACTCGGCCAGGTCCGTGGGGCTGGCGGCGGAGTAGCGGCGGATGGCGGCGGAGAGATTCTGGTCGCCCAGGTGAAGCACGGCGAAGCAGAACTCCTCCTGCTCCTCGGTGATGCGGGAGCGCAGGCTGGCGCGGCCGAGGGCGACCTTGCCGCGGCCGGAGGCGAGCGACTCGTGGGCCTCGCGGTGCAGGTCGTAGCAGAAGAGTTCGATGTCGTCCGGGTAGCTGCGGAAGACGGAGCTGATGGCGTAGTGGGCGCCCACCTGGTCCAGGTTGATGCGGATGCCGGTGACGTAGCGGCGGTAGAGTTCGGCGCCGTCGCCGATCTCCGCGATGTTGCTCTTAGCCAGGGCGAGCAGCTCGATGAAGCGCGCTTCCAGGGCGAAGCCGGGCTCGCCGAAGAGCTTGGCGGCGAGCTGCAGCAAGCGGCCGGCATAGGCGATGATCTGGATGGTCTCGATGCCGGAGATCTCGTCGAAGAACCAGCCGCAACTGGTGTACATCAGCTGGGTGTGGCGCTCCAGCTCCAGCAGCTCCAGGGCGCGCACGCGCTCTTCCGGCGAGAGGACGTGGGTGGCGTGGCGGCCGAAGAAGCGGTCCTTGCTGGACTGCGAACGGTCCAGGACGAGCTCGATATAGGCGTCGCGCGCCTCCCACAGATCGGTAAACAGGTCCTCGGCCAGCTTCTCTGCCAGGGGCGCGGTGGCGTCGCGCAGGAAGTCGAGCGCCTCGCGCAGGGGTCCGCGCCAGGCCTGGTTCCAGCCGGGCTTGCCGCCATTGCAGCCGCAGTCGGAGCGCCAGCGTTCCACGCCGTGCATACAACTCCAGGAGGTGTCGTCGACGACCTCGGCGTCCCACTCCGGCGGAAACTTGTCCAGGAATTCGCCGTAGTTGGTCAGGCGGGCGTAGCCGTTATCCTCCACCCAGTGCATGGCGTAGGAGAGCGCCATCTCGCCGTACTTGTGGTGGTGGCCGTAGCTCTCGCCGTCGGTGGCCACGTGGGAGAGCTGCGCCTTGGCCGTGGTGTTGGCCGGGGTGGGGCGGAAGCCGTCGAGCAGGCGGCTGCCGAAGAGTTCGCCGGAGTTCAGCAGACCCTCAAAGGCGATGGCGCGGGAGGGCGGCCCGTCGTAGAAGAAGACAGCGATGCTGCGGCCCTCCGCACACAGCACGCGGTAGGGGTGGGTGGGATCGACGGTGGCGTTGGGGGTGGGCTGCCAGGGCGCGTCCGCGGCGTCCGCATCCGCATGGCGGCGGACGCGAGCGCACTGGTGGGGCGCGAGGATGGTGTACAGAATGCCCTCGGCGGCCATCAGCTCCAGCACGTCCTGATTCACGGCGGTCTCCGCCAGCCACATGCCTTCCGGGCGGCGGCCAAAGCGGTGCTCGAAGTCGGCGATGCCCCAGCGGATCTGGGTGAGGGCGTCGCGGCGGCTGGCGAGCGGCATGATGATGTGGTTGTAGACCTGCGCGACCGCCGAGCCGTGGCCGCTGTAGCGCAGGGCGCTGGCCTTGTCCGCGTCCAGGATCATGCGATAGGTGCGCGGCGCTTTGTCGGCCAGCCACTTCAGCAGGGTGGGCCCGAAGTTATAGCTCATGCGCGCGTAGTTGTTGACGATGCGCACAATCTCATTCTGGCGATTGGTGATGCGCGACGCGCCGTTGGGGGCATAGCACTCGGCGGCGATGCGCTCGTTCCAGTCGTGCCAGGGTGCGGCGGAGTCCTGCACCTCGACCGTCTCCAGCCAGGGGTTCTCCCGCGGCGGCTGGTAGAAGTGCCCGTGGATGCAGACATAGCGGTTGGCGGCGTCGGCGGACGGCGCGGGCCGGGCGGATTTTTGCGAGGTTCGTGATTTCATCGGCATTCCAAGGGTATCGCGATGTGGGGAAATTCGCTTGCAGCGGGCGGAGCCATTTTCTCCGAGGCACTACACTAGAACAAAGTTCCCGTAGGGAAGGTCTGAACCAGTCATTGGACCTTCCCTCAGGGGCTAAAGCCCCATTGATTTTGGACCGTTCGCGACGTGGCTAAAGCCACGTCCTTTCAAATCGGAGGCTTGTTCAGAGTCTCCATAGACGTGCAGATCGTCTCACAGGGCCGAAGGCCCGGCATATACCAGCCTAGGCCGAAGGCCTAGGTCAGGGTGCCTCAGATAGAGCATGGGCTGTAGGCCCGGCATATCGAACGTCTGCACATCATCAGGATCTTTGCTCTAGGAAATCGCAAGGGTTGGGAGTGGTTGGATGCTGATTGTGGTGAGTGCGACGAGATTGCCGGCTGCCGAGTTTGCTGTTTGCCCGCTGGGGCAATCGTTGCAGCGGATGAGCTTTGACCCGGAGCTGCAGCTGGGGCTGATCGAGCGCAACTCCCAGGGGCTGCCCAAGGGGTACAACCAGTTCATTGTCGAGGGGCTGCGCCAGCATGAGCTGGCCTTTGTCCACGACGATGTGTGGATCGACGACATTTATTTTCCGCGCCGGATTCGCGAGGCGCTGCAGACGTTCGATGTGGTGGGGCTGGCCGGGAATCGGCGGTTGGTGCCGGGATCGCCGTCGTGGTACGTGAAGAACAGCATGATGGAGATGGATACGGAGTTTCTCTCCGGCGTGGTGGCGCATGGGGAGAAGCCGTTTGGGGCGCCGTCCGTCTACGGGCCCACGCCGGCGCCGGTGCAACTGCTGGATGGCGTGGTGCTGGCGGCGCGCGTGTCCACGCTGCTGGATGCGGGCGTGCGCTTTGACGAGCGGTTCGATTTTCACTTTTACGATATGGATTTTTCGCGGCAGGCGGTGGCAGCCGGGCTCAAGGTGGGCACGTGGCCGGTGGCGGTGACCCACGCCAGCGGCGGAGCCTTTGGCACGGAGGCGTGGCGCGAGGGGATGGACCTGTACCTGGACAAGTGGGGACGAATCTGAACCAAGGCTATGCCGTGTCTTGCGCGACGTGGATGTGGTCGGGAGCTTCGCCGGCGTCGTAGCGGCGGACCATCGCGATGTAGGCGGCTTCCAGGTTGCGGGTGAAGCGGGCGGTGTCGAACAGCGGCGTGGTGGTGCGGTTGCGGGCGAGCTTCTCGCGGAGGGAGGCGAGCCTGCCGGGGTTGTGGGCTAGCTCCACGGCGAGTGACTCGTAGTCCGCGGGCATGGCGGTGATGAGTTCGGGCAGGCCGACAGCGCGGAGCAGGCTGGCGGCCATGCGTCCGGCGAAGGTCTCTCCCATGCAGGTGAGCACGGGCAGGCCGGCCCAGAGCGCGGGGCTGGCGGTGGCGCCGGCGTTGAACGGCAGCGTATCGAGGAAGAGGTCCGCGAGGCGCTGACGGGCAAGGTGGTCGGCGAGCGGAACGCGCTGGGCGAAGAGGATGCGCTCCGGCGCGATGCCGCGCAGCGCTGCCTGCCGGCGCAGATTGGCGGCTGCGGTGGGATTGTCTTCCAGCAGCCATAGCACGCTGCCGGGGATGCGGCTGAGGATGCGCATCCAGGTGTCGAAGGTGGCGGGACCGATCTTATAGCTGCCGTTGAAGCAGCAGAAGACGAAGCCCTGCGCGGGCAGGCCCTCCTGCGAGCGGGTGCGGAGTGTGGTGGAGGCTTGCGTAGTGGAGGCGGTGGCCTGAAAGGTGTCCGGCAGGTAGGCGATCTTCTCCGCGTAATACTGCCGGCTGGACGTGGGGATCAGGGTGGAGTCGGCCAGGATGTAGTCCATGAACGCGGTGCCCATGGTGGCGGGGTAGCCGAGGTAGTTGACCTGGATGGGCGCGGCGCGGTGGGCAAAGATGCCGGTGCGGCAGTTCAGGGTAAAGCCCATCAGGTCGACCGCGATATCGATCTCCAGCTCGCGGCTGCGGTCGGCAATGGCGGAGTCCGGCAGGGAGCGGACATCGAGGAACTGGTCCATGGCGGCGGCGACGCGCTGGGTCATCTCGTCCTGGGTGTCGCCGAAGGAGAAGGCGAAGAGTTGGAAACGGGTGCGGTCGTGGTGCTCGAAGACCTCTGCCATCAGGTGGCAGATGGCGTGGGTGTGGAAGTCCGCGGAGTAGTAGCCGATGCGGATGGGGCGATGCGGATGGCGCGGCGGGAAGGGGCGGAGCACGGCGGGCGCAGGATACTTGTCCTGCGCGCAGATCTCCGCGGCCCGCAGTTGCAGGCGGGGCGAGCCGCCGACGGCGAGAAAGACGGCGGGGATGGCGGCCTTCTCGCCGCGCTCCACGCTGGCCTCCAGCGCGCGGGTCTCGGCCTCCAGACCGTCCCAGTCGTACAGAGCGCGGCGCATCTGCAGGCGCATGCCGCGGACGTAGGGCATCTCCGGCCGCAGCGCGAGGGCGCGATCAAAGTCAGCCAGCGCGGCGATGTGCTGTTGCCAGCCGAAGAGCACGGCGCCGCGGTTGGCGTAGGCCTCGGCGCAGTCGGGGTCCAGGGTCAGGGCGCGGTCGCAGCTCTCCAGCGCGGCCTGGTGCTGCTGCAGGCCCAGCAGAGTGGCGGCGCGGCTGCCCCAGGCCAGGGCGAACTCCGGCTGGAGCTGGAGGGCGTGGTCGAGGCTGGCCAGCGCCTCGGCGTATTGGCCCAGCGCATTCAGCGCGACGCCACGGTTCTGGTGGGCGCGGGCGAACTCCGGCTGGAGCGCGACGGCGCGGTCGAAGGCGGCGAGCGCGGGACGATACTGCCCCAGCTCAAAGAGGGCGTTGCCGCGGTTGCAATGGGCCTCGGCCAGCTCCGGCTGCAGCTTCAGCGCGCGGTCGAAGCAGGCAACAGCCGGCCGGAACCGGCGCAACTGGTGGAGCGCCAGGCCGCAGTTGTTGTGGGTCTCCGCGGAGTCCGGCTGAAGGCGCGCGGCGGCGTCGAAGCTGGCGACAGCCTCCGCATACCGCCGCAGCGCATGCAGCGCGTTGCCGCGATAGGTGTGGGCCGGGGCAAGGTCCGGCCGCAGGCGCAGCGCCTGGTCGCAACTGGCGACAGCCTGCTCGTATTGCCCGAGCGCATGCAGCGCCAGGCTGCGGTTGACGTACGCCTCGGGGAAGTCCGGCTGTAGCTCCAGCGCGCGGTCGAAGGCAGCGAGTGCGTCCTGAAACTGGCCGAGAGACTGGAGCGCGAGGCCGCGGTTGTTGCAGGCGCCGGGCTGGTTGGGCGCCAGGCTGTTGGGCGCCAGACTAAGGGCGCGGTCAAAGCTGGCGATGGCGGCCTGGTGCTCCCCCAGCATGCGCAGGGCATCGCCGCGCCGGAGGTGGAGTTCGGCGGTCCCGGGCTGGATGCGGATGGCCTGGTCCAGGAGATCGACCGCCACGGCGCACTGCCCGACCTGCTGCGCCAGGATGGCCAGCAGATACAGCGCTTCGACGTGCTCCGGAGCAGCTTGCAGGACCTGCCGGTAGAGGGTCTCCGCCTGGGGCAGGCGTCCGGCCTGGTGGTGCGCCATCGCCTCGGCGAGCTGCTGCTGGAGGCCTTCCGCTGTGCCGGGTTGGTTGTCTTGACTCATGGGTAGAGTGCGCGCGGCGGGGTTAGGACGTAGCCGCGATGTGGATGTGGTCCGGCGGAAGATTGGCGTCGTAGCGGGCGAGCATGGCGCTGTAGGCCGCCTCCAGGTTGCGGGTAAAGCGCGCCGTGTCGAAGAGCGGCGTGGTGGCGCGGTTGTGGGCGAGTTTGTCGCGGATGGCTTGCAGGCGCGCGGGGTTCAGGGCGAGCTCGACGGAGAGGGCCTCGTAGGCCTCCGGTGTGGCGGCGATGAGCTCGGGCAGGCCGATGGCGTGGAGCAGGCTGGCGGCCATGCGGCCGGCGAAGGTGCCTCCGCTACAGGTGAGCACGGGCAGGCCCGCCTGGAGCGCGGGCGTCGCGGTGGCGCCGGCGTTGAAGGGCAGCGTATCCAGAAACAGGTCCGCGAGGCGCTGGCGGGCGATGTGATCGGCCAGCGGAACGTGGTCCGCGAAGATGAGGCGTTCCGCCGCGACGCCGCGCTGGGCGGCGTGCCGGCGCAGGTTGGCGACGGCGTCCGGGTTGTCCGCGAAGAGCCAGAGAACGCTGCCCGGGACGCGGTCGAGGATGCGCATCCAGATGTCGAAGGTGGCCGGGCCGATCTTGCTGCTGGCGTTGAAGCAGCAGAAGACGAAGCCGTGCTCCGGCAGGCCCTGGGCGGCGCGGGTGGGTTGGGCGGAGGAGATCTGCGGGGTGGAGGCGGTGGCCTGAAAGGTGTCCGGCAGATAGACGACCTTCTCCGTGTAGTGGCGGCGGTCGGCTTCGGGGATGACGGTGGCGTCGGCGAGGATGTAGTCCATGAACGCGGCGCCCATGGTGGCGGGATAGCCGAGGTAGTTGACTTGAACGGGCGCGGCACGCTCGGCAAAGATAATGGGGCGGCAGTTTTGCGTAAAGCCCATCAGGTCTACGGCGATGTCGATGCCCAGCTCGCGGCTGCGCTGGGCGATCTGGTGGGCCAGCAGCGGGCGCACGTCGACCAGGCGGTCCATGGCGGCGGCGACGCGGCGGGCGGACTCATCCTGGGTGTCCGGGCCGAAGGAGAAGCCGACGACCTCAAACTGGCTGCGGTCGTGGCGCTCGAAGACCTCCGCCAGCAGGTAGCTGATGGCGTGCTCGCGGAAGTCGGCGGAGAAGTAGCCGACGCGGATTTTTTCCCGGCGCGCGCGACGGACGAATGGAGCCGTGGCGCGCGGGGGATACAGGTTACGCACAAAGGTCTGCGCGCATTGCAGTTGCAGCGTGGGAGAGTCGCTGAGGGCGAGCAGCACAAACGGATCGGCCGCCTGCTCGCCGCGTTCGATCAACGTCTCCATCTGCCGGTATTCGCTGTCGGTGTCTTGCCAGTCGCACAGGATTCGCCGGGTATGCAGCCGGATGCCGCGCAGGGAGTCCATGTCCGGCTTCAGCTCCAGGGCGCGGTCGAAGTCCTGGAGCGCCTGCGGGTAGCGGCGCAGGAACAGCAGCAGTTTGCCACGGGCGCCGCAGGCGTCGGCAAAGTCGGGCTGGATGGCGAGGGCGAGATCGAAGCTCTCCAGCGCAACCTGGTATTGCTCCAGCTCGCGCAGGGCGCCGGCGCGGTTCAGGAAGGCCTCGGCGTAGTCCGGCTGCAGCAGCAGGGCCTGGTTGAAGCTGGTGAGGGCCTGCTGGTAGAGCTCCTGGCGCAGGAAAGTGGCGCCGCGATCGTTGTAGGCCTTCGCGAACTGCGGGTCGATCTCGATGGCGCGGTCGAAGCTGGCGATGGCTGCGGGAAACTGCAGCAGCGCGGCGAGAACGTTGCCGCGGTTCACGAAGGCCTCGGCGTAGTCCGGACGGAGGCGGATGGCGTGGTCGAAGCTGCTGAGCGCCTCCTGCTCCTGCTGGAGTCCGTGGAGCGCGTTGCCGCGGTTGTTCCAGGCCTGGGCGACGCCGGGGTCGAGGCGGATGGCCTGGTCGAAGCTCTCCACCGCCGCCTGGAACTGTAGCAGCGCGTTGAGCGCGGAGCCGCGCGTGCTCCAGGCCTCGGCGAAGTCCGGACGCAGGGCGAGCGACTGGTCGATGAGCTGGACCCCGACGGCAAACTGGCCGACCTGATAGGCCAGCACTCCGAAGAGATAGAGCGCGTCCCGATGATCGGGATGGGCCTGGAGGATCTGCTGGTAGGCCTTCTCCGCCTGCGGCAGGCGGCCGCCCTGGTGGTGGGCAAGGGCCTCCTGGAGCAGGAGATCGGGCGTTGCGGGTGTGGAATCGGCGGGCTGGTTTTCAATGGGCATCATAGGTTGGGGTGTAGCGGGGGTGGAACGGGTTCAATGTGGATGTGGTCGGGGGGCAGGCCGGCGTGGACGCGGGCGTGCACGGCGGTGTAGGCGGCTTCCAGGTTGCGGGTGAAGCGTGCGGTGTCAAACAGCGGCGTGGTGGTACGGTTGCGGGCCAGCCTCTCGCGGAGGGCGAGCAGGCGCGCGGGGTTGAGGGCGAGTTCGATGGCGAGTGACTCGTAGGCTTCCGGTGTGGTGGTGACGAGCTCGGGCAGATCGACCGCGCGGAGCAGGCTGGCGGCCATGCGGCCGGCAAAGGCCTGTCCCATGCAGGTGAGGATGGGCAAGCCGGCCCGCAGCGCGGGACTGGCGGTGGCCCCGGCGTTGAAGGGCAGCGTATCCAGGAACAGGTCCGCGAGCTGCTGGCGGACCAGGTGATCGGGTAGCAGCACGCGTTGGGCAAAGACCAGCCGCTCGGGCGCGATGCCGCGGCTGGCGGCCTCCCGGCGCAGGCTGGCGGCGACCCACTGGTTGTCTTCCAGCAGCCAGAGCACGCTGCCGGGGACGCTGTGGAGGATGCGCATCCAGATGTCGAAGAGGCCGGGGGCGATCTTGTAGCAGTTGTTGAAGCAGCAGAAGACGAAGCCGTGCTCGGGCAGGCCTTCCTCGGCGCGGGTGCGCGGGTTGGCGGAGGGCACGGTGGTGGAGTCGTTGGCCTGGAACGTGTCCGGCAGGCTGGCGATCTTTTCCGAGTAGTCCGCGCGGGCGGACTCCGGGACGATGGTCCGGTCGGCGAGGATGTAGTCCATGAAGTCCGCGCCCATGCTGGCGGGATAGCCAAGGTAGTTGACCTGGATGGGCGCGGCGCGCCGGGCAAAGATCGCGGGGCGGCAGTGCTCGGTGAAGCCCATCAGGTCGATGGCGATGTCGATCTCCAGCTCGCGGCTGAGCTGCACGATCTCGGAGTCGGACTTGTCGCAGACGTCGAGGAACTGGTCCATGGCGGCGACCACGCGGACGCGCATGGGGTCGGGCGGGTGGGGATCGAAGCTGAAAGCGAAGATCTGGAAGCTCTGTTTGTCGTGGCGCTCAAAGACCTCTGCCATCAGGTTGCAGATGGCGTGGGTGTGGAAGTCCGCGGAGTAGTAGCCGATGCGGATGCGGTCGTGCGCGGGGTAGGGGCGCAGCGGGCTGGCGGCTGCGGAGTACCGTTGCCGCGCATAGGTCTCGCCCGCGGTACGTTGCAGCGTGTTGGAGTTATAGATGGCCAGGGTGGAGAACGGAATGATGGCCCGCTTGCCCCGCGCGATGCCGGTCTCCACCTGGAGGCTCTCGGCCTCGATGTTCTCCCAGTCGCACAGCAGCCGCTTCATGTACAACCGCATGCCGGCCAGGTAATCGAGCTCCGGGTTGAGGGCGAAGGCGCTGTCGAAGTCCTGCAGCGCCTGCGGAAATTGCTGAAGATACTGCCGGACGTTGCCGCGGTTGGCGTAGGCCTCCGCGTAGCCGGGGTTGAGGGCGATGGCGCGGTCGAAGCTCTCGATGGCGGCGGCGTACTGCTTCAGGTCGTGCAGCGCGTCGCCGCGATTGCTGTACGCCTCGGCAAAGCCGGGCTTCAGGCGGATGGCGGTGTCGAAGTCCGCCACGGCCGCGGCGAACTGTTGGAGCTCACGGCGGGAGTTGCCGCGGTTGTTGTAGGCCTCGGCCAGGTCCGGCTGCAGGCGGATCGCGGCGTCCAGGCTCTCCACCGCCTCCGCATAGCGCTGGAGGGCGTGGAGGGTGTTGCCGCGATTGCTCCAGGCCTGCGCAAAGCCGGGCCGCAGGCGGACGGCCCGGTCGATGCTCTCCAGCGCCGCCTGGAGCTGGCCGAGCTCGTGGAGCGCTGTGCTGCGGTTGCTGAAGGCCTCCGGGAGGTCCGGTTGGAGGGCGATGGCGCGGTCGAAGTCGGCGATGGCGGCCGGGTACTCATGGAGCGTGCAGCGTGCGTTGCCGCGGTTGGTGTAGGCCTCGGCAAAGCCGGGCTGGAGAGCGATGGCGCGGTCAAAGCACTCCAACGCGGGCTGGAGTTGGCCCAGTCCGGCGAGCGCGTTGCCGCGGCAGCACCAGGCCTGGGCAAAGCCGGGCTGCAGCTGGAGCGCCCGGTCGCAGCTCACCAGCGCGGCCTGGAACTGGTCCAGCGCGTGCAGCGCATTGGCGCGGTCGTTCCAGGCGTCCGAGTAGGTGGGGCGGTCTGCGATGGCGCGGTCGTAGCTCTCCACGGCGGCCTGGAACTGGCGCAGCGCGGCGAGTGAGTTGCCGAGGTTGCGGTGGGCCTCCACGTAGTCCGGGCGCAGGCCGATGGCGTGCTCGAAGCTCTGGACCGCGGCCTGAAACTGCCCCAGCCCATAGAGCGAGTTGCCACGGTTGCTGTGCGCCTCCGCAAGATGGGGATTGAGCGCGATGGCGCGGTCCAGGCTGGCCAGGGCTGCCTGATATTGCCGGTCGGCGTTGAGCGAGTTGCCGCGGTTGGCGTGGGCGGCGGCGAACTCCGGCTGCAGGGCGATGGCGCGGTCGAAGCTGGCGATGGCGGCGGCGTACTGACCCAGTCCGTGCAGCGCGTTGCCGCGGTCGTTGTGCGCCTCCGCCAGCTCCGGCTTCAGGCGCAGTGCGGTGTCGAAGCCTGCGACCGCCTCCGCATACCGCTGCAGCGCGGCCAGCGCGTTGGCGCGGGTGGTGTGGACCTCCGCGATCCCGGCGTTGCAGGCCAGGGCACGGTCGGTGAAGTCGAGCGCAGCCGCATACTGGCCCACCTGGAAGGCGATGACGCCGAGCAGATACAGGGCGTCGAGGTGGTCTGGGGCGGCGAGCAGTATCTCGCGGTAGAGAGCCTCCGCCTGCGGCAGGCGGCCGGCGCGGTGGTGGGCCAGGGCCTGCTGCAGCATGGCATCGGCGGTGGCCACCGGCGCTTCGGCAGTTCGCGTAGCCGGACGCGGCGGATGGTTGTGTCGCTGCTTCATGCTTCCTATCACTTTAGTTCAGGCGATTGCCGCGGCGCGATGTGGATGGGGTCCGGCGGCAGGTTGGCGTCGTACCGCGCCACCATGGCCGTATATGCCGCTTCCAGATCGCGGGTGAATCCGGCGGTGTCAAAGAGCGGCGTGGTCAGCCGGTTGCGGGCGAGCTTGTCGCGGATGGCGCCCAGCCGCGCAGGGTCGCGGGCGAGCGCGAGCGCGAGTGCCCAATATTCCTCCGGCGTGGTGGTAATCAGCTCCGGCAGATGGATGGCGCGCAGCAGGCTGGTGGAGACGCGGCCGGCAAAGGACTGGCCCATGCAGGTCAGCACGGGCAGGCCGGCCCACAGCGCATCGCTGGCGGTGGTGTGGGCGTTGTAGGGCAGCGTGTCCAACACCAGGTCGGCCAGGCGATGGCGCGCCAGGTGCTCCGCCTGCGGCCGGCGCGGAGCAAAGACGAGCCGCTCCGCCGCAATGCCATGGCGCACGGCCTGCGCCCGCAGATTGGCGGCGACCCAGGGATTGTCCTCCAGCAGCCACAGCACGCTGCCGGGGAGCTCTGCCAGCAGACGCATCCACGCGGCAAAGGTCTCCGGCAGAATCTTCCAACTGGTGTTGAAGCAGCAGAAGACGAAGCCCTGCTCCGGCAGCCCTTCCGCTGAGCGCGAGCAGGGTGCAGCGGAGATGATGCGCTGCGCGTCATTCACCTGGTAGCTGTGCGGCAGCGTGACGATCTTCTCCGTGTAGTGACCGCGGGCGGACTCCGGCACGACGGTGGCGTCCGCGATCAGGTAGTCGATGGACTGCATGGCCATGGTGCCGGGATAGCCGAGGTAGCTGGCCTGGATGGGCGCGGCGCGGCAGGCAAAGATGCCGGGCCGGCCCTCCTTGGTGAAGCCCTTCAGGTCGACGGCGATGTCGATCTCCAGGTCGCGGCTCAGCTGGGCGATCTCCGCGTCGGACTGGTTGCGGACGTCGAAGAACTCGTCCACCGCAGCGGAGACGCGGCTGCGCATGGCGTCCTGCACGTCCACTCCAAAGGAGAAGCCGAAGATCTGAAAGCGGCTGCGGTCGTGGCGCTCCAGCAGCTCCGCCATCAGGTAGGTGGTGGCGTGGTTGCGGAAGTCGGCGGAGAAGTAGCCGATGCGGATCTTATCGCGGCGGGCGCGATGGACGAAAGCGGGTGCGGGCTGTGGCGGGAATTTGTCGCGCGCATAGATGGCGGAGGCCTGGGCCTGCAACGCGGGCGAGTCGCTGAGGCTCAGCAGCGCAAACGGATAGGCGACGCGCTCCCCGGCCTGGATGCGCTGCTCCACCTCGCGCAGCTCGGCGTCCAGGCCATCCCAATCGCAGAGGTAGCCGCGCATGTGCAGGCGCGTGCCGTGCAGGTACTCCGCGGCGGGGTTGAGCCGCAGCGCCTGGTGCATGGCCTCCAGCGTGTCCGGGTAGTTGCCCAGCTCGTGCAGCACGGCGCCGCGGTTGGTGTAGGCCTCGGCATAGTCGGGCCGGAGCGCGATGGCGCGGTCGAAGCTGGCCAGCGCCTCCGCGAACTGCTGCAGCATGTGCAGCGCGGAGCCGCGATTGTTGTGGGCCTCCGGCAGGTCGGGCTTGAGCGCGATGGCGCGGTCGAAGCTGGCGACGGACTCCGCGAACCGGCGCAGTCCGTAGAGCGTGTTGCCGCGATTGTTGTGGGCCTCGGCAAAGTCCGGCTTGAGGGCGATGGCGCGGTCCAGGCTGGCGAGCGCCTCCGGAAACTGCTGCAGCAGGTTGAGCGTGTTGCCACGGTTGGCGTGGGGTTCGGGTCCGTCCGGCTTGCGGCGGATGGCGGTGTCGAAGGCGTCCAACGCATCCTGAAAGCGCTTCAGCTCAAAGAGCGCATTGCCGCGATGCACGTGGGCCTCCACAAAGTCCGGCTTCAGGCGGAGCGCCTCGTCAAAGCTGGCCAACGCGGCCTCGGCCTGGTGCAGGTTCAGCTGCGCGGTGCCGCGGTTGGCGTAGGCCTCCGCCAGCTCCGGCTGCAGGCGCAGCGCCGTGTCGAAGCTGGCGATGGCGTCCTGGTTCCGCCACAGGCCGATGAGGGCGTTGCCGCGATTGCTGTGGGCCTGCGCCAGGTCAGGCCGCAGGCGCAGCGCGGTGTCCAGGCTGGCCAGCGCCTCCTGGTGCCGCCCGAGCTGGTTCAGGGCGTTGCCGCGGTTGGCGTGGGCTTCGGCAAAGTCCGGGCGCAGTCGGAGGGCGGCGTCGCAACTGGCCACCGCCTCCGCATAGCGCCGCAGTTCGTGCAGCGGATTGGCGCGGTCGTTGTGCGCTTCCGCGAAGTCCGGGCGCAGCTGCAGCGCGCGGTCGAAGCTGGCATTCGCCTCCGCGTGGCGGCCCAGGCCGGTAAGCGCGTTGCCGCGAGCGGCGTAGGGCTCGGCGACCTCCGGACGGCTGCGGATGGCGCGGTCGGCCAGGTCGAGCGCCTCCGCCGAGCGTCCGAGCTGGTTCGCCATCACCGCCAGCAGGTAGAGCGCGTCCAGATGGGCCGGGTCCAGCGCCAGGATCTGGCGATACAGGGCCTCCGCGTCGGCAAGCCGGCCTTCGCGGTGGCACGTGATAGCCTGCGCCAGCAGTGCTGGATCGGCGGAGGCGGGGGAGCTGGCGATGCGCGGCGCGGTCAGGGCCTGATGCCAGGCATCGGCAATCCTGTTCCAGTCGAAGGCGGTGCGGGCCCAGTGGCGCATGGGCTCGCGGTCGTCCTCGCCGGGCGGGTGGGTCAGCAGTTGGACGGCCGCCTGCACGAACTGCGCTTTTTGCTCCGGATCGGTCAGCGCGAAGCAAAACTGGTGCGGCTGCACCCAGTCGGCCCGGGTCCTGGCGGAGTGCAGGAAGATGCCGCCGTGGCCGGACTTCTCGCCCATGGCGGCAAAGTCCGTGGTGATGGGGATTGCGCCCGCGGCCATGGCCTTGGAGAGCGAGATGCAGTCAATCTCCGCATACTCCGAGGGGTAGGCGAACACGTTGGCGCGGCGATAGAGTGCGGCGACCTCCGCGTGGCCGATGCGGCCCAGCTCCTGCACGCCAAGCTCCGCCATGCGGGCCTGCATCGCGGCCTTCCACTCCGCCCGGCGCGGGTCGGAGCCGCTGGCGAAGTCGAAGACGCTCCAGCCGTAGGCCCAATGCGCCCTGGCCCCGGGCACCTGCTTGCGGATCTCGGCGAAGCAGTCCAGGAAGGCTTCCAGGCTGCGCTCCGCGGCGGAGGTGTTAATCAGCAGCAGCGGGTCGCGCTCCGCAGCGCCTTCAAACAGAGCACCGTCGATGCCGTTGGGGACGACGACGAACTTGTCGTCGGGAACGCGGGGCAGCAGGGAGCGATGGAACTGCGACTTGACGAAGATCGCGTGCACCCGCTCCAGCCTCTCCGGCGTGAACTCATCCTCCGGGACGGCGTCGTGCAGGTCCAGAAATACCTTGGCGGAGTGGATCTCGCTGCTCAGCAGCTGCGGATGCCGCCAGATCACGGTCACATCCTGCCGGTCGCGGCGGTTCCACATCCAGTGCGGCCTCCACGCCACGCCGTCGTCGTCCACGGGCTGCAGGCCGCACCCGGCGTAGACGGTCACGTTCCACCCGCGCGCGTGCAGCAGCCGCGAGAGCCAGAGGACCGCCTCCTCCGAGCCTCCGATGCCGCGGGTAGCAGCTGTTTGGGGGTTCCACAATTCGTTGGTCGGGTGGCAATAGAAGACCAGGTCGCGGCCGCAGGAGCGCTTCTTCTGGAAGGTGACGGCGCGGAAGCGGCAGACCGCCGGATGCAGCCGCACGGCCAGCGGCAGGGCGTCCAGCTCCGCCGCGACTCTGGCCTTGTTGCTGAGCGTAGCGATACGGGCGACCGCTTCGGCCGCAGAGGCCTCGACGTCGGCTGCCGGCTCGGAGCCGTGCTCCTGTGTGTCCGGCGTGCCGCCCTGGAAGGATGCCACGGCCGCCTGGTAGGAGTTGAATTCGAGCTGCACCGTCGCCCGATTGGCGTGGGCCTCCGCATAGTCGGGCCGCAGGCGGAGCGCCTGGTCGAAGCTGTGCAGCGCGCCCTGGTATCGGTTCAGGGCATGCAGCGCGCCGCCGCGATTGTTCCATGCGTCCGGCCAGTCCGGCCGCAGGCGGAGCGCGTGGTCGAAGCTCTCCACGGCGGCCTGGTAGCGCTCCAGCGCAACCAGCGCGCTGCCCCGGGTGCCGTGGGCCTCCACATGGTCCGGCTGCTGGTGGAGGGCCTTGTCGGCCAGCTCCACCGCCCGGGTAAACTGGCCGCGCTGATAGGCCAGCACGGCCAGCAGATGGAGCGCCTCCGGGTGGTTGGGTGCTGCCTCCAGAATCTGCCGGTAGATGGCCTCCGCCTGCGGCGCCTGCCCGGCGCGGTGGTGGGCCAGGCCCCGCTGCAGTTCTGCATCCAGCACGGCGGGCGTGGGCGGGTTGGATGGCTTGGCAGGACGCTGCGGATGGTTGGGTCGGCGTTTCATTGCGCCTATCTACTTTAGTGCAGCGCCCTGCGTTTCGCGCAGCGCTGCGAGGGCGTCTATGGCAGCTTGCCGGCGGCCAGGTCGCAGGCGCGCCATAGGTACCAACTGGCGACGCTGCACCACGGGTGCCACTTCCTTGCGCGCTTCTCCATCTCGGCGGGGGTGGCGAGATCGCCGGGCGTGACCTTGACTGGCTTCCCATCGGCAAAGGGCTTCAGCTTGCCAAAGGTGAGCGCGAAGCCCTTGCGGACGCCGTAGTCGCCGGTGGGCAGCACGTCCGGGCGGCCCAGGCGGAAGATGAGCATCATGTGGACCGTCCAGACGCCGATGCCGCGGACCTGGGTCAGGTGCTCAATGACGGCGTCGTCGGACATGCGGCGGATCTGCGCCAGCGTGGGCACGGTGCCGTCCAGGGTCTTGGCGGCGAGATCGCGCAGGGCCAGCGCCTTATTGGCGGAGAGCCCGGCAGCGCGGAGCTGCTCATTGGGGCAGTCCAGAATCTGCTGTGGCGTGGGGTGCTTTGCACCGTTCTCGACCGCTTCGCGGTGGGCCTTCGTGCCGATTGGAAGGATGTCGGCTACCTGGTTGGGAGCGAGCGTGGGGCCGAAGCTCTCCAGCAGGCGGCGATGGATGGTGGCGGCGGCCTTGCCGTGGAGTTGCTGGTAGACGATGGACTCCACCAGCGCCTCAAACGGCGACTGGCCGCCGGAGACGCGCAGCGTAAAGGGGCCGGCGCGCTGGATCAGGCGGCCGAGCTTGGGGTCGGCTGCGGCAAGCTCACGGAGCGCGAGGGCAGAGTCATAGCGGGGAGCGCGGGGGCTGGCGATGGCGCGAGGCATACGGATGACGGTATCGCAGTGCGGCGCAAATGCAAAAGCGGACCACAGAGAGCACAGAGAAAAAGAGGGAACACGGAGAGATTATTCAGGGCGGGGAACGTTTGCGCTCCATCCTGACTCGGCCTGTGTACTCTCCTTATCTCTGTGTTCTCTGTGATTTGCTTTTCGGGGTTTGATGCGGTCAAATTACGGCTTCCTCATAACTTGGTTCGATAATCGGATATTGTTCAGGAAAAAATACTTGCAACGGCGTTTGCCATTGGAAAATCGTGTTTTTCCACTGCTATACTCGACTTCTGCTAGCCATACTTAAACGTGATTTCTGTCACAGACAAACGGATTTCGGAAGCGTCCATTTCCGCTGCTATACTCGAACGCGCTACCCACAGCAGCGCTCTATCTCCGGCAGACCGCCCAAGCCCAACCGCCGAAGCGCAAAGCCTACGGCCCCGCAGCAGACTCTTGCACGCAACCTGAACTCGTCAACCCAGGAATCGTCAACCCCGATCTCGCAGAGGAAACAGGAACGCACTCATGGCGCAAGTTTTTGACCGCAGTTCGAACGCGCTGGCCCGGGCAAGTCTGGTGTTGACGGGGCTGATTGTCATCGCGCTCGGCGTCACACTGGACCAGTTGCAGCGTTCGCCGTGGGTCACCCGGCAGGGACAGCGCGCGGACCAGCCGATCCCCTTCAGCCACAAGCACCATGTGGAGGGCCTGGGCCTGCAGTGCCAGTACTGCCACACCACGGTGGAGGTCTCCAGCTACGCGGGCATTCCGCCCACCAAGACCTGCATCAACTGTCACGCGCAGATATGGACCAACGCCGATCTGCTGCAGCCGGTGCGCGACAGTTGGGCCACGGGCAGCTCCATCCAGTGGATCAAGGTGCATGACCTGCCGGACTTTGTGTACTTCAACCACTCCATCCACGTGAACAAGGGGATTGGCTGCGCCAGTTGCCACGGCCGCGTGGACCAGATGCCGCTGATGTATATGCAGAACACGCTGCAGATGGAGTGGTGCCTGGACTGCCATCGCAATCCCGGAAAGAACCTGCGGCCCACCAGCGAGATCTACAACATGGCGTGGGAAGGCCCCAGCACCGAGAAGCCGGTCAAGTGCGCGCCCACCGGCAAAGCCGGCGCCACCGCGCAGAGCATCGCGTGCAGCGTGGTCAAGGCGGAGGGTGTGGAAGCGGTTGCGCTGGACACTACGCCGGGCACGCAGACCTTTACCAACCAGGCCGACCTGGGGCGGTATCTGACCGAGCAGTACCACATCCGCCCGCCGAACGAACTTACCAGTTGCGAGACATGCCACCGATGAAGAAGACAGCGAACAGGGAACAGTCGACAGGCAACAGCGCCGCGCAGGTGGTCAACACGATTGCGCCCGCGAAGATGACGCTGGCCGAGGTGCGGGCGAAGCTGGATGGCAAGAGCGGCAAGCGCTACTGGAAGAATCTGGATGAGCTGGCGGAGACGCCCGGCTTCCACGAGATGCTGCAGGAGGAGTTCCCGCGCCAGGCCAGCGAGTGGGTGGATGCGGTGAGCCGGCGCGGCTTTATGAAGGTGATGGGCGCGTCGCTGGCGCTGGCCGGGCTGGCGGGCTGCACCAAACAGCCGGACGAGCCGATCTTTCCGTATGTGAAGGCACCCGAGGACCTGATCCTGGGCAAGCCGATGTACTTTGCCACGGCGTATCCCTTCCCCACGGGCGCGATCCCGGTGCTGGTCAAGTCGGATGCGTTCCGGCCGATCAAGGTGGACGGCAATCCGGACCACCCCATGTCGAAGGGCAAGTCGGACGCGTTTACCCAGGCGACCTTGCTGGACCTGTACGATCCTGACCGCTCCAAGACGCCGCTCTTCCGCGGGCAGCAGGCGGAGTGGGGCGACTTTCAGCAGGCCTTCTCCAACGCGGTCAAGAGCACGGGCAGCGGCGAGGGCGTGTATTTCCTGAGCGAGACGATCACCTCGCCCACGCTGGCGGCGCAGTGGAAGCAGGTGCAGACGAAGTATCCCGCTGCGAAGCTGGTGCAGTGGGAGCCGGTGAACCGCGATGCGGCGATGGCTGCGTCCAAGGCGGCTTTCGGCAGCTACACCGACGCGCAGTACAAGCTGGAAAACGCGGATGTGATTCTTTCGCTCGATGCGGACTTTCTGGGCGGGATTGCGCATCCGGGGTTCCTGCCGCTGGCGGCGGCGTACGCGCAGCGGCATCGGTATGTCGAAGGCCAGACCATGAACCGGATGTACGTCGTCGAGAGCATGCCGACGGTGACGGGGTTCAAGGCGGAACACCGGCTGGGGCTGAAGCCGAGCGACCTGGTGGCGTTCGCGCAGACGCTGGCTGGCGGCGGCATGCCGCAGGGCTCGTCCAACTCGGAGACGATGAAGTTCTTCATGGCGCTGCAGAGCGATCTCAAGGCCAGCGCTGGCAAGTGCGTGGTGATTCCGGGCGAGCAGGCTCCGGCGGCGGTGCATGCTGCGGCGTTCGCGCTGAATGCTGCGCTGGGCAATGTGGGCAAGACGGTGGTTTACACCGATACGGTGAACCCGATTCCGTCCGAGCAGGTTGCCGATCTCAAGTCGCTCGTCGCCGATATGAACTCCGGCAAGGTGCAGTGGCTGGTGATGCTGGGCGCGAACCCGCTGTACAACGCGCCTGCGGACCTGGAGTTTGCCGCCGCGTTCGACAAGGTGCCGACCACGGTGCATCTGGGCTCGCATGTGGACGAGACCGGCGCG
>Ga0302199_1000230_pt1 | contig 28993 bp, 25 predicted proteins | sample II_Bog_N2_3_FD_194588 | JGI IMG/M metagenome (GOLD analysis project Ga0302199, IMG submission 194588) | Peat permafrost microbial communities from Stordalen Mire near Abisko, Sweden - II_Bog_N2_3 | ecosystem: Environmental > Terrestrial > Soil > Wetlands > Peat | place: Sweden: Abisko, Stordalen... | reverse complement strand
ACGGAGCACGGTAGCTCCCGTTGTCTTCTTTCTTTCGGGAGAATCGGCGGATGCTACAGCCGGCTCGACTCCCCAATGCAGCTTGCGCCACCAGTCATCGTCAAGGCAAGTGAGGCACAATCCGAGTGTCAGGAGATTAAAGAACGCATAGTTACCCGTGAGGGCAATTAGGAGCTGGAGTGCGATCAAGGAGAGCACCCCAACGTGCCTAAGCCTCCTAGGGGCTACGATAAAGAAGGGGGCAACAAGTTCGACGGCAAACAGAGCCGCGCATGAGGCAACTTGGAACCAAACCGGCAGCTGGTTCGCGTACCAGGCTATGGGGGTCGGGATCGGCTGGGTCTGGTAGTGGAAGGTGAGGGCTGTGAGGTTCCGCCAGGTAGGGTCTCCGCTCGAAAGTTTGACCCAGCCTGAGAGGAACATGAGACGGAAAAGCAGCCACCAGGCGAGATACCTAGCGAGGTGCGGAGGATCGAAGGGCACGCCACGCCTTCGTAGCGTCCATGGGACCAGAAAGATCGCAATGAGGGTGCTCTCGAGCAGGAGCGAGTCCCATTGGAAATCCATGAATATCTGGCCCGCCGAGGACAGGGAAAGGTAGCTCACCCATAGGCCACCGAGGCACAAAGCCGGCGCATAGCCCAAAAAAAGGAGCGCGGACAACGCGATCCCGAGGCCGCAAAGAACGTCGATGAAATGGCCCGCCCCGAAGATCCAGCAGAGAGAAGGCGCCTCAAGCCAGGCCCGCCGCCCGATCTGCTCATAAGCAACGTTGAAGAATTGCTCTGCGGGGAGGATACCCCGGGACCCGATCAGTCCCGACGCCTGCGCCCAAAACGACCCGAACGCGAACGCGTGAGCGACGGCCAACGCCCGCACGAAGAGCTGGGTGCCGTTTGCGAATGAAACATTCTTATGCGACGTTGGGTTTAACATTAGAGCCATGCGTAAGACTAATTGAGAGGCGATTGATAAGAACCGCCTGGCGAGGAAAGCCGTAAAATCACGTATATATACTTCTTGCTACGAAGATTGGCGCGCTGTAGAAGCGCTAAAACAATGGTCACAAAACAAATCAAGGAATTGGAAGTCACTAAGGCGAAGATTGCATCACTTGAGAGGGCGATTGCCAAGCGGCTCAGCAAGGAGCTCGCGTCCCTCCCCACAAAATACGGGTTTGCCTCCCTTGAGGAGTTTGTGGGAGCGCTTCGCGATGCCACGGGGGGAGGATCTGCGAGCAAGGGCCGCAGGGGCCGCCCGGCTAAGGCCGTGGATAAGGTCAAGCGTCGCAAACGGGCTGTCATCACCGAAGAGACCCGCGCCAACGTGAAGAAGTTGGTCGAGTCGGGCAAGACCGGCTCGCAGGTCGCCAAGATCTTGGGAATTTCGCTTCCGAGCGTTCAGAACATCAAGAAGGCTATAGGCTTGGTCAAGGCGCGGGCCTGATTAGGATATAGCAGCCTTGCCAGTTTTGCATGGCCCCCGCTTTGTAGGCGGGGGTCTTTTTTTCGGCCCCGCACGATGCCTACCCACTATATTCAGGCTAACACCAATGGGCGCCTGCACCCGGCGAGCGAGCCGTCGATCTCACCATTAAACAGGGGCTTCCTTTATGGGGACGCCATCTACGAGGTCTGGAGGACCTACGGGGGCGTCATCTTTGCATGGGAGGAGCATTGGAGCCGGCTGGAGGCTTCCTCAAAGGCGCTTCACATGCCCCTGGAGTTTACGCCCGACCAGGTACTCGCCGAGGCGCGGCGAACGGTTGCGCAATACCGCACAAACGCTCCCGGCGACGGTGAATTGTACATACGGCTTCAGGTGACCCGCGGCGCGGGGGCCATTGGCCTCGACATCGCCCTGGCCGATCAGGCCCACTTCATAATTCTGGTGCAGCCATGCCCTGAGCTTGCCGAGGCTAAGTGGCGTTCAGGCCTAAAACTCTCCATAGGCAAAACTCTCCGCCGCAATCCTGCGGAATGCCTCGATCCCGCATGGAAGACGGGCAACTACCTAAACAACCTGCTGTGCCTGCGGGAGGCGCGCGCACGCGGTGCGGATGACGTGGTGATCCTTAACCTTGCAGGGGATGTCACCGAGGCCTCAGTCGCCAATATCGGATTCGTCCGGAACGGAAGGATTCTCACACCGCCGCTCTCCGCGGGTATTCTGGGTGGGATAACTCGAAAGTTGGTCCTAGGGGGCATCGCGGAGACGGCGGGGATCGAGGCTCGGGAGCTGCCGATTCGGCCTGCGGATCTGAGCTCCATGGACGAGTGCTTTCTCCTCTCCACGACGAAGGATGTTGTCCCCGTTGGAGAGATTGATGGCGTTAAGTTCAAAGTCGGGCCCGAGACCGTGACGGCGCGGCTAAAGGCGGCGTTCGGTGCGGCGGCAACGGCCTATGCCAAAATGCATCCTGAGCTTTCCGCCTAACGGTGCCCATGCGTTTCCTCGGCATAGATCACGGAGCACGCAGGATTGGCCTCTCCTATGGGGATGAAATCGGGGTTGCAACGCCCCTTCCCGCGATCACAACCGATGATCGGGCTAAGCAGTGGGCCGGCCTGGCCTCGATGTTGAAAGAGAGGCGCATTACCGAGGTTGTGGTGGGCCACCCGCTCAACATGGATGGGACGGCTGGGCCTAAAGCGCTTGAAGTCGAGGAGTTTGCGCGTCGCCTCAAGGCGGAGTTCGGCCTTCCGGTGCACCTCGTGGACGAGCGGCTCACCAGCTACGAGGCCGAGTCGACCATCGCTCCGTCAAAACGTCGCGCCGTCCGGAAGTCCGGTCTGATAGATTCGAGGGCTGCCACGATCATCCTCCAAGACTTCCTCGACACACGCATTTCAGTCGAACCCTCTTCGGAGTCTTGAGCCATGCCCAGATGGAAATGCGTATGCGCCTACGACGGGACGGGGTTCTCCGGATGGCAGAGCCAGCCCAAGGGTGACTCCGTGCAGGACGCGATCGAAGGCCGCCTTAAGGTAATCCTGGGATCGAAGACGAGGATACACGGCAGCGGTAGGACGGATGCAGGCGCTCATGCCATCGGCCAGGTGTTTCATTTCGACGCTGATTGGCGGCACGGCCCCGATAAGCTGGCTGCAGCACTCAGGCACCGTCTGCCCCGCTCGATACAGATTGTCAGGGTTCGCGTCGTTTCCCCGGAATTCCACGCCCGATTCTCAGCCACGGGAAAGGTGTACGAGTACCGCATCTACTTGGGCGATGCCGACCCATTTACGCGGCCGTACGCTTGGACGGTTCAAATGCCCATCGATGTGGGCTCGATGAAGGCCGCGGCCCCGATCCTCGTGGGACGGCACGACTTCAGGGCATTCTCTGCGGTCAATGGCGGAGATCCGGGCGAGCAGGCGGACACGGTGCGCGACCTTCGGGTTCTCGACGTCATCGTTCGGGGACGCAAGGTGCGGATCGTCGCCGAGGCTGACGGGTTTCTTTACAAAATGGTGCGCAGTTTGGCGGGCGCCTTGGTAGCAGCAGGCGAAGGGAAGCTTTCGCCCGCTGAAATCTCTGCCTACCTTAAAACCGGAGTTAGGACGGCTCGTGTCCAAACTGCTCCCCCCCAAGGCCTTTTCCTGCGCCGGGTAATGTACCGCTGAGCCTCGAATTCGGTTGCCAGTACAGAAGCTCACCAGCACCCTTTTCATCCCGTAATCTTCATGCATTTCGACAAGCCGACCTATTCGGTTCGCAGGACGAAGAAAAAGGGCATCCCCGAGGGTCTTTACACGAAGGACCCTGTAACCGGTGAGATCCTTTTCAACAAAGAGATCGAGGACAATCAAATGGTTGTCCCGAAGAGCGGTCATCATTTTCCGATAGGGGCACGCCAGCGCCTTTCGAGGCTCCTCGACGCAGACTCCTTTGTTGAACTGCATGCCGGGGTCCGTTCGGACGACCCGCTCAAATTCGTCGATTCTCAGCCCTATTCCGAGAGGATAAAGCGATATCAGCGCGAGAGCGGCCTGCCGGAAGCGGTTGTTTGTGGCACGGGCTCCCTTCATGGCATTCCGGTTGCGATCGCCGTCATGGATTTCCGGTTCTGTGGCGGCGCGATGGGTTCGGCTGCGGGCGAAAAGATCACTCGGACGATCGAGGATGCACTTTCCAAGGGGATTCCCTGCATTATTGTGAGCGCGTCGGGCGGAGCCCGTATGCAGGAGGGCATCTACTCCCTGATGCAGATGGCCAAGACGAGCTCGGCTCTGGGAAAACTGGCTCAGGCGGGCCTGCCGTTCATTTCCATTCTCACCCACCCGACCATGGGTGGCGTGACGGCGAGCTTCGCGACGCTGGGTGACGTGATCATCGCCGAGCCCGGGGCACTGATCGGTTTTGCTGGGGCGCGCGTCATAAAGGACACCACCAAGCAGACGCTGCCCGCGGGGTTCCAGACCGCGGAATTTCTCCTGAAGCACGGCCTTATTGACCAGATCGTCAGCCGTACTGAGATGCGGGAGCGCCTGAAGGACATTCTTTCGGCCCTCTACCTGAAGAAGGAACCTGTCGCCGCCGGCGCTTGATTCTCTCACTGAAATGACGACCGAACTGCCGCTGGCCGGCTATGCGGCTGTTCAGGATTATCTCTTTGGCCTGAAGGCTGGGGGAGTTAAGTTTGGGGTGGACCGAATGAGGATCCTCTCCGAAAGGCTCGGGAACCCGGAGAGGAGAGTCCCGTGCGTTCATGTAGCCGGTACCAATGGCAAGGGGTCGGTTTCCGCAATGCTTGAGTCGATCCTGCGAGCATCAGGACAAAGGACAGGCCTCTATACGTCTCCACATTTGGTCCGGCTTGGAGAACGGGTCCAAGTGAATAGGGTCATCCTCACGGAGTCCGAAATCATATCCTTTGTGCGGGAGCTTCAGCCGATCGCTGACCAAATTGCACGCGATGGAGGACCCGGAGACGGCCCCACCTTCTTCGAGTTCATGACGGCGATGGCGTTCTTCCAGTTCGCGCGCAAAGGATGCAGCTGTAGCGTGATCGAGGTCGGGCTCGGTGGTCGACTCGACGCCACGAACATCGTGGAACCCGAGGTGAGCGTCATCACCTCGATAGGGATGGACCACTGCGAAATGCTAGGCGACACGCTCGAGGCGATCGCCGGCGAGAAGGCTGGGATAATCAAGGCCGGGCGACCCGTGGTCCTAGGGCGGATGCCCCCCGAGGCGGAGGCGACTATTCGAGGCGTCGCTTCGAGGAAAGGGGCGCGGGTCTATTCCGTTAGGGAGGAATATGGTGAGGACCTCCGGCGGTATCCCCAGCCCAATCTCGAGGGGGACTACCAAAGGTGGAATGCGGCCTCAGCTACGCTTGCCGCGGGTCTCCTCCCAAAGGGCATGGGGATAACAGGGGCCACCATCAATTCGGGCCTGGGAGCTGTGGACTGGCCGGGCCGCTGGCAGCGCGTCACCCTGGGGGGACGGCTCGCTATACTCGATTCTTCCCACAATCCCGAAGGGGCGAGCGTGCTCGACTCAAACCTGGGCCGCCTGCGTGCCGAGACGGGGCGCCCTGTGGTGGCGATCGTCGGGGCCTTGGGCACTTTGAGGGCGAAGGCGCTTCTTGAGGTACTGGGCCGCCACTGCCGCGACATTCACCTTGTCGTGCCGCACCAGCTGAGAGCCTCGACGTATGACGAGCTTGAGCGATTGATTCCGGGCGAATTTGAAGGTCGGTCCTTCAGGTCGACCGTGGAGGAGCTTTTCCCGTCGCCGTCGGTTTGCACCGCGGGAGGGCCCGACGATGTGGTTGTCGTAACGGGATCGATTTACCTTCTCGGTGAGATTCTCGGGCGCCTAGAGCCCCAGCGGGGCCCGGGCGAGGGCAGACTGCAAGATTTCTAGGTTCTCGGCGGTGCGCCGACGAAGCCCACTTAGACGAGCCTAATGAGCTCCTCGGTGGTAGGCAGGTCCTTGATAATCTGGGACGGACCGGGGCCGACGCCCAGATAGCGGAGATTGGGCAGCACCGCGGGCCTCGATTCCCCGGCATAGGCTACGTCTACTATCCCCTTTACCATGCCGGCGACATAGCGGCGTGCATTCGCTGGCAAATCGACAAAGTGCCTGACCAGGGAAATGTCTTCGGCCCACCCCTGATACCGCTCGTAGACGGGTTTGAGCGACTTGCGCACGGCTTCGTTGCGGGGCACATGGGAGCACCGTGTCCCATCGCTCCGCTGATAGGCGGTGCAGATGAGCAGGTCGCCCTTCCAGTCACCCGACCAGGTGAGCGCATCCAGCTTGTTGATCATCAGGTCCTGAAAGCCACCGTACCTGAGGGCATCGCCCTTTTCGACGGCGTCATACCATCCGACCATGCGCTGCCGGCCAGTACTGGTTCCGAACTCCAATTTCTTGAGTTTGTCGCAAAGGGGCTCGGTATCCGACATCTCCGTCAGGAACGTGTGAGTTCCCACCTTGGTGTCATAAGCTTTTGCCACGCCAAAGGTGTGTATGGCTTGGACGGGGATGTTCGCACTCTCGAAGAATTCCGGCGTAAAGGTGTGCGAGGAGGTCGGCGAGAAGCCGTGTCGCTTGTCGAGCCAGTAGGCCTGGCCGAACTCGCCGATGATGCTGTTGCCCTTTCTAATCTCCCCAAGGACCAACTCGCGCACCTCCCCGATATTCTTACGAAGGGAGGTACCGGCCTCCCAGTAGACGGCAGTAAGGCGTTCTAGATCGAGCTCGAAGGGGTTTTTGCCGCGGAACTGAGAGAAGTCGAACTCACTCGCTTCAAACACCCCACTTGCGATCGTCTCGGCATTCGCTCGCTGCTCGGCCTGGGTGAGCCTGTCGAAGAAATCATGCCACGTGGAGGCGCTAACGCGGTACACGTACTGGATGGTCTTGCAGGCACGATCGGCCCTCTGCGCCAGCTTGCGCGCGAAGAAATTGGGTCCCGCAAGGAAGTCGGAGTAATACATCTGCCAATGCGCGGTCTCCTCGCTGTAGGCGGCTGATATGCCTCGACCCGTCGAGCCACGCGATTCCTCTGAGAGTACCTTCACTCGGTAGTCCTCCTCCGCGAGGTCAAGGAGTCTGTGGGTTAGGTCTGAGGTCATGGTGCGCTCGTCGATCAGGAGCCGGTCGAGCACAGAGTATCCCTTTTTCTCAAGGGGGGCCGACTCCCAGAGGAACTTCCTCGGGTCAGCCACGACGCCGCTTCCTATCGCGAGGTGGGGTATCTGGCGTTCAACGACGCCAGACGGAAGGAGGTTAAGCTTCACGCCCGCCGCCGTGTGGCCCGCGTTGGCCCCACCGTTTACCTTCATCACGACCGTGACCGGCCTCGGCGTGGAGCTTAGCTCCTCGACAATCTCGGGAACCAGGCGGCCCTTGCCCTCATCACCGAGGGAGATGCCGACATCCGCTATGAGCTGACTGGAGAAGGGTTGGAGCGCCATAGATCTTTCTGCAACCGAAGTCATGGACCCCTGCTGCAGAGGATTGGATTGGTGAGCCGGGGCCAGAGGGCAAGCCTCAACTGGCCTCCGAGGCTTAAGGTCTCAGTTGACCCGAGTCGAAACCTCAACGACGTCGTGGGGGGCGGCCTCCTTTTGCCCCGCCGGGCTCACCCGGGCAAACCGAGCCTTTTCCCTAAGTACGCCGAGCGTCTTTGCACCAAGGTAGCCCATACCGCTCTGCACGCCGCTGATAAGGTTTGTGAGCACTTCGTCGACGGAGCCGCTGACTTCCTTGAGGGCTTCGATCCCCTCGGCAGCGATCTTGCGCGTATCATCGCGGTCTCGGCCGTAGCGGGCCGCGCTACCGGCCTTCATGGCCGCAAGCGAGCCCATGCCCCGGTACTGCTTATAGACCTTGCCCCCGATTTCCATTATTTCACCGGGGGCTTCCCGGCATCCCGCCAGGACGCCCCCGCAGATCACGGCGTCGGAAAGAGTCAGCGCCTTGACGATGTCGCCAGACTTTGCGATCCCGCCGTCCGAAATGATCCTGACCCCACGGGCGTTGGCGGACTTGGAGGCGACAAAAAGTGCGGTGAGCTGGGGAATGCCTACCCCGGCGACGATCCGCGTCGTGCAGATGGAGCCGGGTCCCTGGCCGACTTTGACGGCATCGGCGCCACAATCGGCCAAGAATTCAACTCCTGCACCGCTCGTAACGTTCCCTGCAATAAGGGTGAGCGATGGGAAAGCCTGGCGGACAAGTCTGACGACTTCTCCTACGCCTGAGGTGTGGCCGTGCGCGGTCGAGACGGCGATTGCATCCACATGCTCGTCTACCAGATTTCCAACGTGAGTGAGTATGGCGTCCTTGTCGAGGGCACCTGCCGGCGTGCGCTTTGGCGAAAGCGCGGCGCCCACGACGAGTCGAAACTGTGAGTCGCGAGCCGGCTTGCGGCGGGACTTGATCTCCCCGGTGATACGCTCGACATCCGACGCGGTGACCAGTCCCCGCAGGTGGCCTTGGCGGTCGACGACTAGCATCTTGTTGATGCCGATGTTGGCTGTGAAAAACTTGTCGGCAGCCTTGATGGGATCCTTTGCGACGTCGGTCTCAAGCTCGGTCTTCAGGTGGGCGCGCGGTGTCATCACCTCGGCGACGCCCTTCGCCCTATAGCGCTCCTTCACCACGTTCCCGGACAAAAGGCCACAGAGTATGCCCTCGTGGTCGACAACCGGGAAGGTTGAAAAGCCGTAGTGCTTCTGGTCAATCAGGGCCAGAACGTCGCCGATGGCGAGCGTGGGCAATACCGTTATGGGATCCTGGATCAGGCCGTGGATGTGGCGCTTCACCCGAGCGACCTCCTTCACCTGGTCCTTGGCCGTCATGTTGTAGTGGATGAGGCCCATCCCGCCGTTTAGCGCCATGGCGATCGCCATCCGCATTTCGGTGACCGTGTCCATGTCCGACGAGATGATCGGGATCTGCAGACTTAGGCTGTCCGAAATCGACGTGGAGGTGTCGGCATCCTTGGGAAGGATCTCCGAATACAGCGTGGCAAGCGTGACGTCGTCAAACGTGAGCGCCGTGGGTATATTTGCCGGAAAAAACTCTTCCGCCGGCAGGTAAAAACTGGCATCAACCGTTGACTGCGATTTCTTGGCAACCTTGCTCATGAGTTGCCGTTATCTAATTAGTGCCGTTCACTAAGAGCGCAAACAAATTGGAACTTAGCCTCGAAGTCCGCAGGTACAGCCTTCCGTTTCTCCACGCCGTCCGGACCTCGCACGGTACATGGGCGGCAAGGGAGGGCCTATATGTAAAGGTTGAAAGGCCCAATGGCACGGTAGGTTACGGCGAGGCGGCCCCGGTCCCAGGATTTGGCCGGGAATCGGTCGATGAGGACGAGGCGGCTTGCAGGACCCTTGGGGGCGAAGCGACCGAACAGGCCATAGGCCAGCTAAAGGGGACCCATCCTGCTCTTTTCAATGCCTTGTCCTGCGCGCTTGGCACCCCGGACGTTGTGCCGCTCCACGGGAGCCTCGGCGTCGCGGCCCTTCTTCCTTCGGGAAGGGCTGCGCTTGAGGCGGCACCGGCAAAGGCTGATATCGGGTTCAGGGTTTTTAAGTGGAAGGTTGGGGTCGGTGCGGCCGACGACGAGATTGCGATCCTGGACGACCTTTTGGCGGCCCTTCCCACCGGCTCCAGAATCCGGCTCGATGCAAACGGCGCCTGGAACCGGCGCAGCGCGTCACTTTGGCTTTCACGCGCATCCGAGCGGCCGGTAGAGTTCGTCGAGCAGCCGGTTGCGCCCTCATCGAAGGGAGCCGATGATACGCTCCTAGGCCTTGCTTCCGATTTCCCCGTGCCGATAGCGCTCGACGAATCCATCGTGGCAGACGGGGACGTGGGGCGCTGGCTCGATTTGGGTTGGCCGGGCTTTTTCATCATCAAGCCGGCGCTTCTGGCAGACCCTAAGGGCGTACTTGCCCACCTCGCCAAGGCAGGGGCGCGAGTCGTGTTCTCGTCTTCGCTCGAAACGGCCATCGGAGGACAGGCAGCGCTTCGGCTTGCATTCTCGTGGCCTGGGGCGAAAACAGCCTTGGGCTTCGGCGTGTGGCCGCTCTTCGCCGATCCGCGGTTCGATGGCCCGGAGGCGGTCCCTTTCATCCGATCTGAGGACGTGGAGCGCATAAACCCGGAGGAACTTTGGAACGCGTCGAATTAGCGCATATTCTCGGTGCTGCCAGGCCCGCCAACACTGGTGCCGCTCAAATCATCGAGGAACCCAACCCGGAGCGGTTTATGGCAGCCTTTGCCACGGCGCTCTCGACCGGGGGAAACATCTTCCTGGCCAATCCGCTTTGGCGGCCCAAGGAGCGCTCGGAGCTCGCCGGTTTGACCGGAACCGCCTGCGGGGGCGAACGGGGCTGGCTCATGATTCCAAGCGGTGGATCAGGCGGCTCCGTCAAGTTTGCGCGGCATGATGGTTTGACCGTGGCGTCCGCTGTGCAGGGGTTCCGGGTTCATTTCGGGATGGACCGCATCAATGCGGTCGGCGTGCTCCCTCTCAACCACGTGAGCGGGTTCATGGCGTGGATGAGGTGCCTCCTAACGGGGGGTACCTATGTGCCCTGGGCCTGGAAGGACCTCGAGGCTGGAAACTTCCCCCCGAGCCCGCAGCAGGGATCATGTATCTCGCTGGTGCCCACACAGCTGCAGCGGCTCCTGTCGTCGGGAAGATCCATAGACTGGCTCCGCAGATTCCGGGTGATTTTTGTGGGTGGTGGCCCCGCCTGGTCGGCCCTCATCGAGGAGGCGGCTGGACTCGGATTGCCGCTGTCTCCGTGCTACGGCGCCACCGAGACCGCGGCCATGGTTGCAGCCTTGCGGCCCGAGGACTTCCTTAGGGGCGTTAGGGGATGCGGCCCAGCACTGCCCCATGCTCGCATCGATTTTGTCGAGGGGGTGGTGCGGATCTCGGGCGAGTCGGTTTTTCGGGGCTACTATCCTCAGGAGAGCGCGGACCGCACCTGGGTCACGGAGGACTTGGGCGGCTTCAATGCAGACTCTAGCCTTGTCATTCTGGGGCGGCGCGACGCTTTGATCGTGACCGGTGGCAAGAAGGTTTCTCCTTTGGAGGTCGAGGCTGCACTAAGGCAGAGCGGGGAGTTCGAGGACGTTGCCGTCATAGGTCTGCCCGATTCCGAGTGGGGCGAGGCCGTCGTGGCGTGCCACCCTCCGGGAGGGCGGGAACCTCGGATTAGTGCGGTCGAGGCGGCCCTTTCGGATCTGGCGTCCTTCAAACGGCCCAAGAGATATCTGGCGATATCGCCTTGGCCCCGCAACGCCCAGGGGAAGATCGACCGCGAGAGCCTCGTTAGGCTAGCGGCCAAGAGTTAACGGGGCTTAGGTGCCACCTATCCAAGCGACCAAAGCGTCTGGAAGGGCCTTGCGCGCTCGGGTGGCCGAGTCGATGCAGACGTGCTCGGTCCTCACGCGTGCTGCGCATTTGGCCGGGGGGCCAAGGCGTGTGATCTCATACCGGATCTCGAAGGAATTCCCGGAGAGCGCCTTGGGCTGGACGCTCACGCTCAGCTTGTCGCCGCAAGCTATGGGCCTGAGGTATTCTGCCTCGCTCTTGGCGATGGGGACCACGACACCGTTGTCGGAAAAAAACCTTTTCAAATCGATCCCTGCAGCCAAAAGCGCCTCCTCGTAGGCCTCGTGGCAAATAGACAAATATTTGGCGAAGAATACGACACCGGCAGCGTCGGTGTCGGGAAAATGGGCCGTTCTGGGATAATTGAAGGGCATTGGTTCGGTTAGGAGGGAATCGAACGATCGAATGGGGTGTTACGCAATATCGCAAAGGAAGACGCAATTAACCGTCTTCCGGCGTTGAACTCGCCTGCCGGGCCGTCTGAAATGCCTCTATGACCAAGAACGAGATCGCGGAGATACTCGCCGAGATTGGGACCCTTATGGAGCTCAAGGGCGAGAATCCGTTCAAGATCCGTGCGTATTCGGGCGGGGCGAGGGCCATCGAGGCCCTAGAGAGCGACGAATTCGAGAAGCTCGTTGCCGAGGGCAATATCGATTCCATCAAAGGCATCGGCGAGGCTTTGGCGGCCAAGATCATGGAGCTGCATGCCACCGGAAAGCTGATCTTCTTTGAAAACCTGAGGGCTTCTGTGGAACCCGGTTTGGTGGAGATGCTGAGCATTCCCGGCCTTGGGCCAAAGAAGATCGCGGTACTTAACAAGGAGCTAGGAGTAACGTCGGTGCCGGAGCTCGATAAGGCGTGCAGGGACGGTCGTGTAGCCGCACTGGCCGGCTTTGGCGATAAGACCCAGGAGAAGATCATAGCAGGAATTCGCAACCGGGAGGCTTATTCGAAGCGGCACCTATGGTGGGATGCCTATGAGGTGGCGGCTCCGATACTTGAAGGTTTGCGCCTGCTCTCGTCGGTAAAGAGGGCGGAAATCGCAGGGAGCCTCCGCAGGGGACTGGAGACCGTGGGGGATCTGGATTTCATTGTGGCGGCTGACGATGTGGCGCCTGCAGTGGATTGGTTCACAGGTTACCCGGGGGTGCAGGAGGTGACCGCCAAGGGCGAAACCAAGGCCAGCGTGCGTTTTGAGGGCGGGATCCAGGCCGACATGAGGATAGTGCCGGCCGAGCAATTCGCCTTTGCGCTGCACCACTTCACAGGGTCGAAGGACCACAACGTGCTCATGCGCCAGAGGGCGCTCGACCGGGGCATGAGCCTGAGCGAATGGGGCCTGGTCCCGGCGTCCGGCGAGGGCACGGCCAAGGAAAAGGCGGAGCGAAAGGAGGGCGTTGTTGCCTCCAGCGAAATCCAAGTTTTTGCGGCCCTTGGTCTTTCCTATATTCCTCCGGAGCTGCGCGAGGGGCTGGGGGAAATCGAGGCTGCCGAGAAGGGCGAGATCCCGCGGCTTGTGGAGCTCGGGGACCTGCGCGGAGCTTTTCACAATCACACCACTTCTTCCGATGGGAGGAACACGCTTGCCGAGATGACAGGTGCAGCGGAGGCGTTGGGATGGGAGTACCTCGGCATTGCGGACCATTCCAAGTCAAGCCGGCAAGCCAACGGGTTGTCGGAGGAAAGGCTCTTCAGGCAAATCGAGGACATTGCGGCCCTGAACGAATCGGGCAGGTTCACGACGCGGATTTTCGCTGGCACAGAATGCGACATTCTTCCCGACGGTAGCCTGGATTTCGAGGATTCCGTCCTCGCCAAGCTCGATTACGTTGTCGTTTCGGTCCACAGCTCGTTTGGGCAGGACGAGGATACATTGACGCGGAGAATTATCCGCGCAGTCGAGAACCCCCGCGCAACGATGCTCGGGCACTTGACGGGCCGAATTCTCCTCGAAAGGGAGCCCTATCATGTCGACGCCGCGAAAGTTATCGACGCCGCGATCGCCAACGGGGTGGTCATCGAGCTAAATGCTAGCCCTTATCGGCTCGACATGGATTGGCGGCACTGGCGGCGCGCTGCTGAGCGGGGACTCGAATGTTCGATCAACCCGGACGCACACACGACCACCTCGCTCGGCTACGTGCGGGCGGGAATAAACTCAGCCCGCAAGGGCTGGCTTACACGCGAGCAGGTGGTCAACACGCTGTCCCTCCCGAAGATCGAGGCGTGGCTCGCTAGGAAACGCCAACGACGATGATAGACGCACGGGCACGCGGTCTGGCAAATCTCCACGCTGCGCTGATGACGCTCTTCGTCGGTGGCGTGTTCTGGGCATGGGCGTACGTGAATCTCGTGTTCCAGGTGCCCTTCATTCACATGAACAGGTACCAGAACCTGCTTCCCTATTTTCTCTGCGTGATAGGGGGTATGGTGATTTCGGCGCGCGAGGTGTCGCGCCGCCTGGCGGCTCGATTCCACCTGCCGGACCTGGGCGGTTCCGCCAGGCTTGCGACACGCCAGGTGGGCGTCATTGCGATGCTTCTTTTTGCAATGATGTTTGCGACGCAGGACCATAGCATCAGCCGGCTATTCCTAGGCACGTTGCTCGTGTGGTGCTGGATTGGCCTGGTGGTGTTAAATGCCTGGGCACCCGCCAGGCTGGCCCGCTTCGTATTCCAAAAGGGCCACCGCCTTCCCACGATCTTCATAGGCAAAGCCGGTTCTTTTGCAAAAGTGAGCGAGTGGGTTGCAAACAAGGAACCCCTGGGAATTTACCCTGTTGGACTTCTGGCGCCAGAGCCGGCCAATATTGCGAAAGCCACCCCATCTATCCCTTGGCTTGGCACGCTTACCGACCTGCCTCGCATCCTTGAAGAGAAGCGCGTCGGCCAGGTGGTGATGCTGGAGCTGCCAGCCAATGACGACGAGGCCAGCTTTGTGATCGCTTCCTGCCGGGAACGCGGTTGCCGACTATTGATCCACAGCAACATCGAGGAGCGCTACACCCAGCCGCTCGTCCCCATCACCGAAGAGGGAAGGCATTTCTATACGCTGCAGGAGGAGCCGCTTGAGGACCCGCTCAACAGGCTTATGAAGCGCTCCTTTGACATCGCTGTAGCGCTGCCCGTTGTTGTGCTCTTCCTTCCGCCCCTGTGCGCCTGGGTCGCACTGATGCAAAAAGCCCAGGCGCCCGGCCCGCTTTTCCATGCCCGCGAGCGAAGGGGCAAGCAGGGAGGGGTGTTCTGCATGCTGAAGTTCCGCTCGATGTACGCGGTCAGGGTCAGCCCAGCCGACGAATCGAAGCAGGCCCTCACGGAAGACAGCCGTATTTTCCCGTTCGGTCGGTACATGCGCCGCCGCAGTCTGGATGAATTCCCGCAATTCTGGAATGTGCTGGTGGGCGAGATGAGCATCGTTGGCCCCCGGCCCTACATGCCCATCCTTGACGAGGAGTTCCGTCAACAAACCCAGGGATACCGGACCCGCAACTTGGTTAAACCCGGCATAACGGGCCTTTCACAAAGCCGCGGTTTCCGTGGGGCCGTGCTGGAAGAGGAGATGGTGCAGCGCAGAGTGTATTGGGATGTCTACTACATCACCCATTGGTCCATGTGGTTGGACGTCCAGATCACCGCTAAGACCCTTTGGCAAGTGATCGACCCGCCGGAAACGGCCTTCTGAGAGCCTTGGTCGCCCCAGGGGGCCTGCGGGCGGTTTGGATATATGCTGAACCCTGTATAAGGCTATAGGCGTATATATTGATCTTGGTTGCTAAAGGGTTACTTTGAGCCTATTGTTGCGACGTCCTTTAAGGGTGAATCAATTTAGAATAGCCCGCCCAGCAGTTTCCTATGGATTCCATAGGTCGCCTTGGCGCTGCGAAATGAGGGCTCTGGAAACAAGGAGGGGCTCTGGAGTTACCGGTGCCCGAATGACCTTTCCGAGGACGCGGACAGAGCCTTGAGCCCATGAATGCGCGGCCTACAGGCGACAAGGCTGTTACGGGGTCGAGGCTCACGAATGTCCGGGAGTGGATCCAACTCATAACGGCAGCTTTGGATGCAGCCCCGAACTCGATTGTGATCACGGACGACCACGGCACGATCAAGTGGGTCAATCCCGCCTTTACGAAGGACACCGGCTACACCTTCGAGGAGGCGGTGGGGCAGAACCCCAGGATCCTTAAGTCAGGCAAACAAGAGGATAGCTACTATGCTGAGATGTGGCGCACGATATCCGGCGGGAACCCGTGGCATGGCGAATTCGTGAACAAGCGCAAGAACGGCGAATTCTTTACCGAGGACGTGACCGTGGCGCCGGTGCGCGACCCAGAGGGCGTGGTCAGGCATTTCATCGCCATAAAATACGACATCACCAGTCGCAGGCGCACGGAAGGCGACCTGCGTCTCTTCAGGACTCTGGTCGACGCATCGGAAGACTCCTTTGAGGTCATCGACCCCCCTACAGGACGATTTCTAGACATTGGTTTAGGGCACTGCGCCAAACTCGGGTACACCCGGGCCGAAATGCTTGCATTGCGCGTCTCGGACATCGACCCGACGATAAAGAAGGAGAATTGGCCCATCCATGTTGAAAAGCTTCGCGCGAGCGGGACCCTCGTGGGGGAGGGACGCCACCGGCGCAAGGATGGCACCGTCTTCCCGGTAGAATACCACTCCAAGCTCGTTCAGCTTGACCGCGCCTACATCATCACCGTGGTCCATGACATCACGGGAAGAAAATTGCTCGAGGAGCAGCTTTTTCGAGCCCAGAGGCTTGAAAGCCTTGGCATGCTGGCGGCGGGCATCGCCCACGACCTGAACAATATTCTTTCACCGATCGCGATGTCCGTGCCGCTCCTGCGCGTCAACGCCTCCGTTGAGAGCGACCGACACGTGCTGGACACGCTTGAGAACTGCACCAAACGGGGCGCCGGCCTTGTGCGCCAGATCCTCAATTTTGTCCATGGAATCGGCGGGGAGCCGATTGTTGTGGATGTCGGTCACCTGTTGCGGGACATCGTTGCGGTCCTCGGCGAAACGTTTCCGAAATCGATCGCCATCGAGCAAGACCTTCAGCGCGACCTCTGGCCGATCCTCGCAAATCCAACCCAGATTCACCAGGTGCTGCTAAACCTTTGCGTGAACGCCCGCGACGCTATGCCGGAGGGTGGGAAACTGCGCCTTCGCAGCGAGAATTGCGTCCTCGACAAGAGTAGCGTGTTGGCCCTGAAGGCGGGGCAACCGGGGTTGGATGTTACCCCAGGCGACTGGGTTGTCCTGCAGGTCGGAGACACGGGTTCCGGGATAGCTCCCTCGATCCTTTCGCGGATATGGGAGCCCTTTTTCACCACAAAGAGCCCTAGCAAGGGGACGGGCCTGGGCTTGTCCACGGTTGCGACCATTATACGCACCCACCACGGTTTTTGTACGCTTCAAACTGAGCAGGGCTGCGGATCCACGTTTCGGATCTATTTACCCGCGGCCGACTCCCCGAATAGGAGCTCGAATAGTCCCTTTTCGGCGCCTGCGCCTCGAGGCGCAGGTGAATTGATACTCCTTGTCGATGACGAACAGCCGATCCTCGAGACAGTTGGCAGCATCCTGACCCAGGGAGGATACCGGGTCATCACCGCTCGAAACGGCGTCCAAGCGAGCGAGATCTTTGGGGCGAAGTGCGACGAGATAGGGCTTGTGATCACGGACCAGGATATGCCCGAACTCGATGGTTTGGGGCTGCTGCGTTTCGTGCAGAAGCTCAAACCCGGTTTCAAGGTACTGGTGATGAGCGGTCTGAGCGGCGGGAACCCTCTTGTTCCGGATGAGGAACTCGCAGCCCCGTTCCTTTCAAAGCCCTTCACCTCGCTAGAGCTGCTGAAGGAGATCGACCGCCTGCTGCACGGCAAATCGGCCACGATCTAGTGGCGAAAAATCATTCGGGATGGCGGTGCTGGGAGTTTAGCCGCCGCTCAGAAGCTCCTAACATAGGTCTCCCCTTGGGCGTCCACGAACGTGAGGTGGTCCGATTCCACTTTCACGAGTTTTAATCCAAGTGACTTATCGATCAGATCGTTAACCTTGTAGACGTGGCCATCGACCAAGGCTTTGCTATCCAGGCCGGCTGCACGGACGCCTGAAATGCGGTACCTGTCGATGATTCCCTGAATCAGATCGTTGTGGCTCTCGGGCGCAGATGCGACGGATGCTGCAGCGGCGGGCGCTGAGATTACGGGCGAAGGGACCTGGCGAGCGGCCGGTAAAGGGTGCAAGACAGGGGCCGAGGCGGGTTTGGTTGCGGCAACGGGAGTCGGGGAGGGTGCGCTCGTCTGCAAGACCTGGGGTAATGCTATCACGGGCGATTGGACCACGACCTTCTGGGGCGACGGGGTTGGGGTGGGGACCGGGGCCATGGTCCCGGTCTTCTGCTCGGACTTGCCCGCCACGAAGACCCCTGTGACCACTGCTGAGACTACAATCAGGCCAAGCGCCGCGGCGCCAATGAGGACCATGGTCTGAGTCCGCATCGGCCCTCCCGACCCCTGGGCATGCCTGTTGCCGCCGCCGGGCATCGGAGCGACGACATCGGCCTGCTCCTCCGCGCGCTGGCGAGCGGCCTTTTTTAGGGCATCGTTAATGAGACTCATCGTCGACCGCTCAATTGGTGAGATTCGCCATGTCCCTGATGGCCCTGCGCGCGTCCCAGAAATTCACCTCGTCGGACTCCCGTATGAATGCCGAGAGCATCGCCTTGTCGCAGAGGTTATTCACCACTCTGGGTATACCTCTGCTCGACTTGTGGATGGCCCGTAGGGCCCATGGAGTAAAAACAGGGCGTCCCGTACCCCCTGCGAGGGTCAGGCGATGCTGGATGTAGTGGATCATGTCCCTCTGCGTGAGGGCGTTCAACTCGTAGTGCACGAGAATGCGCTGTCGGAGCTGCCGCAATTCCTGCCTCGCCAGCACCTCCTTGAGTTCGGGCTGACCCATAAGGACGATTTGAAGGAGCTTCTGCTTGTCTGTCTCGAGGTTCGATAGCAGTCGGATCTGCTCAAGCACTTCAAACGAGAGATTCTGGGCCTCGTCGATGATCAGGACTATATCCCTTCCGCGGTGGATCCTCTCCAGGAGGACACGGTTCATCTGGGAGACCAGGTCGACCTGGCTGCGGGCGAGCTTGGTCTCTCCCAGCTCGCCGAGAATCGCCTTCAGCATCTGGGTTTCCGTAACCCTTGGATTAAGGATCAGGGCCGTATCAAAGTGCTCCGGATCGAGTTCGTTGAGAAAACGGCGGCAAAGGGTCGTCTTCCCACAGCCCACCTCGCCGATCAGCACAATGAAGCCTTTTCGCTCGCGGACCCCAAACTTTAGGTGCTGGAGCGCCTCTTGGTGGGTGGGACTAAGAAAGAGGAATTTCGGATCTGGAGTGATGTTGAACGGCATCTCCTTGAATCCGTAGTAGCTCTGATACATATGCGGCTCCGAGTAAGCCCGGCCCGGCCGCAAAACGCACGCCAAAACCCGCAACGCAGCCGGATGCTCAAAAAGAATTGCGAAGCGATGGTGGGGCGCTGTTTATCAGCGTCAAAGATCCGTGAATTTACGTCGCGTAATTGTAAGCCTATATCTTCTGCTGTTTGCCGGCCTGGGGCTCACCGGTGCGTACCTTTTCATCGACGCGCGCGCCGAGTATGACCGGCTCGAGCAGGTCGAGTCGCTTAACCGCGGCCGCCTTGCCGAGGTGCAGGACCGCCTTCGCAGCCAGGAGAAGGTGCTTGATCGCCTGCGCAATGACCCGGCATTTGTCGACCGAGTGATCCGGAAGAAGCTGGGCTACGCAAAACCCGATGAGTTCATTTTCCGTTTCGAAGATTGAGCCCGTCAAATGACCCACGATCCCAACGCACTTATTGAGGCTTTTCGCCAGGCCGGCCAGGGGCAGGTTTTTGCCTTTTTTGACCGCCTCTCGCCTGCGGCAAAGGCCCAGCTGCTTTTGGAGGCTTCCGAGATCGACCTTTCCGAGGTCGATCGGTTGGTCCGCACGCTTGTCCGCTCGGGAGGGGCGCAATCGGTGGACCTGGAGGGCCTGGCACCGGCGCCCTACGAGCGCCTACCGGCGCACGGGGGCAGTGCGGATTCATGGGCAGCTGCAAGGGTCCGGGGCGAGGCCGCGCTCAGGGCGGGCAAGGTCGCCGCTTTCACGGTGGCCGGAGGTCAGGGAACGCGTCTGGGATACAATGGCCCGAAAGGGACTTTTCCGGTCACGCCCGTCAGGCATCGTCCTCTTTTCCAAGTGTTTGCAGAGAAGATCCTGGCTGCGGGCAGGCGGTACCATAGACCGCTCCACTGGTTCGTCATGACGAGCCACCAGAACCATGACGCCACAGAGGCGTTCTTCTCGGAAAACGGGCATTTTGGGTTGGATAGGTCCCGCGTCCATTTCTTCCGTCAGGGACGGATGCCCGCCGTCGACTTTTCCGGAAAGATTCTGCTGGAAAGCCAGGGCTCGCTCGCCCTTTCGCCGGACGGCCATGGCGGATCGCTTCGTGCGCTCGCCAGGAGCGGGGCCCTGGATCTGATGGCTTCGGAGGGCATAGATACGCTCAGCTATTTCCAGGTCGACAATCCGCTGGTCCGCTGCGTCGACCCCGCCTTCATCGGGTGGCACCTGCTGGGGGGATCCGAGATGTCGAGCAAGACGGTGCCAAAGGCGTACCCGGAGGAGAAACTCGGGCATTTTTGCATTCAAAAAGGAAGGCTGGTGGTGATCGAGTATTCGGATCTTCCTATTGAACTCCAGAGGGAGAGGGATCCCGCGAGCCAAGCCCTGCGGTATGAGGCGGGTAGCATTGCGATCCACGTTATCGATAGGGAATTCATCCGGCGCATGGCCGCCGGCGCCGGAGCTCTTCCGTTCCACAGGGCCGATAAGAAGATAGCGACGGTGGACGCAGAGGGCCGGGAGGTGAAGGCTGCCAAAGCCAACGGCGTCAAATTTGAGCTGTTTGTCTTTGACGCGCTCCCCTCGGCCAAAAATCCGGTCGTCGTTGAGACGGACCGGGCCGACGATTTCTCGCCCGTCAAGAATGCCGAGGGTGTTGACTCTCCAGCCACATGCCGGGCCGACCAGCTGCGCCAGTTTGCGCGTTGGTTCCGGGCCTCGGGCATCGCCCTGCCGACGGACGCCACGGGATTGCCTGATTTCTCCCTAGAGGTTTCCCCGCTCTTCGGCTATGACGAGGCTTCCTTCAAGGAAAGCTGGTCCGGCCTGCTGCCGAAACCTGCGATCGCGGAAGGCCTTTGTCTAGACCCCCTTTGAAATGACACAGTCCGAAAAACTCCAATCAGCGGTCAGCGCGAGCAAGCTCATGCCCGCGGCCGCGGACAATATCACTGCCTATCTCGCCGCCAAATTGCCCCCTTGGGCCCAGTCGAGCATTGGCGAATTGATCGACAACGGGTCCTGGAGCGAGCTTAACGACCGGTTCTACCGCGAGCTCGAGTTTGGAACCGGAGGGATCCGGGGAAGGACGATAGCGACCGTGGCGACTAAGGCCGAGACGGGCACCCCGGGACTATATGGGGTTCCAGAGCACGCGGCCGTGGGGAGCAACATGCTCAACGACTTCACGCTCGCTCGGGCCGTGATCGGGTTATTTCACTACACGAAGGGCTATTTGGAGGGAAACAACGACACGGCGAATCCCCGGCTCGTCATTGCCTACGATGTCCGGTTCTTCTCGAGGCACTTCTGCGAACTGGCGGCCTCGATATGGGCGCGTCTCGGGGGGGAGGCGTTCATCTTCGATGGACCCCGACCGACGCCCCAGCTCAGCTTTTCGGTGCGCCACTTGAAGGCCCATGCCGGCGCCGTCATCACCGCCAGCCACAACCCGCCCCATGATAATGGCTTCAAGGCGTACTTTGTGGACGGCGGGCAGGTGATCCCGCCCCACGACAAGGGAATCGTGGCCAGGGTCGCGTCGGTCCCTCTTGGGGCCATCTCCGCTTACCTGCAAAAGGATCTGAGCCGCGTGACCACGCTCGGCCGCGAGGCGGATGACGCCTACCTCTCCGTCGCGGCCTCGGCTGCCATCGACCATGCCATGCTGAGGAAGTCGCGCCTGCACGTGGTCTACACGAATCTCCACGGTACGGGGGCCATCCATTCGGTTCCGCTCCTGATCCACGCGGGCTGCAACGTGATCGAGGTCACCGAGCAGCTCACGCTCGATCCCAGGTTCCCGACGGTAAAGTCGCCCAACCCCGAGAACGCTGAGGCCCTATCGATCGCCGTGAAGGTCGCGGATTCCAGAAACTGCAATGTCGTGATGGCAACCGATCCCGACTGCGACCGCATGGGCGTGGCCGTCCGGGGGCCATCAGGGAAGATGGAGCTCCTGACGGGCAACCAGATTGGGTCCCTCATTGCCGAGTACAGGCTTCTCAAGTACAAGGAGCTCGGATGGATCCCGAAGGCGGGCTCGCCCAACACGTGCATCATAAAGACCTTTGTCACCACGCAACTCCAGGATGCGATCGGCCGAGGGCACGGCGTGAAGGTGATCGACACCCTAACCGGATTTAAGTGGATCGCCGCGAAGATCGCATTTTACGAGGAGCGCCTCAAGAAGGCGATGGGCCCGGAATGGGACTATGACGCGACGCCATTCCGTGAACGCACCCAGCTGCTTCAGGAGCATAGCACGTTTTACGTGTTCGGCACCGAGGAAAGCTACGGATACCTTCCGAACGACTACGTCAGGGACAAGGACGGCAACGCCGCATGCCTTATGTTTGCGGAACTCTGCGCCTGGGTTGCAGGCCAAGGGATAACGGTGCCGGAATACCTGGACAGGCTCTACCTCAAGTACGGCTTCTACCTGGAGGACACGATCAATATCTATTACGAGGGAGCGAGCGGAAACGCCAAGATCAAGCGCATCCTCGACACCTACAGGTCATCCAGGCCGACGGCCTTCGGCGACGTGAAGGTCACGGGGTTCCAAGACTTTGGAAGGGAGCGGATCTTGGACGCCGACGGAGAGGAGATCCCTAAACAGGACCTCTACGTCGTGACCCTTTCCAATGGCTACCGATTTGCCGCGCGCGGCAGCGGTACCGAACCCAAGATGAAGTTCTACCTCTTCGCCTCCGACAAAGTGGGGGACGCCTCCGGCCTGCCCGCGGTGAAGTCCCGCGTTCGCGAGGAGCTTGGACGCATGAAGAGGCTGATCGAAGCTGACGCCCGCACGCGGGCGGAGGCCTATCCGGGACCTATCGACCATGGCTAACGTACCTGGCCTGAGAAGCCCCTATGCAAAGGTGGGTCGGCTCGTCTATTTGGGCCGGATGCTCGACAAGATCCGCCTTTATGCCGCCGGGAACCTCCCCGGCGACTACCATGCGAACTTGGGAGACACCAATCCGGGCGTGTTCGACGCCCGTTGCTGCAAATTCCTTCAGGTTTCCTTTGAGGAGATCAGGCGGCTCGCGCTCGAGGGCGCCAGCGACGAGGCCATCTTGGATTGGGCGGAGAAGAAGGGCGGCCGCCGCAGCGATGAGGAATGCACGGTCTGGAACTCCTTCCTGATGAAGCGCGGATGGCATGATCCCGCCGCCAACGTCGATTTCCTCAAGAAGCGGCTCAAGGAAGCGGGGCTCGAAGGGAAGTCGATAGAGACCTACTTCGACTATATCGACTTCGACGAGGGACGGGACCCCATTTCGGCCAAGGCCTGGGAGGCCGTCTTTTAGAGGAGCAGGAGGGCGGGCTTCTCCAGGAGGTCCCGAAGCGCGGCGAGGTAGGTGGCGCCCACGGCACCGTCGACCACGCGGTGATCCGCCGATAGGGTGAGCGTCATGCGCTGGCCGATGACGATCTGATCGCCCTTGACGACCGGCTTCCGGACGGTCGTGCCGACGGCAAGGATGGCCGCATTCGGGGGGTTGATGATGGCGCAGAACCTGTCGATTCCCATCATTCCAAGGTTCGAGACGCAGAACGTCCCGCCCGTGAATTCAGCGGGGGTCAGCTTCTTGTCCTTCGCCCGCTTGCCGAGCGCCTTTGCCTCGGTGCTGATCGCGAAGAGGGTCTTGAGGTGGGCATCGCGGATCACGGGCGTGATGAGTCCGTCCTCGATTGCCACCGCGAAAGAGACATGCGCGGCCGGGTGCTGCCTGACCGCAGTGCCCTCCCAAGAGCAGTTGACCGCCGGCACGCGGCGAAGGGCCTCGGCCGAGGCCTTGAGCACGAAATCGTTCACCGAGAGTTTCACGCCGTCCTTCTCTAGCGCCGCGTTCAGCTGGGCACGGAGTTCAAGGAGCGGGCCCGCGTCGACCTCGATATCCAGATAGAAATGCGGGATCTGTGTCTTAGACTCCACCAGGCGGCGCGCGATCGTGCCCCTCATGTTCGAGACCGGCACGAGCTTGTCGTCCTGTATGGGGCCCTTGGAACTTAGCGTGGAGGAGGTTAAGGACGGGCTCGGGGCTCCCTTTGCGGGTCCGGCGAGCACATCGACCCTGAGGATGCGCCCGCCGGGTCCGCTGCCCTTAAGGGTCGTGAGGTTTACGCCCTTCTCGGCTGCCAGCTTGCGGGCCAAGGGCGAGACCTTGATCCTTCCGGAGGACAGAGCAACAGGTTCGGGTAAGGCTGCGGGCGCCACAGGCGCAGGTGCCGGCGTGGCAACGGCTACCGGAGCCACAGCCGGCTGGGCCTCGGGAAGGGCCGCCGCCGACTTCGGGGTCGGCGCATCGACCTTCTCGCCCGGCTTCCCGATGGCGCAGAGGGCTGCGCCCAGCGGGACCTGCGAGCCGGCCTTCACGAAGATGGCCAGGAGCGTGCCGTCGAAGAAGCTCTCGAGCTCCATCGTGGCCTTGTCGGTTTCCACCTCGGCGAGCATGTCGCCGGATTTGACGGGATCGCCCTCTTTCTTGAGCCATTTGATGAGCGTACCCACCGTCATGGTGTCGCTCAGTTTCGGCATTTCGATGATGTTGGCCATGGGAGCGTTTCTCAGCGGTTATTCCAAGGCTTCTAAGGCGGCCTTAAGTATCCTTTGGACGTTGGGCAGTTGCTCCACCTCGACGGGAGGGCTGTAGATCGAAGGGGAGTCGATGGTGGAGAGCCTGGCGATCGGGGCATCGAGTTCGTCGAAGACTTCGCTCTGGATCATGTACGCAAGCTGGGCTCCGACGCCGCAAAAGGGCTTCTGCTCCTCAACGACGAGGACCCGGTGCGTCTTCCTGACGGAGGCTAGGACCGTCTCGATGTCCAGAGGCCGGATGGATCGAAGGTCGATCACCTCTACGGATTTGTTGTGCTCCTGCTGGAGGGTATTGGCCACCGCGAGAGACAGGATGACCGCGCGGCCGTAGCTGACTATGGTCAAGTCGGTGCCCTCGCGCTTGACGTCCGCCTTTCCAAGGGGGACCAGGTAGTCGTCCTCCGGAACCTCGCCCTTGTCGCCGTAGAGCATCGTGTTCTCGAGGAACATGACGGGGTCGTTGTCGCGAATCGCCGATTTTAGCAGGCCCTTCGCGTCATAAGGCGTAGCCGGGACGACAACCTTGATGCCAGGGTGGTTTGCCAGGACGTTCTCTGGGGTGTGGGAATGGGTGGCGCCCACGTTTGTCCCGCCGTTGGCCGGACCACGGATCACGATCGGGCAATTGATCTGCCCGCCGGACATGTAGCGGACGTTGGCTGCGTTGTTGAGGATCTGGTCGAACGCGACCGAGTAGAAGGACCAGAACATCAGCTCGATCACGGGTCGCACACCGAGCATGGAGGCGCCGATTCCCATGCCGATGAAGCCGGCCTCGCTGATCGGCGTGTCGACGATGCGTTTTGGGCCGAACTTGGCCAGAAGCCCTTCGGTGACCTTGTAGGCGCCGTGGAACTGGCCGACTTCCTCGCCCAGGACAACAACGTTGGGATCCCGGGTGAGCTCCTCGGCCAGCGCCTGGCGGATGGCCTCGCGATATTGGATTACAGGCATCGCTTAATTGAAGAATAGCCGGCCGCCGGACTTGCGCTCGGATGGGTTGTCAGCCTCCCAGTAGACGTCCTTTTGAAGGTCGTCGGCTGTGGGATAGGGGCTCGCCTCCGCGAAATCGGCTGAAACGTCCGCCTCGGCCCTGGCTTCGCTGTCGATCTTTTCAACGAGCGCGGCGTCCAACACCTTCTCGGCTAGGAGGATTGCCTGGAAGACCTGGATCGGGTCCTTCGTCTTGCGGTATTCCTCAATCTCGGATTTGGCTCGGTAGGTGTTGTCCGGGTCGGCCACGGAGTGGCCCCGGTAGCGGTACGTGCGGATCTCGACGACAGCCGGCTTGCAGTTCGTGCGGGCTTCCTCGAGGTAGCGCGCCATGAAGGCTCGAACCTCGTAAAGATCGTGGCCTTCGCAAACACCCCATGACATGCCGTAGGCCTCGGCGCGGCGCGCCAAATCACCTGCCGATGAGCGCGCCTGGCTCGTGCCCATGGAATAGCCGTTGTTCTCGATCACGAAGATGACCGGCAGGTCCCATAGAGCAGCGAGATTGTACGACTCGTGGACGGCACCCTGGTTCACGGCGCCGTCCCCCATGAAGGTCATGCAAGCGCCTTTCAACCCCTTGTACTTGAGGCCATAGGCCAGACCGACGCCCAGCGGCACTTGGCCACCCACAATTCCATGGCCGCCCCAATAGTTGCGGGAAGGATCAAAGAAATGCATTGAGCCGCCTTTTCCCTTGGAACAGCCAGTCACTTTTCCGTAAAGTTCTGCCATCAGGGGATTTAGTTCCATCCCCACCGCGATTGCATGACCGTGGTCCCTATAGGCCGTAATCACATGGTTGTCCTTGCCCATGAGGGAGCAACATCCCACAGCCACAGCTTCCTGGCCGATGTAAAGATGGAGGAAGCCGCCGATCTTTTTTGCCTGGTAGGAACGCAGGCTTCGCTCTTCGAACCTCCTGATACGCACCATCAAGCGATAGAGATCGATCTTCTGGGCGGCTGAAAGGGATGCGTTGACAGGGGCAGCCGCATGACCGGATTTCGCGGTCAGGGACGGGCTCCGGTCTTCTGCTATGGCGCTGGATTTCTTGCTCACAGTGAGTGGAAAGGGTCAGCTTCCAACCGGATACGTCGGAAATCAAGCGCGGTTTTCAAATCGGTTGGGGTGTGATTTCCTCAATTTCGACCCGAACCGGCCTCCCGGGCTGGCAGTCGGCTTTTAGGGACACGAAACGGTCGCGGTATCGGTCATAGGTGGGCCAAAGCGCTGTCTTGTCGGTCTCGGGTATCTCTAGATTGTCCACTGACTTGCGACTGAAGAACCCGAAACGCCCTTCGGAGATGTCGGGGGGAAGCCCCGGAAGCGGCTTCGTGCAGCGAAAAAGAAACATGAGCCAGTGCGACTGGCCCTCATAGGCCTTCTCAGCAATCACGGAAAACAAGTGGAGGTCCGACGTGGCGACCTCAAACCCGGTCTCCTCGCGCGTCTCCCGGACAGCGCACTCAAAGGGCGATTCCCCCGTAGCCATCTCCAATTTCCCGCCAATGGGGCTCCAGGCTCCCTTGTTGGGCGCCTTAGCCCGCAGGAGAAGCAAATGTTCGCCGGCTCTGTTCTCGAGGAAGACCAGGACTGCAATCTTGTAGGGCAGTGGGGCATCCTTAACTCCCGAACCCGCGCCCCCGTTTGCGGCCTGCTTATTCGTTGGTTCTTGGGTGTTTGGTTTCACGTCGGGATTGCGGCCTTCACCCCTTTGTTCACAGGACCCCATATGGGGGTCAACGTTTACCTCGCATTTCCCGTGCCCGGACCGCTGGGAAATCGATTTTAAATCCGGTAGGCTTGAGTTCGTGGAGCGCTTCCCGTTCCCCCGCGTCCTCAATGTGCCGGGGGGATCCCTGTTCTCCTGAGCGCGCTGCAACCGCTCAATTTGGTTCCACTCTAGGCAAATGTGCCCGAGACTGTGTCGGCGCCATGGCCCCTGGGAATCAAAGCTGCAAGACACCCGGGCAGAACCCGATGCCGTGGACGCTACGCCTAAGCGCAGTCCTGGCGGCCATTCTATTCGTAGCATGGTGCGTGCTCATGTGGCCCCAATGGACCAGGGAGCCGAATCTGATGCACGGGCTCCTTATGCCCGTGGTGTTTGCCGCACTCATCTACGAAGGCGCGAAGTCGGGTTCTGATTCCTTCCTGCCGGATACCGCCGGAATGGATATCCTGCAGTCCTTTGTCGCGTTCATTGGCCTCTCAGCCGCCACGGCGGGTTCATTCTATGGGGATGCCATGGGCTGGGACCACGCCCTTGCCTCCTTCTTGCTGAGCGCCGCGCTGGTGGCCCTCCTGCTCTCGCTGTTAATGGCGTTTAGCCGCAGAGGCACGCACATCATAGCATTCGGGTGGCCTTGCATCGCGGCCCTGCTGCTCTGCCTTCTCTGCGCTCCCGTGCCCCCGGGCACGTCGGCCCGATTAACGTCGTTTCTGCAGCTTGGCGTGACCGAAGCCGTCCTTCGGATCCTGAATGCAGTGGGCGTCCCCGCGTTCAGGACGGGCAACGTCATCGAACTTGCGCACGCGCGGGTGGGCGTTGATGAGGCCTGCAGCGGTCTCCGAAGCCTTGTCTCCTGCATGTTTGCCGCGGTGTTCATTTCAGCCGCATGGGTGCGCGTGCCGCTTGTGAGAGTCCTCGTGGTGCTCCTGGCCGCGCCCCTCGCCATCGGGATGAACCTCGTCCGCTCGTTTGCGCTCGCCTATGCCGCCGAACGCGGACTGCACATAGAGGGCTCCGTGCACGGTTTTGCCGGAATGGCGATTCTAGTGCTCACGTCCCTTATTCTTGTGCTGGTAGGCGTTGCGTTTGGTTCCGAGGGGAGGCCGGCCCCGCCTCACACCGAGGTGGCGCCCTCGCGACCGCGCCGGGCGCCCGGATGGATTGCCTTAGCCGCCGTTCTTTTTGCCACAGGGATGATGGGCTCATGGTTCCTTAGGCCCATTGAGAGGGCGTCGCCGGTCGGCCGGTCGCCCGACCTTGCGTCGATCATTCCGGACAAAATTCCAGGATGGGAGGTGTCAAAACCGGAGGACCTCAGGCAATTTGCCCAGGAACTGCGCACAGGTTGCCTGATGCAAAGGTCGTACAGCCGACTGACCGCATCGGGCCGCGAGGAGGTCACCCTCTACGTGGCCTATTGGAGGCCTGGGCAGGCGTCGGTGACCTTTGTGTCATCGCACACTCCCGATATGTGCTGGCCGGGATTGGGCTGGGCGATGGTGCCTGGAAGAACCTTAACCACGGATTTGCGCGTCGCCCGTCATGCTCTTCCTCCCGTTCAGGCCCGCTCTTTTGAGCGTTCGGCCGAGGCGTTAAATGTTTGGTACTGGCACCTCTACGGCGGCCGAGTGGTCAAGGATTTCGACACCCACTCGCCTCTGCTCGTGCTGTCACAAGTCGTGGAAAATGGTGCGCGCGACAACCGCGGCCAGATATTTGTGAGAATCTCCGCCAATGCCGAATGGTCTCAGATTGACGATGGCGCGCTGCTCTCGACCTTTTTTGGAGGACTTCGCCAATGGGGGTTTTGACCCCATACGGATGCGGCCTCTTTCAT
>Ga0302199_1000228_pt1 | contig 29135 bp, 23 predicted proteins | sample II_Bog_N2_3_FD_194588 | JGI IMG/M metagenome (GOLD analysis project Ga0302199, IMG submission 194588) | Peat permafrost microbial communities from Stordalen Mire near Abisko, Sweden - II_Bog_N2_3 | ecosystem: Environmental > Terrestrial > Soil > Wetlands > Peat | place: Sweden: Abisko, Stordalen... | reverse complement strand
GTAATAGGTGATTAGGGGTTAGGGTATGAGACTGTAGGTTCTGAATTGGGAGAGTCTGAAGTTTTTCGCGCAGAGGCGCGGAGACGCTGAGAGAAGAATTGGAATAATCTGGAACTCATGAAATGGAAGCAAGTGTAGAGGTCGTAGATTTGAGGGCTGACTTCTGATGCTCTGATTTATAGTTTTTCTTCTCGGTCTTCCGACCTAATAGCCTACAGCCTAAACTGCTAACAGCCTTTTTCTCCATCAGGGCTGATGAAGGGGGGCGGTATTTTTGACGGGAGGTCCGACGATGACCTCGACGCTCTTGCCATCACGGAAGTATTTCTGCGCAACCTTTTTGATGTCATCAAGCGTGACACTCTCAATTTCGTGTGTCCGGCCCTTGTCGTGGTCATAGCCGAGTCCCAGGAGTTCATTGGTCGCGCAAAGCCCACCAAGCGCTGCGCTGGATTGATTCCGAATAGCCTCCGCGCCAAGTAGTTTTGACTTTGCCCTATCAAGTTCGACCTGAGTCAGGCCATCGTTTGCCAGCTTTGAAATCTCATCATCAAATTCATGACGCGCGAGATCGACTTTCTTTGGATCTGTACCGAGGTAGAAGACAAAGGCTCCCGGCGCAAGTCCGGCGGAGTTCGAAGCTCCCACGAAATAAGCCAAGCCGAGTTTCTCGCGAATTCGGACAAAGAACCTTGATCCGAGGTCGCTGGAAGCCTCTTCAATAAGTTCCAGGGCAGGTTTGTCTGCGGCATCAATCGTCGTGCCGAGATATCCCTTCATGATGACTGCTTGTTGTTTGGGGCGATTCTCCGAAATCTCGACGGAAGCGGAGAGCGGTACTGAAACCGGTGGGGTCACCAAAGCGCTTTCCCCTGGGGGAAGTGAGGCAAAGTATTTTTTCGCGAGAGCGATTACTTCCTCGCTCTTCACATCACCAAAAACGGAGAGAACGCCGTTGCGGCCGACAATAAACTGATCCCGGTACTTTCTGAGTTGATCGGGTGAAAGTTTGGCGACGGTTTCCGGAGAGCCATTATTTCGGAGAGCGTAGGGATGATTTCCGTAGAGTCGTGGCTTGAGCAGATTCCGGGCGACCGACGTGATCTGATCATCCTCGGCCTTGATTGCCGCGATCTGTGAATCTTTTTCCAAGGTGACCTCACGCTCCGGGAATGTAGCGTTCTCCAAAACATCCGAGAGAAGCTGCATCCCAAAGGGAAGATCATCCTTCATCACCTCGACGGAAACGGAGACGATGTTGTTCCCTGAACCTGAGCCAATTGATCCGCCGAGATGTTCGACCGATTCAGCGATCTGCTGGGCGGTTCGTGTCTTTGTCCCCTTGATTATCGTGCTGGCCAGAAGCGAAGAGATGCCGTTGTCTTCCGGAGTTTCACTTAGAAGACCTCCGCGGAAAGCAGCGCTGATTGAAACCAGCGGGAGACGCTTGTCCTCGCCAACAAGCACGCGCAGACCGTTGCTCAGCTCCACTTTCTTGACCTCGCTTACTTTTTGAGGAGTTGCAGGAGCTGCCGTGGTCTGACTCTCTCCGATTGGGTCCAGCGATGTGACTGTCAATCCATCTTCCTTGAGATATTGTGCCGCCACGCGACGCACATCAGCCGGGGTCACTCGTTCGATGGCCTCGAGGTAACGCCTCCCCTGCTCGGGATTGCCCGTCATCAACCATCCATCACCATAGTCGGTAGCTCGTCCGCGCATGGTGCTGAGTGTGTTGTAGTGACTGGAAAGCATCCCTTTTTTCGCCTTGGCGAGTTCTGCGTCCGTGATGCCCTCTCTGGCAACGCGGTCCACCTGGGCAAGAATCTCCTTTTCCGCAGCATCGCGCTTGGCTGGATCGGCAATCGCCCCGATGTAAATCAATCCTTGGGTTGGAGTCAGGGTGTAGAGTCCAGCCCCGATCTGGTGGACGAGGCCCTTCTTCTCACGCACTTCGGTGTTGAGGATCGAGCTGGTTCCGGCACCGAGCACGGAGGAAAGCACATCGACAGCAGGCGCATCAGGACTCGTGGCACCAGGAGCACGCCAGGCAATGTTTATCCTGCTCAGATCAGTCGGGAAGAAATCGCGCCCTTCCTGTTTCCCTAGTTGCGGTGGCTCCTCTAACACCGTAACTGGCTCCAGAGCAACACGGGGATATTTTTCGAAATAGGCCCCCAGTTGATCATGGATCTGATTGGCATCAACATCGCCGACAACCACAAAGCAAAGGTTGTTGGGAACATAGCGACGCTTGTAATACTCCAACACATTCTCCCGGTTGAGTTTGTTGTAAATATCGAGGTGGCCTATCACGGGTTCCTTGAAGGGGCTGACATGATAGGCTGTGCTAAAGAGGAGTAGTGATGCAGTCCGGTCGGGGTTATCGTAACCCATGGCAAACTCCCTGCGGATGACTTCCTGCTCCTTGGTGTATTCCTCAGGAGGTAATGTCGCGTTCATCATGGCATCGGAGAGAATGTCGAGCGCCAGCGAGGCTCCCTTGGCCGGAACATCAATCCAGAAAACCGTGCGATCATAGGAGGTGTAAGCATTGATATACCCACCCTGGTCCTGCACCTGACTGGCGATCACGCCGGGCGCCCGGGAAGTAGTCCCCTTGAAGAGCATGTGCTCGAGAATGTGGGAGAGTCCGGCACCAAGGAGTTTACCTTCATGGATCGAACCTGTCTTGCACCATGCCTGGACGCTCACGACGGGCGCAGAGTGATCCTCTTCCACGATTAATGTCAGACCGTTTGGATAAGTAAATAATTGGGGTCTGCTGACCACGGAATCAAGAGTTTCCGAGGAGACGGTGGCGGGATGTTCCGGATTTTTTGGCGAAGCATTCAATGGCTGAGAATGGAGTATGGCGGAGAGAGTCATCAGAAAAATAAGGCGGTTCATGGGTTAAAAAGAGAAGCTTGTGATGTCGTGGTATCAGTGGTCGCGGATTGGTCAATGGGAGGAAGAAAGGGTGCCACAAAGGCCTCATGAAAATCAAACCCCTGAGTGAATCCATCGGGATGATCATCTTCTGTCCTGCCAAAGGCCCCGGCATCCACCAGATGAAAAACCATTTTCCCGATATCCTGACACGAATGAATTCCCCAGTAATCAAGCACCGTGGTGGTCATCGGTCCAAACTCCTTGAGAGCTTGTTTGCGGAACCCCTCCAGTAGTTCGGTGGCCGTCACATGCTGGGAAATCGGTTGAACCTGCTTTCCCTTGCTGCGTTTCTTAATAATGGCTTCGAGCGACTCCCTCAGGAATTGATATCCCTCGGGACGGAATTGAGCGTCTTTCTCGACAGCTTCTGCCACGGCTTCGTTGAATCCTGATACTTTCACAAGTCGTTAAATTAAAATATCTTTCTAGTGTGGGGTTACCGAACCCAAGGAATTTTCCTGAGGCAGGGAGTTCATGAGACGAAAATGACGAATCCCTGCTCCTGCTGTCAGTGCAAAGAGCATGAGAACCAGCACGAGTTGTTCGCCTCGGGTGAGTGAAAGCATGTTTTAATCATAAAGGGGAGAGTCGCTGATGCAAGTGCCCGATGCGTGGAATTTTTCAGGGGCTCTTGTGATACCAACAAGTGGCTTTTGATGGGTGCGATAAAGGGGTTATTCCCTTACGAACCGGACAGCCTGAAGGCATTTTTATTTTAGGGATTTCCGGCTCAATCATAAAGAGTCTCAAAGGCGAAAAATGAAAACGCGTTCCAGGCTAGTTGAAAGTGGGGAAAAATTGATCTGTTCCGCTGGAGCAGGGAGCCGTTTCTTGAGGGATGATTTTTTGGACATTCCTGGTGCATTGAGGGCGTATCCTCTTATTGCTACCGCTGACACGTTGTTTTTTTCAGAGTCAGCACGTACTCAGACGATAAACTACTGGGAAACCTCGGGCGGCGGCGTTTGCTCAACTGGGGCACCCCGGTGGGGACGAATGCAACTTAGCTTCTGGTTACCAATACCTCTCTGAACAATTCTGAACTAGCCAGCATCAGTTTCTATAAGGGAAGAACCACCAATAGTGGATTTTTAGGAACTGGTGTTTTCAGCGGCATTCAGATCATTCCCGTTCCCGAATCAGCTTTCATCATTGTGGGTGGATTACTCCTCGAAGGGATGATGACTTCCTTGCTGCCCCAACGATGGCGAATAGAGCGGGTCTTAGAATCCGAACCTCTTGATTCTTAGAATTTTTCTTAGACGCGCCAAGAGAGAGTTTCCTTCGTTCTCAATTTGAACATTTGAGATGGGAGAGTTGTCTTACCTACTGAAACACTTAGGTATAGGTTGATAGAACTCGCCGGAATACAGCTTTATTGATGGCTTTTTTCAAGTTGACTATTGACCAAGGTATAATAGAATATAATGTACACGCTTTTATTAATATTTATTGAACTCGAATATTTCCAGTTTTAAACGCGACTTTTCTGAGTCTGTTCTCCCTATCTTAAAACAAGACTGGTCGAATTGTTCGAGGTGTAGCCGTATTTTGGAAAGAGCCGCAGGGATTCTCATGATCATTGCTGCGAACCTCTTTTTTTCTCCTGTCGCCCACGCTCAGACAAAACTTTATTGGAATACCAATAGCGGCTTAAGTTGGGGTACAAACGGTTGGAATACCACCGCTGCTGGAACTGGCGGAAACACGACTTGGGTAACCAATGATGTAGCGGTTTTTAATAGTTCGAGGTCCGGTGTTGCAAACACCACGACAATTGTCACCCTGTCAAACACTCAAACTGCCGCAGGCTTGATCTTCTCCAATAACACGTTGACGACAGCACTTAATTCATCCAGTTCCACCACCAATACGCTGAACCTCGGTCAATATGGTATTGTTGTGGCCTCGACAGATGGGGCTGTGACTATCGGCAACACTTCCTCCAATATCGCCATTGCCCTCGTGGCCAATCAAGGGTGGACCAACAATTCCACAAGCCTTCTCTCCATTCTAGGCAATGTTAGCGGAGCCTATAATTTGACCAACGCCGGTTCAGGAAACACTCTCATTAGCGGCATCATCTCGGTAACGGGAGTCACAAAGGGCGGCAGCGGTACCACGACACTCACTGCAGCCAACACCTACTCAGGTGGGACAACGCTGAATGCCGGCACGCTCGCCATTAGCAACAATGCCTCCCTTGGTACTGGAGCGCTGACCTACAGTGGCAATGGAACGCTGACGGCTCTGACCACTCTCACGGCCCTAACCAATGCCGAAGTCATCAATAGCGGGGTGACGGCAACAGTGAACAACAACGGGTTTAATGTGACCAACAGCGGGGTGATCTCAGGATCGGGGACACTCGCCATCGCAGGCAGCGGCACCACGGTACTGACGGCAACCAACACCTACACCGGTGGCACGATTCTCAACGGGGGCACGGTAGCTGCCAATAGCGGAAGTGCCTTTGGCACAGGAACGGTGACCTTCGCCTCCAACAGCACGGTTCTCAACGGAACCACAACGACGGAGACACTGAATAACAATTTCGTGATTGCGAGCGGGGTGATCGGAGCATTCGATGCAGGCGCTGGCACCTCTCCCACAAAAGAACTAGTCATTGCTGGCTTTATCTCAGGAACAGGCACTCTTTCCCTAACCTCGGGAACCAATGCCGAGATAACACTCAATCCCGGCGGAAACAACACCTACTCGGGTGGCACTTTACTCAATGGCGGACAGGTGCAGTTCGGCGTGAATGGATTCAATGACTTTGGTACAGGCACCATCACTTTTGCGAGCAACAATACACTGATGAGGTCACTTGCCAGTGGTGGAATAACCATCACTAATGCAACCGTGCTCGCTGCAGGAGCGGGAGTTACCTTGACCAATCCCTCCACCTATGCCCTCACCTATTCTGGGAACATCTCCGGAGCAGGTTCGCTGACTATCTCCTCTCAGGATTCGGGAACCACTGATACTCTCAGCGGCAGTAACAGCTTCTCAGGACCGACAACGATTGCTGTGGGAATCTTGCAGGCCTCTTCGATTCATGCCCTGAGTTCCAATTCAGTCCTGAACATCTCCAATGCAGCGACACTCTCCATTACGAACTTCAACAACACCGTGGCGGGACTTAACGGTGCCGGTACCGTGACCCTCGGCTCGGCCACTCTCACCATTGCGGATGCAACTAACACGTCGTCAAGCTACGGCGGCACGATTGGTGGCACCGGCGGTCTGGCCATCAGCGGCACAGGCACCGCAACACTCACATCAAGCAACAGCTATTCCGGAGGAACCACGCTGAATGCCGGCACCCTTGCAATCAGTAATAATGCATCCCTCGGGACTGGGACAGTGACCTATGCTAGCAACAGTACCCTGGCGGCATTGAACAATCTGAGTATTACCAATGCGGAGGTGATCAATACGGGCGTCACGGCTACAGAAAATAACGGTGGCTACACCCTCACCAATACGGGAGTGATTTCCGGTGCTGGCGCTCTCACTTTCACCGGGAGTGGCACCAACACACTGACTGCCAATAATACCTTTACTGGAGCCCTCACGCTCAACGCTGGAACAACCATTCTTACTGGTAACAACTCCAGCAGGCCGGGTGGGACGGCTAACAACACAGTTGTTGGCAACGGAGCAACGCTAGAACTCCAAGCCAATAGCAGCAATACGACTGGCCTTAACTCCTTCGCGCTCTCAGGAGCTGTCTCCACTAGTGCTTTGCTGCTTCAGAATGGTTCTACCATTTCCCTTCTCTCCGATAGCAGCTTAAACTTCGTAGGTGGCAATGGCCTAAGTCTCGGAACTGCAGGGTCAACGGTTACTTTCAATGTGGGTAGTCTCACGTCAGCCGGGAGCAACAACACCATCTCTATTGCCTCCACCGGCTTCCAAGTGGCAAACACGACAATCAATGTCACCGGATCGAGTATTGGCGATACCCTGAGCATGGGCACCTTGACAGCAGTCGGGAGCTCCTACGGAGTAACATTGAATGCCAACGGAGCCAATCTTCAGTTGACAGGCGTTACAGGAGAAACTTATTTGCAGGTGATTGGCAGCAATAATACAACGATCACCGGAGCTGTGACGGGGACAGGGGGAGTTACCCAGTCTGGCACGGGAACTCTCATCCTTACCGCATCCAACACTTATACCGGAACCACGACGGTAAGCGGAGGAATGCTGCAAGTCGGCAATGGCGGGACGGGAGAGTCCTTGGGAAGCGGTTCTGTCGTACTCTCCAACAACGCCACTCTTTCCTTTTACCAAAGTGATACTATTACCGTCAGTAATACAATTTCCGGCAACGGCAATCTCATCATCACCGGAACTTACGGAACTACAAATTTTATAAACGGCCAAGGATGGACTTACCTTTCCGCATCCAACACCTTTTCCGGCAATGTGACGGTGAACAATGCCACGCTGCAAATGACCAGCGACTCCGCTTTGGGAAACGCCACCAACACGCTCTATCTCAATGCTGGAACATTATTTAACAACAACTCCGTCCTTACAGTTGGTGCGGGACACACGATCGTCTTAGGAACCAATGGTGGCTACATCGACGCGGGTTGGCAGAACACGGGCGGTGTTACTGTAAACGGGAACATTACCGGGGGATCGGTCTCCAACGGCCTTGGCATTTCCTGGGACTGGGGCACCGTCATTCTGGCCGGATCCAATAACTACCTCGGCCCAACGCTGATTGGTACCACCAACAATCCGTACTGGTACAGCGGTTCCTCAGGTTATGTTTCCGAACTGATCATCTCGAATAATGCAGCTCTCCCCTCCTCCTCCCAACTGATTTTTGGAACAAACGCGAACGCCGACATCCCCGAACTGAATCTCAATGGATTCAATGCCTCGGTGGAAGGACTCAGCGGAGGCACCAATGCAATCATCACCAATTCAACGACCGGAAGTTCCACGCTCACACTCTCAACGGTGACCGGAACCACCAACCTCTATAGCGGAACGATCAATCAGGGAAGTGGTTCGATCTCGCTGATTGTCAACGGGAACGGCACGCAGACCCTTGCCGCAAGCAACAACTACTCCGGAGGAACCTTCCTTCAATCAGGCACACTCGCCATCAGTAATAATAATGCTATGGGCTCGGGAACGGTGGCCTTTGCTTCCAATGCCACGATTGCTTCACTCGCAACACTCACCGTTACCAATGCGTTCACTATTGCCAGTAACGCAACCGCAACTCTTGACGTGGCAACAAACAATAATCTGACTTTGTCCGGTACGATCTCCGGCACAAATGGGTCGCTCACTAAGATCGATACGGGAGCCCTCACTCTTTCCGGTACCAATACTTATACAGGGACCACCACCATCGCAACTAACGGGGGAAGTTTGAGTCTGGGGACAACTGGTAAACTTGCCTCCACCAATATTGTGGTCAATAGCGGAGGCACGCTGCTTCTGGGCGGAAACGGCCAAACCACCACCAACACGGCCCTGACGCTCAATGGCGGGACGATTTCCACGGGAGGAGGAACCACAACCCGTGCTGGCACCAATAGCTTCAGCACACTGACTCTCACTGCCAACAGCACCATTGATTTTTCAAAGCTAACCGGAAATACGGCTCTAGACTTTAACAGCATTATCGCCTCTTACCTTCTTACCAACACTCTCACGATCCTGGATTGGAGTGGAACAGAAGCTTCAGGAACAATCATTGGAGGAGGGACAACAACAGCCCTTATTGATTTAGCCGGACTGGGATCACTTAATGCCACAGAGCTTTCCCATATCAGTTTCTATGGAACCAACGGTTCCTTCTTAGGTACTGCAACTTTTGATGGTAGTGGTGTTCAACTCGTCCCTGTCCCCGAACCAGCTGTCATCATCGCCGGGGGATTACTCCTTGGATGGATGATGACTTCCCTCGTTCCCAAGATGCGCCGTAAAATGAAGCGTAGAGAGAGAAATGCTAGGATTTCTTTTCATGATTTAATAGCTGAGGATAGTCCACATTCTCCTCAAACAACCTGATAGAAAGAACACATTCTAACACTCCCGTTAGCTAGGAGTTTACCAGCCCCTCTGTTCGACTGTATCGAGATAGTGTCCGATCGGGCCTTTTTGCACCTGCCTATCATTTGTTCTGAGCAGGGAATTAAAATAACCGCTTTTGAAAGGAACTTTCGTTGCTTCAAACCAATCGAGATAGGAATCAATCGCCTGGGAACGGCTGACTGTCTCTGCGCGTAGTGAGAGTAGCTTTTTTTCACTTTCAGCAATTTTCTTTTCGGAAAATTTCTTAAAGTTGGCACAAAGCTGAATTGACTCATCCAATAGAGAATCAGACAAGGGGTTTGCTCGTAGCCTGAGGGCTATAAGCCGTGTTGAGAGTTGGTTGATCAGATAGAGAGCCCCTTTTTCCTTTTTGAGCAGAGCAAGGGAATGATTTGGAGTTGATACTTCGCTCAATATCTCATCATACCCCTCAATAGTTGCCTCCAAGCTGAGCATGGAAACCACGCCGGAATCTTCCCCGGATTTTTCGGCCATGAGTAGCAGCCACCGGCGTTCCACAGACTCCATCGGCCACCCAGGCGGCCAACTGGAAGGAGGACGCTTTGGAGAATTGGGATCAAAGACTCCAATCCATTTTTTCATCTCCCTGGCACCACCATCGCCTTTCAGACCTGCACTGACTAGTTCAGCGGTCATTGTGTCATAGATATCGAGCAGGAGGGTATTTGAATCAGAGGGGGCCTTCTGGAGCAGCAAATCAGGGATGGAAGGTGGTGTTCCTCCACGGAGATACGAGGCTGGAATCACGGCAAACGTGGCTTCCGGCTCGGATAATTTCCCAAGCCCGTGCAGCAGCCATTCTGGAAACTCGACGATCCGTGATCCGGCAGTGGGACTCTTTCCGTTGTAATATTGACGCAGAAGGATTGCTTGAGCCAGTGTCGATGAAACCGCTCCTGAATCGAGTTCCCCTGGAGAGAAATCAACCTGGATTTTAGGAAGGCTCCCTTCCACGGAGTCAACACTCAGAGAGGCACGATCCTGAAAGTTGTCATTTTCGTCATGAAGCACCACAACCACAGGTGGAGCACCGCTGGAAGGATAGTCAGTAAGTTGTTCGAACTGCTTTTCGAAGCCGGAAAGTCTCCTTGAAAACCGTTCGCTGAGACTAGAGGATGTGCCATTCAGCGAAAACGCTCCATCGGGAGAGATGGAAAGTGGTTTTGTCTGAGCCCTCCCAGGAAAAAAAAGGGTGATCCCAAAAGCGACAATCAGGGAGATCCTACGCATGGGTTTGAAGAGTATCCCTGGATAACACTACATCACAAAGTGGGCATCAGGAGTCTGTTCCCTAATCCTTTTTTGGGGAGGGCTTTTTATCAACCTTGGTCGGAGTCGACTCAGTTTTGGCGGGAGCGACAGGTGCAGCAGAGGCTGAATCACTCTTTGCTGCGCTCTTATACCCTTCGCTTCGGTAATCCGTGATATAGAATCCCGATCCTTTGAAGATCAGTCCTGCGCCTCTTCCTATGAGGCGTTTTACCTCTCCCTTCCCCCATTTCTTCATTTGGCACTTATCCTTGGGACATGTCTTAAAGGCCTCATCCTTCATCGACTGAAATGCCTCGAACCCTTTCTTGCACTTTCTGCATTCGTATTCGTAGGTCGGCATGAGGAGGAGCAGGTTACAAGAGTTCTGCAATCTGAACGGCATTGAGAGCTGCTCCCTTGAGAAGCTGGTCGCCGCAGATCCAAAAGGTCAAGGCATTGGGAAGAGCACAATCAAGCCGAAGGCGACCAACCTCGCAATCATCCTTCCCGCTCACTTCGATGGGCATGGGATAAGTGGCTGAAGCAGGATCGTCCTTGAGTTGGACGCCGGGAGCGGCGTTGAGCACTTCGCGGGCTTTTTCCAGGGAAACAGGATTTTCAAATTCCGCCGTGATGGCCACGGAATGAGCCCGATAAACAGGCACACGCACACAGGTCACCGAGGCTGTAAAGCCCGGCAGGTGAAGAATACGGCGTCCTTCAAACTGCATCTTCATTTCCTCGCGGGTGTAACCGTCTTCAAGAAAGGAATCAACATGAGGAAGGACATTGAAAGCAATCTGATGAGGGTAAACATCCTTGAGCACGGGATTCCCCAAGGAAATCGAGGCTACCTGATCACTCAGTTCCTCAATGGCGCGTGCACCTGTTCCCGAGACAGCCTGATAACTGGAGGCAATGACCCTTGAGAGGCCAAATGCCTGATGCAATGGATGAAGAGCCATGAGCGAAATAGCTGTGGTGCAGTTGGGATTGGCAATGATACCGGAGTGCGCCGCGACGTCAGTACCGTTGATCTCGGGAACCACAAGCGGAACCTTTGGATCCATACGGAAAGCCGACGAGTTATCGACAACCACGGCTCCTGCCTTAACTGCATAAGGGGCAAATTCCTTGGAAATACCTCCTCCGGCACTAAAGAGGGCTATATCGATTCCCTCGAATGAATCGGGCGTCAGGGACTCAACAAGGAATTCCTCTCCACGGAAGGCAAGTTTCTTTCCTGCTGAACGGGGAGAAGCAAGCAGGCGCAGGGAGGCTACTGGAAAATTCCTCCGTTCAAGAACCCGGAGCATTTCAATTCCCACGGCACCAGTGGCACCGACAATGGCGATATTCTTTGGTGTGGGGCTGGTTGTCTGCATGGCTGTCGTTGTCATGATGGCGAAGGGTAATCATTGTCTTTTCTTCGCAGAGTCTGCAAGCATCCATGCATGGCGAACCGTCTCAGACCGCTTCATCTCGTGGCCAAAGTCTCCCTTCAGCAGCTTGAACTTCTGGATCAGCAGGGAAAACACATCAAACAGTACCCCATTTCAACGTCCCGATTTGGTTTGGGATGTGAAGAAGGGAGTTTTCGAACCCCGACGGGTCGGTTTCGGATTGCCGAGAAAATCGGAGTTGGAGAGCCCGCCTGGATGATCTTCAAAGGCCGGAGCAGCACCGGAATTCTTGCGCAACAGGGAGGGGATGAGGATCTCATTTTGAGTCGTATTTTCTGGTTGGATGGACTTGATCCAGAAAACAGCAACACCCATGAACGCTATATCTACTTTCATGGAACCAATCAGGAGGAGCTGATCGGAACACCAGCCAGCCATGGATGTATTCGCCTGCGGAATCTTGATATGATCGAACTTTTTGACCTAGTTTCGGTGGGTGATCTTGTTGAAATCACAGAGTGATACCTTCCCCTAAAAATGGAAAAACAGGGGAAATAAAAAGAATTCAGGATTTTGCTTTGTCCTAACGGCTCTAATTCGTAAGTTTACTTAATGCAACCAGCACAGAAAGGAGGCGAAATTATACCATGACCATCACCAAGATCGCAGCAGTTGTTGCTCTCGCAGCAGCTACTCTTACCCTCGGCGCTTGTGCTCAAAAGAGCGCGCCAGTTCCTGCCACAGCAGTTAAGAGCAAGTAAGGGGAAAAGGGGGATTGTCCGGTTACGGGCAGTTCATACTTTTAAAAAGCCGGACCGCCAAAACGGTCCGGCTTTTTTTATTCATTGTTTGGAGCGAAGGAAGTATTACGGTTCATGTCCCGCTACTAGCGCAGAAAGGAGGCGAAATTATACCATGACCATCACCAAAATCGCAGCAGTTGTTGTTCTCGCAGCAGCTAGCCTGGCACTCGGCGCTTGCTGCCACAAGCAGTGCCCTTGTCCTGCCACGGCAGTTAAAAGCAAGTAAGACAACAGGTTTGTAGGATACGGGAAGTTCGTATCTGTGAAAAGCCGGGCCGACTAGAATCGGCCCGGCTTTTCTCCTGCATCTTCATGATGCTCTCCTGCTCAACGGTTTGTGAGGAACACTCACATGGAGGTTCCCTTCAAGTAGGAATCTCCAAGGATAATCAACGGCTTGGCTGATGCCGATTCTGGTGGAAGCAACAATGCTTGGATCGGGCTCCGTTGTCTTTTCTAAAACCCAATTTGGATGGGATAAAGGATCCAACGAGTGATGTTGACCCGTGATTCCTAACGCCTGAGTCAGCTTGGCCGGGCCGTTACAGAGGTTGGTTAAGTTCTCACATCCTCTCCTTCGTTGCATTTTCTCGATTCCCTTAAGCGGCTCGAGTGCCCGAATCAGCACAAAACCATCGCGGGTGCCTCCCTTCGTCAACAGGTTAAAAAGCCAGTGCATCCCGTAGTTGAGATAGACATAGGCTGTGCCTGCCTGATTGATTGACACGAATTCCCTAGCACTCGGCCGCCTCCATGTGTGACAGGCAGGATCCCCATCGGCTGCATACGCCTCGGTTTCCACGATCATGCCACGGCACTTTCCGAAGGTAAGTCTGCAGCCGATCAACTCGCTCGCGCAGACCACGGGATCACGCTGGAAAAAGTCACGGGTAAGTCGTTTTTCCATCCTCTTTACAGCCCCGTTGGATGATCAAGAAAACTCCATGGGAGGCCGGTTTTTTGGGAAAGATAGGTTGCTAGCGCCTTCACGCCAAAAGTCTCCGTGGCATAATGGCCGCAGTAGAAGAGGTTGATCCCCTCCTCCTCTGCCGCGGTATAGCTCCAGTGGGGCCCCTCGCCCGTGATGAAGGCGTCAACTCCGAGTTTCGCAGCTGACGCCACCTCACTCCCGGCCCCTCCCGTGACGACGAGAACCGTACGGATTTTTTCCGAGCCGCCGGGAGAATAATGAACGGGACCTCCGACAGCAGCTGAAATTCGCTCGGCAAGTTCATCGCGAGTCGTTGTCTTGATCTTGCCTCGTACTCCCACCAACTGCCCCTTGACGGTCAGGGCTGGTTTCACATCGGTCAGGCCTATGCTTTTTGCGAGCAAGACGTTGTTTCCAAGCTCCAGGTGAAAATCGAGAGGCAGATGAGAACTGTAGAGAGCAAGATCGCCCTCAAAGGCGGCTTTCAGCTTCCGATAGGCAGATCCCACAACCGGAGTGACGCCGTTCCAGAAAATCCCATGATGCACCAAGAGCAGCGTTCCCTTGACGCGGGCAGCTTCACGGATCACCTCCTCACAGGCATCCACTGCCGCGACTAGGCGGGTGATCTTGCCTCTGTTTTCAATCTGCAGGCCGTTCACGGCACCCGGATAATCGTTGATTTCCGTAATGTTCAGGAGTTGATCGAGAGTGGTGACGAGGGTGGTGAGTTTCATGATAGGAAAAGACTTGAAAAAGATTTTTAAATAAAATCAACAAATGTAGTTTTTCCCCGGCCTCGGCTCAGGTAGCAAGGTTAGATGTTACGCGCAGGCATCGTCGGACTTCCCAATGTGGGAAAATCAACTCTCTTTAACGCTCTCACCCGAAGCCGTAAGGCCGAGGCTGCGAATTTTCCATTCTGCACCATTGAGCCGAACGTCGGTGTGGTCAATGTCCCCGACCCACGAATGGAACGACTGAGGGTTCTGGCAGCATCGGAAAAGGTCATCCCTGCGGCTATTGAGTTCGTCGATATCGCTGGCCTTGTGAAGGGAGCCAGCGAGGGGGAAGGACTCGGCAACAAGTTTCTCTCCCACATCAGGGAGGTCGATGCGATTATTCAAGTCGTCCGTTGTTTCGAGAATGAAGATATCCATCATGTTGCGGGATCTGTCGATCCGGTCCGTGATATCGAGATCATTACCACCGAATTCATTCTGGTCGACATGGCTTCGGTGCAGAAGCGCATCGAGCGTCAGGCCAAGCCGGCCCGTACCGGAGACAAGCTTGCCAAGGCCGAGATCGAGCTTGGAGAGAAGATTCTTCCCCATCTCAATGATGGCAAACCGGCTTCCACGGCTGATCTCACAGACGAGGAGAAGAAACTCCTCTCATCTTTTTTTCTGCTGAGCTCAAAACCTGTCCTCTTTGCCGCCAATGTTCGTGAAGAGGATCTTGGTCCGCTGGAATCGGGTGATTATTCTACGAACTCCCATGTGAAGGCTGTCGAGGAATATGCAGCTACTCACCTTGGAACATCCACCGTCATCATCAGTGCACAGATTGAGAGTGAACTGGCGGAACTACCCCCGGAGGATGCCCGTGAATACCTCGCAGGGCTCGGTGTCTCTGACAGTGGGGTCGGCAAACTGATTCGTGCCGCCTATGCCCTCCTCGGACTCCGCACCTATTTCACCTACGGCCCCAAGGAAACCCGAGCCTGGACAATCCGTGCCGGTGACAAGGCCCCTGCCGCTGCCGGAGTCATCCACAGCGATTTTGAACGCGGTTTTATTGCCGCCGAGACCATGGCCTTTGCCGATCTGGACACACTAGGCTCTACTGCAAAATGTCGGGAGGCCGGCAAGTTTCGCATCGAGGGCAAGGAATACGAGGTCAAGGATGGGGATGTGATGGAATTTCGCTTCAATGTCTGATCTGCTTCCTTCATGAAGGATCTAGCGTCCGTCAGCATTCGCGAATCCCTTCTGGCACCTTATGCTCAGAAGGCGACAGAGAGTGCCGGACGCCTCCGTCAGGAAACGGAACATTCCTTCCGCACCTGCTTTCAGCGCGATCGGGATCGCATTATTCACGGTACCTCCTTCCGACGTCTGGATGGAAAGACCCAGGTTTTCTTGAATGGCAAAGGGGATCACTATCGTACCCGTCTGACCCACACCATCGAGGTTGCCTCGATCAGCAGAACCGTGGCCAGGGCGCTTGGGTTGAATGAGGATCTTGCCGAGGCTATAGCACTTGCCCACGATCTTGGACACCCTCCTTTCGGACACTCCGGAGAGGGCAAACTTGACCTGCTTATGAAAGAGCATGGGGGATTTGACCATAACGAGCAGAGCCTTCGCGTCGTCGAGGTGCTAGAGGAAAGTTATCCTCAACAGTCAGGGCTGAATCTTTCCCATGAAGTGTTGGAAGGTTTAAAAAAACATCGGCGCGAGTTTCACCATCCTGATGGGACGACTTCTAAGAATCCTTCGCTGGAAGCCCAAATTGCCAATGTGGCCGATGAGATTGCTTACTACAGCCACGACCTGGAGGATGGTCTTGAATCAGGACTTTTGTATGAGCCCGATCTCAATGTGCTTGAACTTTGGAGCGAGGCCTCGGAATTAGCGCAAGAGCAATCCTCGGGCCTGCTTAATGCTGCAGGACCACGCACCCATCGCAAATTCATCCTGCGCTGCCTCATCAACCGTGAGGTCGAGGATCTCGTCATGACAAGCCAGCGGATGATCGAGCAATCTGGGGTTACCTCGGCCACCGAGGTTCGAAATTATCCCACAAAATTGATCGGCTATTCCACAGTGCTTAAAGCGCGCAATGCCAAGCTGCGGCACTATCTCTTCGAGAACTTTTACCGCCATCCCGAAGTCAATCAGGCCAACGAGAATGCCTGCCTTCTGATGGATGAAGTCTTTCATTCCCTCCTTACAGATCCATCACGACTAGGGGAAAGATCTTTGTCGCGTATTGAGAAGGAGGGGGAGCCTCGTGTTGTGGCTGACTATGTCGCCGGAATGACCGATGCGTATTTACGTGGCTGGCATGAATCTATCAGGCCTGTTGGGATACGCCGTCCTTAAGGGCAAATTTTTCCACTCCTTCGAGTGATCTGAAGAGGATATAGATCAAGCTCGAGACAATGACTCCAATCCACATCGAGGCAAACATGGGAAACAAGGGAGTGACATTTGGAACTGGGTGGAAGTCGAAGGTACAAGGGACAAGGGTTCCAATGATGAAGAGTCCCTGCGCTGGTTTAAGATTAGGGTGCGTCGCTCCGATGTAGGCAACAGTTCCGATGATGCCCGCAATAACTGCTATGTAGATGGCCGTATTATTTGAGGAAGCTGAGAAGATTGTGAGCAGCGCGAGAGCGGTACAGTTACCGAGAGCCAATCCGCCGAGTTGAAGTCGATTGACGACCATGGTCTGGGAAGGAAGTCCGATAGCCCAGGCAAGTCCCAACATAACGACAAAGGTGCCGTATTGCTTGACGACACCAGCTCCGACACAGAGCAAAACAGCTGCTGAAATGGCCAGAAAAAACAGGTCCCTTCTGCCGAAGCGGACTGGCTCCAACTGATGGATTGCAGCCCTGTTCTTCACGGGAAAGATATAAAAAACAACAATGGCAACCAGTACGCCTATCGTCACTCCGATCGTGCGTTGAAACCCTGCGATGATCGGATCGGCCTCAAAAAAATCACTCGTGGGAACAGATCCGCTGTAACCAAAAACCAGAAGCATCATGGTAGCCGCGTCCCGACTCCGGGAGGCAAGATGCATCGTGGTGTAAACGAGCAGCATGTAAGCAGGCAGATAGAACCAGGCTGCATCACGAAACAGAGCATCAATTGACATCCCCATGACACCGGAGATCCATATCAGGATTAGGCGTTGCTTCATCAACCCGTGTTGAAAGACCGTGATCCCGCAGAGCATCGCCACGGTATTGAGAGCGCGAAATGAATTGGGAATATGAAGTAGAAAAAAAATGAAGAGCGTCAGCGCGATAGCGGCTCCCATACGCCAGGCAATGCGGGTCTGATTACTCATTTACGGGTGCGATGAATGGAGATGCCACGTACTTCTGCAATTGCTCCAACCGTTTATTCCCCTCCTCCACATCACTCTTGGTGTGAATGATCACTGAGGCCGTGCCCCCCATGCGGAAGGAGTGTTCTTCGGTTTCATCCAGCACGATCCGGACAGGATATCGCTGGGCCAGAAGGATGAAATCGATTGTTGGTGAAACTTGGGAAAGTAATCCCTGACCGCCGGGTGTGTTTTCGGATGGAGAGCCGAGTTCGGTTACTGCTTTGGGAATCCCTTGGACAATTCCTTGATATTTTTTCCCGGATTCCGCCATGCAATAGACATCAGCAGCCATTCCAGGGCGCAGGTGACGGAGATCTGTCTCTCTAAAATAGGCAAGGACATACCAGATCTTCCGATCAACGATGGAAAAGATCTGCTCTCCAATGGAAGCGTAGACTCCGGGGGTGATCTGCAAATTGGTCACATAGCCATCACAGGGGGCATACACTTTGCAGTAGGAGAGTTTTAGTGCTGCATCTCTCATTGCTGCCTGAGCAGCAACACGTCGTACATTGATATTACCGGAATCGCCGAGGAGATTTTTGGCTCTCTCAAGCGCCGCCTTATCCTGTTCCACTTTCGCCGCCGTTGTCTGGGCCTGGGTCTGGGCAAGCTCGTTTTTATCAGTGGTCACATAATTACTCCCGACAAGAGCCTGAATCCTCTTGGCATAATTTGACGCATAGAGGGCATTCGCTTCGCTCTCCCGTAGTGCGGCTTCACAGGAGGTGATTTGATCCTTGTAGGCATTAATCTCCAACTCAGTCAGGGCAAGTTGAGCCTTTGCTTTATCCAATTCCGCCGCATAAGGACGTTCATCAAGTTCAAACAGAAGGTCCCCTTTGCGGACGGGTTGGTTATCCTTCACATGAATCGCAGTGATGGATCCTCCAACCTGCGCGGCAACACCGACCACATTAGCCCGAACTTGAGCATCTTCGGTGCGAGGATTTATCCTGATATTTTCCTTAACCATCAGTGCCACAATGACTGCACTCAAAAGGATGAGTGTAGAGACAAGCATTCCCAGCACCTTGCGAAAATGTTGAGGAGAAACAGGATAAGAGGCGGGTATTTCGTCACTCATCAGGAAGCAAAGAAAAGGAGCCAGAGCAGGCAGGAATAAAAGGCAATAAGAGCTGCATAAACCATTGCTAGCGGCTTGATAAACGGTATGAGCCCGATTTTAAGAAGGAGCACATGAGTGATCCAAAAGCAAAAAATACCACCGCCGATACAGACCAACCATCCTGGAATATAGGCTCCAGCAAGATTGAGTTGCGGATCACAACCAGTCAGCATCACCATGATCATTAAAATAGGAACAGCAAGACGCCGTGACATCCCATCACCATAAGAGAGCGCTACGAAATGCGGCAACGCTAATTGCCACGGCTTTTCTGCTGCTTTTCGCCGATTCTCATGAGACGAAGGCGACAGATTCTGTTGCTGTATTTGTTGCCGAACGTTCTTACGACCTTCCTGCACTGGTCGAGCTTTCCTTGGCTAACAACCCCTACACCCGCGGCGACTTTTATAAGATTGCGGCTGCAGCTGCTACTGTTGGCGAAGCGAAATCCCCTTACTATCCCAAAGTTAGCGTCACGGCGACGGGTGGATATGACAGTGGCTATAACCCCATTCAAACTGGACCTGAAGCCTACAGTCGCGTCAGCGTGAATCCTGGAATCCAAATGGAGTATCTCGTGCTCGACTTCGGACGACGTGCTGCTGATGTCCGCCATGCTGTGTCATTGCTGGAAGCGGCAGATCTTGAGTACAACCGCCGGGTTCAGACGACCATCTATGCCCTTCAGGAGAGCTATTTCTCTCACACTGCCGCCCTGACCCAGCAGGATTCCGCATTGACGAACCTCGAGTTTGCACGCACCACCCATGATATGGTGGAGGCTCAGAAAAAATCTGGCCTCGCGACGGAGCCGGAACTTCTTGCAGCGAATAAAAACCTATCACAAGCGCAATCCGAAGTCGTCACTGCAAAACGGAATGTGGAAGTCACTCTGGGAAATCTCCGGGTTGCCTCAGGTCTCCCTGCTAACGCTCCTCTGAAGGTCTCCCCTCCAAACGGAAACATTCCATTGCAATACCTCTCCTCGCGCGTGGATCAACTCATCGATATTGCTCTGATCAATCGCCCTGATCTGGCCGCCCGCACCGCCGATATCCGTGCCAGCCACGCTGCCACCGACAGAGCCAAGGCAGACTTTCTTCCCAAACTTTCTCTGCAAGGTTCCTATACGAGTCAGAATTACAACTATAACGCCAATCTTGCCGGAGTCTCCGGCTCCTTCAACGGTAGCTATAACGCCGTCGGAGGCTTTGCTGTGCTGAGTTGGGATCTTTTCGACGGATTCGAGCGGGTTTCCAAAGTCAAAAAACGCCAGGCCGAAGAGGCCGAGGCACGTTCCGATGCAGAAAGCACGAGACTTGAAACAACCCGTGATGTCTGGATCTCCTACAATGATACGCTGAAAGCACGAAAAGCCGTCGACTTTACGGAATCTCAAACTATCTCGGCTACGGAAAACTTCAATGCTGCACAGGCTGCCTTCCAGGATGGGCTCGCTACCATCATTGATCTGATCTCCGCTCAGAACAACCTCGCGACGGCCCACTCAGAACAGGCAGGCGCCACCGCCGATTACCTAACGAGTCTTGCCGCTCTTTCCTTGGCTATGGGAGAGAATTCTCCGAGGTCCAACAAACACCCTGACTAGGCACGTTGTCGCTCCTCGGTCAAAACCTTCAAACCCTCCCTAGAACTAGGCAGGAGTTGATGCCACCAAATCCAAAAGAGTTTGAGAGGACTTTTTTGGGTAATGCTTCCCGTCCGTGATTGGGAAGAACATTGAGCCGGCATTCCGGATCGGGAGTCTGGTAATGAAGTGTTGGCGGCAGAAAACCTTCGGTCATGGCGAGGCAGCAAACCACCGCCTCGATCGCTCCTGTCGCGCCGAGAGGATGAGCCGTGTAGGCTTTGGTTCCGCTCACCGGGAGTGTTGCTGCACGATCTCCAAAGATTTCGTGAATGCATCGGGACTCATTGCTGTCATTCACCTGGGTGGAACTTCCGTGAGCATTGATATACTCGATCTCGTCAGGATTTGTCCGGGCATCAGCCAAAGCGTCCCGCATGGCTCGAACCGTGGGAACCCCAGTGGGATGCGGGGAGGTCATGTGATAGGCATCGTTGTTGTGAGAAAAGCCGAGTATCTCCGCATAGATGCGCGCACCTCGTTTCTTGGCATACTCGTACTCCTCGACAACAAGTGATGCAGCCCCCTCACCCATGACAAAGCCATCGCGATTCAGATCAAAAGGACGGCAGGAATGGCGTGGATCCGCCGTGCTCATCGTGCCGATACGCGCAAATGCTCCGTAAGTCAGTGGACTAAGGGGTGCCTCCGATCCCCCGGCAAGGATTACATCAGCCAAGCCATCACGGATGTACCGGAGAGCCTCACCGAGAGCGACTGTGCCGCTAGCACAACTGTTTGAATTCGTCGTTCCCACTCCTTGAAACCCGCATGTGATAGCGATATTGGAATGGGCTGATCCTCCAAAAACTTGCAAAGCCAGCATGGGGCTAACGGCCTTGAATCCCCCGCGGACAAAGGCATCGTGTTCCATTTCTGCATTACAGATGCCTCCCAGGGCGGTGCCGAAACTCACCCCTCGTCGAGGATCAGGAGTTTCCGGATTCCAAGGAAGTCCGCTGTCTTCCAATGCCAGCAAGGCACTCGATACAGCGAGTTGGGCATAGCGATCGAGGCGACGGAGTGACTTGGCAGGAAGAAAGCGAAGTGGGTCGAAATCATTAATCTCACCGGCTGATCGTGCATCCAGCCCATTCAGATCAAACCGGGTCAGCGGAGCAATCCCTGTCGTTTCAGCCAGGATACCGCGCCAAAAATCTTCCCTTCCTGTGCCGATGCAGGTAATCGGTCCAATGCCAGTAATGACGGCACGATGTCTCATCTGGATTCCTCCAGTAACTTTTTAAAGGTGGCGAGTGTGCGGGGAGCGACCCAATCAATCATAAAGTTACCAATAATGGGTTCGGCCAGGGGGGCAAGGAGCGGCCATCGAAAGTTGAGATCGTGTTCGATTACCACGCGGACACCCGAGGATTCCTGTTTAAAGAGCCAGCGTACTTCCATCCCTTTGGTGAAAGCTTTCAGATGGCGAAAATTTAGCATCGGTTCCTGCGGATCACGACGATACTCGGAGGTCCAGGAAATTGGGATCAATCCACGCAGGGCAGCCATTTCAATGATCCCAGTATCGGGACCACCGGAGAGCCATCGAACCCAGCGATAATGAGGAAGCAACTCCGGCCATCGTGTCAGATCGGAGGTCATCGCATAGATCTTCTCCATCGGGGCATGGATCACTAGTGAGCATTCGTTATGCATGAACTATTTCAGTTTTTTGGTTCTCACATAGTGAAGTTGGAGTGAACCATCCATCTCCTCCAACCCTTTCAATCTGAACTGGAGATCATGCTGTAGAAAATCACCTGGCAGCCCACTCAAGCTGCTGTTTCCCGCTCCACCGACAATAACCGGGACAAGCGTTATTCGGAGTTCGTTGACTGCGTCAGCTTTAAGTAACGTTTTGACCTGATCATCATCCCATTCGCCCAGAATTTTCCCATCGAGGCTCATCGAGAGCGTGACGATAGATTTAAGAATTTTCTGTGTCACAAAGGAGTTGCACTTCAGCTCATCAGGCAGCTTCCTCAGACTCAATCTGATGCTCGATCTCTTCAAGCTGACTCTCCATCGCGCCGAGTGAAGCCGTCCCCCCATCTCCAGGTCTGTAGGTCATGTAGATGACGCCCCCGATCAGCCCCCAGACAACTGCTAGAGAGAATCCAGTGAGGGAAATCAAGGTCGCAAGTTCCTTGGGAGTACCGTAGAGGGAGTTGAGCATGAGAGCAAAAAGACCCTCTCGAACCCCGATGCCTGCGAGACTAATGGGCAGCGAACTGATGGTGTTGACGATGGGGATCACCGAGGTCATCGCTGCGGCACCGGGATTACCCACGAAGGCAAAGGCCGCAAAGATGGCGGCCCCAAAGATAAAAAGATTCAACAGCAGGGAGAGTGCTGTCGCTGCAACAACTGCCTGCCATGATCTGGCATAAACAGAAAAGGCCCGTGCGATATCGATGATCGCAGCATGCCCTGGCATCTTCGCGGGAAGGCGATTTGCGAGATGAAAACGATCGATGATCAGCCCCACCGTGATGAGTCCGATGAAGCCTCCAAAGATAATTCCCACAGTTATCAGAAAGGGACGAATCATTGGCAGTGCCATCAGTTCCGTATGGAAGTAAACAAAGACCCCGATGGAGACTAGGATCAGTGCAAACATCCCGGTTGCACGGTCAACAACAATACTAAGGAGTACTCCACTCTTCGATTTGGGTGCTTCGCGCATTGCAAAGAAGACCTTGATGAGATCGCCTCCCACACCTCCTGGAAGACAGAGATTAAAGAACATGCCGATCATCACCAGTTGCCAGACGCGGAACCAATTGAGGGTGATTCCCTGGACACGCATCAGCAGTTGCCAGCGGATGGAACCAACCACGAGCACGAGGCCAAAGCAGATGAATCCTGGAATGAGCCAGGCGAGATTTGCCGTATGAAGGGCCTCGATCATCTGATGCCGTTTCACCGGATCATGAAACAGCAGCCAAAGAAGAAGCAGCGTGACGCCTATCTGAAGAAGGGTCATCAGGGTTTTTTTAAGATTCATGAAGGTGTGTGAAATTGGGTTTTCCAGCGTTCTGCGGCAGCGATGATGTCTGCCGGCTTTGATTTGGAAGAGAGTTCCAAAACGTAAGGGAGGGAGGATGGCAGAAGAGGAACCAGTCGGTCGAAGGGAATTTCACCATGGAAGGGAATAAGATGATCCTTATCAGGCCACGCGGCATCCTGAAGATGGGCACCAACAGCATACGGGGCGATTTCGGAAAGCCATTGGGCATGATCGAGCAGACCGAGGCTCTCGCGCATCTGTGCGTGGCCAAAATCATGCCAGTAACGGAGATGAGGAGTGTTAAAGCGTTGGAGCAGAGCGAGCAATTCGCGTTCCGTCGGAATGGCTTCGAAATCGCTTCTGTTTTCAACACCGAGGGTAATCCCCAGTTTGGAAGCTTCTTCCACCAGGGGGTCCAACAGTGCGGTCACCCGATCAAGATAGACTCGGGCTGTCTTTTCCCGCTTCCGAACGACTTCCAACTTCTGTCGGGCATATTCGCGGCTGGCAACTCCCTTTTCCCGGAGGGTCGAAAGCAGCGAGTCGGTCATTCCGCTCAAAGGGGTGATCCTTCCAAGATGGAGCACGACAAAGCGGGCACCAAATTCGTTGGCTGTCGCCAGAGTCTGGCGTGTCAGACGAACAGCTCTTTCCCTATCAGCAGGACGATAAGAGGTGAATTCATAGCAATCGGGGTTGTCTGTAAGAACCTCAACCGGCATTGGGCAGAAGTTGTGAACGCTTAAGACCTTGAACTTGCCCTGAGCATGAAACTCCCGGATGCCATGCAGCTGGGAGACATTCAATCCATGCCCCAACTCGATGGTATCAAATCCTAATTCAAGAATCTTTTGAACAAGCGCAACCCCGTTGCGTTCGCGACCGGCAATCCAATTGGTGGAAAAGGCAATCATTGATGGTGGGAGGAAACAGTAATCATCTCCGAGTGCGGGGGCTATACGAAAGCACTTCCCCATCTGGGATGGCAAAAATCAACTAGCTCACCGAGAAAGGGGTAGGAAAGTTGTTATAACAACAGCCTTCCTACCCGCAAAGTTCCTCCGGGAATTTTTCAGTGTTTCCCTAAACTTTCACCGGATCGAGATCCCAGATGTCAGTGGCATATTCGTGGATCGTTCGATCACTGGAGAATTTACCCATGCGAGCCGTATTGAGGATTGCCATCTCGGCCCACTTGGCTTTGTCCCTGAACGCGGTGTCAACCCTTTGTTGGGCATCACTGTAGGCACGGAAGTCAGGCAGACAGAGGAAGGGGTCACTGTAGACAAGATTGTCATGCAGCATGTTGAAGACACCATTGGGTTCGTCCGGTGTGAAAAAATTCGATCCCACCCAGTCAACGACGGCTTTGAGTTCCTCATCGGCAGCCAGATAATCCTGAGGATTGTATCCTTTCTTCCAAAGCGCGTTTACATCTTCAACTTCCATGCCGAAAATGAAGATGTTTTCCTTGCCGACCTCTTCTTCAATTTCCACATTGGCTCCATCGAGCGTACCGATGGTCAGAGCTCCATTGAGGGAGAGCTTCATGTTTCCAGTCCCGGAAGCCTCCTTGCCAGCTGTTGAAATCTGCTCCGAAAGATCGGCTGCCGGGACAATGCGCTGTGCCAGCGAAACACGATAATTCGGGAGGAAGACAACCTTCAACTTGTCGTTGATACGATGGTCGGAGTTGATCTTGGCCCCGACGGCGTTAATGGCCTTGATAATGTTCTTTGCAAGATCGTATCCAGGGGCAGCCTTGGCTGCAAAAATGAAGACGCGAGGGGCAATATCAAGTGCCGGATTCTGGAGCAATCGACGATAGAGAGCCAGAATATGCAGTAAGTTCAGATGCTGGCGCTTGTACTCATGGAGACGTTTGATCTGGACGTCGAAAAGTGCCGAGGGGTTCACCTCCACGCCACAATCATTCTTGATGATACGGGCCAGATCAATCTTGTTGGCATGTTTGACAGCCATGAACTGCTTCTGGAATTCCGGATCTTTGGCAAAGGCTTCCAGACCTTTCAGCTCATCCAAGTTGCGTTCCCACCCCTTCCCTATCTTCGAACTGATCAGATCACTCAGGCGAGGATTACAGGCAAGCAACCAGCGGCGTGGCGTAATGCCATTCGTCTTGTTGTTGAATTTCTTGGGGAAGAGCGTGTCGAACTCTGGAAAGAGATCGCTCTTGAGCAGTTGAGTGTGCAGGGCGGCAACGCCGTTCACAGAGTGGCTGCCGACGACGGCAAGATTCGCCATGCGCACCATCTGATGATCACCTTCCTCGATCAGGGAAAGTTTACGCACTTTATCGATATCTCCGGGCCATTCTGCTTCGACTTCCTTGAGAAACTGCTTGTTGATTTCAAAAATAATCTGCAGATGACGCGGCAATACTTTCTGGAAGAGGCCGACGCTCCATTTTTCCAACGCTTCGGGAAGCAGCGTGTGATTCGTGTAGGCCATGGTCTTGGTGACGATCTCCCAAGCCTTGTCCCACGGGAGACCATATTCGTCCGTTAGGAGGCGTTGAAGCTCTACAACGGCAATCGAAGGGTGGGTGTCGTTCAGTTGAATGGCCACCTTCTCAGGGAAATCGTTCCAATCATCGTTGTTCTTACGGAAGCGACGGATAATGTCCTTCAAGGAGCAGGCTACGAAAAAATACTGCTGAATGAGACGCAGTTCCTTGCCGCTCTCGGTCTTGTCATTCGGATAGAGCACTTTGGAAACGGTCTCGCTGACATTCTTTTCCTTGACCGCCTCCTCGTAGCCGCCGCGATTGAAAGCCTCAAAATTGAATTCCTCGGTGGCTTTCGAGGCCCAGAGACGCAGGTAGTTCACTGTGTTTGTTCCATATCCAGGAATCGGAATGTCATAGGGAACACCGGTGATCTTCTTGGTGTGGGTCCATTTGGTGACATAATTTCCTACATCGTCGAAGATGTTTTCAACCTGACCATAGAGTTGGATATCGGTGGCATGCTCTGGGCGGACTATCTCCCATGGGGTGCCGTATTTCATCCAATCATCAGGAAGCTCGACCTGATAACCATTTCGGAATTCCTGCTTAAAGAGGCCATACTGATAATGGATGCCATACCCGATGGCCGGCAAATCGAGCGTCGCCAAGGAGTCGAGGAAACAGGCGGCCAGACGTCCAAGACCGCCATTACCGAGCCCCATGTCGTATTCCTCACCACGGAGCACCTCAAGATCCAGACCGAGTTCCTTGATCGCCTGCACCATGTTTTGGAAAACTCCGGCACTGTAAAAGGTGTTGATGTAGAGACGCCCCATCAAGAACTCCAGAGAGAAATAATAAAGTCTCTTGGTATTGATGGCATCATGCTTGCCCTGCGTGGCGATCATCCGCTCGATGACGATACACTGGACTGCCTTGACGGTAGCCTGCCACCAATCCCCTTTGGAAGCGGTCTTGGGATCACGGGCCATGCCAAACTTGAGCTGACTTTGAATCAGAGCCTTCAGGCCGGAAACAGAGGTATCGATGGAGGAGTGGAATTCGGAGGGTGAGGTCATCGGTAATTAAAAGAGGTAAAGGAGAATCTGTTGTGGTATGGCCTTTTTGAGAAGCAAACTCCGTTCCAACATCCAAAAATTTGATTGTCCACTTCCAAGTTGTGACATTTTTGCCATGATGTGGTGAAACCAATCGAGCTACACCGTCTTTATCGATATCATCTACCGCATGAGCAATCCCGCATCAATCTCAGGGAATGTTCATCAGAAACCAAAGCTTCTACTCTTTGATTTTGACGGAACATTGGCCGACACCAGAACCATCGCCCACGGGATACTCAATGATATGTCCCTGGAATTCGGCTTCAGAGAACTGCCACTTGATCAGCTCGAAGAGGCCCGAAGGATGAGCACCCGTGATTTTATCCGTCATCTGGGCATCAGCAGATGGCGTGTTCCCTCAATCGCTCGCCGGGGACTTCAACTTCTGCACGAGCGCATCCATCTTATTGAACCAATTTCCGGTATGCCGGAAACCCTCACTTTTCTTCAAGAGAGGGGAGTACGCATGGCCATCCTTACTTCCAATTCGCAGGCGAATGTGGAGGCTTTTCTCAGTCGCCACAATCTCCTCTATTTCGAATTTGTCAGATCATCCTCCAAGTTGTTTGGAAAAGGGCGCGAAATTAAACGGATCCTGCGTAAAGAAAAGCTCTCACCCGGGGAAATACTTTATATCGGCGATGAAACCCGTGACATCGAGGCAGCCAAGGTGACTGGACTTCCCATGGCAGCCGTCACCTGGGGGTATAATTCAGTTGAGGCTCTCCATGCGCTTAATCCGGAGCATCTCATCCACTCGCCCTCTGATCTCCTGAATCTTCATCTCCAACTTACCCGGCCATGAAGAACACCATCACCCGCACTCGACTCGATCAGCATCTGCATGAGGCGGGATATTTTGATTCCCGAGAAAAGGCTCAACGCGCCATCCTCGCCGGACAGGTCACCGTGGCTGGTCAGATCGCTGATAAGCCTGGCACGAAAATCAATCCTGAAAGCGAAATTCTGATCACCGGGCGCGATCGCTATGTCGGCAGGGGTGGTCATAAACTCGAAGGGGCGCTCACGGGCTTCGGAATTGATCCGACTGGAATGTCGTGTCTTGATCTCGGCTCCTCTACGGGTGGATTCACAGACTGCCTGTTGCAACACTGGGCGGCTCATGTGACGGCAGTCGATGTCGGGAGGGGACAACTGGCTTGGTCGTTGCGTCAAGATCCTCGGGTCGAAGTCCGCGAAGGCATCAATGCGCGCTATCTTACACCAAGTGATTTCACCCGCAGATTTGACCTGATCGTGGGAGACCTCAGTTTTATTTCATTGACTAAGATCCTCCCTGCCGCGTTTGAGTTACTGAATCCCGAGGGATGCATGATTGTCCTCATTAAACCACAGTTTGAACTCTCCCGCCCAGAAATCGGCAAGGGTGGCATTGTGCGCGACACCTCGGCCCGTCAGCGTGCCGTCGAGTCGATACGCTCCTGGGTGATCTCAGCGGGCCACCGTTTTGATCAGGTCATTGAATCCCCTCTCCCTGGCACATCTGGCAATATAGAGTTTCTTGCCCTTCTGCGTCGGGGTGACGCAACATCGGCTATTCCCAATCCTCTTTCATGATCAACACACCACCCAAGGTCATTGGAGTGATCGCCCACGCGGGGAAGGAGGGTGCTGCACCCGTAGTGCGTGCAGTCGTTTCAGAACTCAGGAGGCGCAACGTTCCCTTTTTCCTGGAAAAGATGACCGCTTCCCTGATTGGAGAGCTATCATCGCACGACGAGTCCTATCTGGCGGAACACTCTGATCTCCTGCTCGTCCTGGGGGGAGATGGTAGCATCCTGAGAGCACTTCATCGATCGGGAGGTCATATCCGTCCTATTTTCGGGATTAATATCGGCTCGCTGGGATTCCTTACCTGCCTTGGTTCCAATGAATATCTCCGTGCAGTCGAGTCGGTCGTCACTGGCAATTATTTGTTAAGTTCCCGCAGCCTGCTGGATCTGGAAATTTCTGGCTCTGAGGGGGTTATTCCGCTCGAACGTGCTCTCAATGATGTCACCATCAGTCGCGGTGAACGCTCCCAGCTTGTCAAACTTCAGATTTCCGTGGATGGAGCATCGCTGACCGAATATCACGCCGATGGATTGATCGTGGCCACACCCACCGGTTCGACTGCTTACTCCTTGGCGGCAGGAGGTCCCATTCTCATGCCGGATAGCGGGGCACTTGTCATCA
>Ga0302199_1000225_pt1 | contig 29337 bp, 20 predicted proteins | sample II_Bog_N2_3_FD_194588 | JGI IMG/M metagenome (GOLD analysis project Ga0302199, IMG submission 194588) | Peat permafrost microbial communities from Stordalen Mire near Abisko, Sweden - II_Bog_N2_3 | ecosystem: Environmental > Terrestrial > Soil > Wetlands > Peat | place: Sweden: Abisko, Stordalen... | reverse complement strand
TGACCAACGGCGCGGTTGGTTCCGCGCAGGTCGTCGTGCAACCCACATCTGCCGGAAAAATCACGAACCTGTTTCAAGTGTTCGCCAGCCAGACCGACCCCGTGCTAACCAATAATTTCGCCACTGTGGTCAGCACCGTGACGAATGCGCCGCCACTGCCGGTGGACGTGGCGTTGAGCCTCACCGCCGCGCCGAATCCCGTCGACGTGGGCGCGCCGCTCACCTATTCGCTGACGGTCACCAACAACAGCAGCACAACGGCCACTGGCGTGGTGGTCAGCAACACGTTGCCGCCGAACATAACCGTGTTCTCGCTTTTGCCCAGTCAGGGAGCGGCCACCAATCAGTCCGGCGTGGTGACTTACAGCGTGGGTAGCTTGCCCAATGGCAACGCGGCCACGCTCGCCATTGTGGTCATTCCAAATGTGGCGGGTCAACTCACCAACACCGCCGTCGCCGTCAGTGCGCAAACGGATTCGCAGCCGGTCAACAACTACGCCACGAACGTCACGACCGCCGTGAGCGTGCCGATCACCAACCTGGTGCTGACGGTGCTTTCGGCGATCACCTTAAACCCGCAAACCGGCTTGTTTGAACAACGGATCGAGGTGTCGAATGGTGGCCCAGCCACGCCTTCGTCAGTGCTGGTGCTGGTTTCTGGGCTGGCGGCGAATGCGACGTTGTATAACGCCACCGGCAAGACCAACGGATTGCCGTATGTGCAAAGTAGTTCGCCGTTGGGGATCGGCTCCAACGTGGTTTTCCTGCTGGAGTATTACGTCCCGACCCGCGTGGCCCCGACGAATCTGACTTACACCGTGGAAGCCGGGCCGATTGTCATCCCACCGGTGGTGACCGGCACCATTCTGAGCATCAGCCGGATGATCAAGCTGGATAATGGCAGCGTGCTGGTGGAGTTCAGCGCGGTGCCGGGCCAGGTCTATGCCGTCCAGTATAGCAGTGACATGGTGACTTGGCTGACGGCGGTGCCGGCCATCACCGCCCCGGCGAATCAGGTTCAATGGATTGATTCCGGCCCGCCCAAGACGGTCAGCAGTCCCGCGCAACAAGGCGCGCGTTATTATCGTGTCGTCCTGCTCACCGCGCATTGAAACTTTTTCAATCCATTTTATGAAAACACCTTTTATCGCCCTGACGCTGGCCCTGCTGGCCGGCCCGCTGGCTGCGGGCCTGCAAGCTCAAGAGGCCACGACCGACGTTCCAAACCCGAACTGGTTTAGTGTCGGGCCGCAATTCGGGCTGAATATCAATGCGCGGTTCAATCATCTGGGCAATGTGAATCCTGCAAAACCAGGTAACTATGACGACGGCTTCGTTCACACGGACAGCTCCGGCAACGCGGGCGGTCAGACATGGAACTGGGGCTATAAGAACGCCGGCCAAGTGCAGGGAAATTCAGTGGTGATGCACAGTTCCTCCGCCTCCGTCAACGGCTCGATGGATCGGACTGATGACCCGCAGGCCGGGTTTGACCTGGCTTATGGACGGAACCTTGGCACTGTGCTGGGCGGAAAATGGGGATTGCAGGCGGCGTTTGATTTCACCACCGTTTCGATTCACGACAGCCGTCCGCTCACCGGCACCGGCACGACCATTAGCGATGCCTATTCCTTGGGCGGAGTCACCGCGCCAGGGGCACCTTATACCGGCAGCTTCAATGGCCCGGGACCATTGTTGGGTGACAACCCGACCCGCACCACGGCGTCCGAAACGGTGACCATCACAGGCTCGCGCACGCTGGAGGCCCAGGTTTATGCCCTCCGCCTGGGACCTTATTTCGAGTTCCCATTTGGCAAGCATTGGTCGGGGCGCGTGGGCGGCGGACTGGCCCTGGGCGTGGCCGATACCAAGTATTCTTACAATGAAACCATCAGCTTCGGCGGCGGTCAGACCATCAGCAACAACGGCTCCAGCGAGGGCGCATCGTTTCAGGCCGGCGGTTATCTCGAAGCCAAAGTGTTATATGCTGTGACGCCCTGCGCCAGCCTCTTTGCCGGGGCGCAATTTGAGAATCTCGGCACCTTCTCGCACACCACCGGGAACGAACAGGCGCAACTGGACATGAGCAGCACGGTCTATGTCCTCTTTGGCGTGCAGTTCAATTTTTGACCCATTTCCATTTTGCACTGACACAATTTAATTTAACGCCATGTGCCCGTTCCGACGGATACGTCCTTGCGACACTTCTCGCGACAATTTGTCACGAGCGCCGAAACGCAACATCAGGGAATCCTGCCATTCTTCCTGCCAAATTGGCAGATAGCGGGATTGAGTCAGCCGATATTTTGAGACGCGCCTGATAATAATTTAGCCTTCAGTGCTTCAATGGTTGAAGCACCGACCCGTTCTGCCAGTTCGTCCACCAACGCCAGCGGCTCGGCCAGTTCCTGTTCAAACACCTCACGTCCCATCGCCGCTTTTGCGCTCTGGAGAAATTTTGGCAGCGGGACGATTTGCACCGGCTCATTGGCCTGTCCCCAAAAAACCTCGATTGGATTGCTGGACGCCCACCATGGATAGGAATACGCCGCTTTTGCTTGAGCCGCTGTTTTGTTGGAATTTGCCGAGGCAACGGTGACTGGCGGGTTTTGTTTGGGCGGTGTCACAACATCCGGGGTTGCGACTTCTCCAAAGATGACTTTCAGCGCCATGTTCGCCGAATGTCCATCCCGCAAATGGCCGTAGGTTTGCATCGCCAGCACGCCACCATCTTTATGCCCCAACCACTTCGCGACGGTCGGGATGTCCACGCCAGACTCAATGCAGCGGGTTGCAAACAGGTGTCGCAGGTCATGGTGCGTCAGGTGAAAAAGCCCCAGCTTCTTACAGGCATTTTTTAATGAGCGGTTGAATTTGCGGACTTTGAGAACCGGATTATCCAGAAATTCCGTTTCCCCGCGCTCCGCCTTCAGGCGTTCCAACAATTTCCTCATTTCGGGAATCATCGGCACACGGCGTATTTCCCAATTCTTCGTTCCGGTTATCGGATCGCCACGAATGATGATTTCGTTTTTCAAAAAACTGCAATCTCGTCCATAAATTTTTGCGGCCTCACTCAAACGCGAACCAACATAAGCAAAGAATTCAATCGCGTCGGCGGAATGTCCGCCCCTGCCGCTGCCATTTCCACGAACGTGGGATACCAACGCGAGAAACTGATCGGGTTCCGGCAATTGTAGTTCTTTCCGGCGCACTCTGGCACGTTTCACGTCTTTGTCTTTGGCGGGATTATCATAACGCGCACCTGAATCAACGGCGATGTCCAGAATCCGCCGGAGAACCGAAAGGGTTCCGTTTGTCACCGTTGGGGAATACCTTTTGCCAAACCGCGAACGCCATTCGAGACAGTCAAACTTCGTGATGCGCTTCACATCCGTCTGTCCCAAGCCGGGCCAGGTTTTAAGAAGATCAATGGCGGCTCGCTGGTTGTAATTTTTCGTGTTTTCCTTAATATCAGTGGCATGTTTTTGGCGTTCTCTGAAAATTCCAAGCGCATCGGCAAACGTCATCTTCCCGACAATCTTCGTTTGCGAAGGTGCGACGACCCGGTATTCGGAATCCAGCACGTCCGCCAGCCGCAGCTTCGCGACGGAAAGAACATTGGTGTCGAGCGACTTTCGGACGAGCTTGCCGCGCACCTTTGCGCGGGCGAAATAAATGCCGGAAGGTTCGTAGCGGACAAGGTTGGCGACCGGGGCTTTGGTCCAGAGACTTTCAGATTCCGAATTTTCAGTTTTCATGGAAACAGTATCAGATGGCGGTATCAGATTGGGTGTAACGGAATCATTACAAAGTGAAAACCACCCAATGTTTATTGTGTTTTCTTGCTACCGTTATGAAGGGAGGGTAGCCTGTTTCCTAAACCGTTGATCCCAGTTCAATTCCGGGCGGGAGCACCACCATCAGTCGGCTTACTGTCCGCCGGTTTCCAAAATCAAGGTTCCGTCGCGGCGCAGCTTCAGCTTACGTCCACGCCATTCCACCGTGTTGCCGGCGAACGCGTTCAGCCAGATGGCCGCGCCCAGCACATCTTTCAAAAGCACCAGCCACGCGGGCGAAATTAATTTTCGTTCCGGCGTGAACCGGCGTTGCAAACTTTGTGCGACCAAAATCCGCACGAGCAAAAAAAGAATTGCCGCCAGCGGCGCGCAGAAATTTTTTGTCGCAAAAATTGAAACCGGCAGCCAGAGCAGCGGCCAGAGCGAGGCGTTTGACAGGATGCTGAAAAAGTAGGGCAGGGGCTGGCAGACGCGGATGGTGCGCGCCCAGCGGAGCTGGTGGTTCCAAACCTGCCGCCAGCCCGTCGGCGCGTCCCAGCATTCCACGACCACGGGGCAGAGCGCGATGCTGCCGCCGTTTTTGGCGACCCGGTTGCCAAGCTGGTAGTCGTCGGCGAGGCAGGCCGCGAGCGCGGCGAAACCACCGATCTCCGCGAGCGCGTTCCGGCGCACAAGAATCGCCGCGCCGAGGGCGAAGTCGAGCGGCTTGAGCGCGGCGGATTGCAGCACCTGGCTCCAGAAATCGGCGTTGACGGCGACGGCCTCCCAGCGCAATCTTCTCATCGCGGAGTGGCGCGACGAAATTCGCGAGAAAATCCTCCGGCACGCGCACGTCGGCGTCGCAAACCAGAATCAAATCGTGCAGCGCGAGCTTTTCCAGTTGCGAGAGCTTGGCGACCTTGGCGTTGGTGCCGACGAGATTTTCGCAGACGACGAGCCGGGCGCTGGCGGCGGGGTTTTCCGCAAGCAGCGTGCGGATGATTGCGTTGACCGGATCGTTTTCATCGGCGACGCCGAAAAGGATTTCCAATTGCCCGGCGTAATTTTGCTTGAGCCAGCTTTGCAGCGATTCGCGAGTGGTGGCGTCGCAACCTTTCAACGGCTTGAGAATGGAAATCGCGGGCGCAAAATTTTCCGCCGCAATTTTTTTGTGCAGCGGAAATTTGCGAGCCACCAGCCATTGCCAGAGCGCGAGGCTGGAGCTCAAGGCGGCAAGCGCGCCGAGGATGACGTTCAGAAAATACACCGCGCGAAGGAAACAAAATTTACCGCGTTTTAGCCAGCCGATTTGACGTCGGGATGCTCGTCAATGACCAGCACGCCGTGCGGCGGGAGGTCGTAGTTGGCGACGATGTTCTGGCCGGTGAGGAAGTCGTGCATCGGCTTGTAGAACTGGATGCGCACCGGGGTGGGCTGGTGGTTGAGCAGAAAATAGACGCGCGCGCCGTCTTTCTGGCGCATGGCGACCTCGATGTTTTCCGGCACCTTTAACAGCGGGTGCAGGCCGGTCATCTGGCGCAGCCACGCGACGAGGTCGTGGTAAAAATGCTGGTGGCTCTGGGTGCCGATGTAGATGGCCTTGCCGAGGCCGAAAGGGTTCATCGTGATGGCGGGCTTGCCGGCGTAAAAATCTTTGCCAAACGTCGCGAGCACTTGGCAGCCTTTGGGGTTGATCAGGTCGCACCAGATGCGCGCGGGGTGCATGTGGCTGGTCTGGAACGCGCCCTTGAAAGTGAGCAAATTGTCTTCGTTGGCCGGCAGCACGTCGAAGTCCTGCACTTCGAGGCCGAACAAATCTGTCAGGTCATGCGGAAAACCGGTGGTGGGCGCGATGTCGTTTTCGTCCACCAGTCCGGTGTTGAACGTGCTGATGAGCGTGCCGCCATTCTGGACAAAAAGTTTCAGCCGGTCGGCGTCGCTGCCGGAAACGAGGTGCAGGGACGGCGCGAAAACAATTTTGTATTTCGACAAATCTTCGCTGGGCCGCGCGAAGTCCACGAGGATGTTGCGGTCATGGAGCGAATTATAGATGAGCTGGATGTGTTCGCGCAGACTGAAGAGCTTGCTCGGCTGGTTGGCCTGCGACAGCGCCCATTCGTTGTCGTGCGAATAGAGGATGCAGACGTCGGCGGAAACTTTTGTGTCCTTGAGCACGGGCGTGAGCACTTTGAGTTCCTCGCCGATGCGGGCGATCTCGTCGAACACGCGGCGGCTGCCGGATTCCAGGTTGTGCGGCAGGACGGCACCGTGGAATTTTTCCGTGCCAAAGCGCGGCTGGCGCCAGCGGAAAAACAAAATCGCGTCCGCGCCGCGCGAGATGAGCTGGTAGGTGAACATCCGCAGGACGCCGGGGCGGACGAGCGCGTTCACGTCCTGCCAGTTCACGTTGCCGGCCTTCTGCTCCATCACCCAGAAGCCGCTGTCGCCGTCGGGCGTGCGGATGCCGGTTTTCTTGAGCGAGCGCAGCATGTCAATCTCGCACGCGATTTCCGCCGGCTTGGTCTTGATGGCCGCCGTGCTTTCGATGGAGACAAAATCCAGCTGTTCGGCCAAATCAAAATGGTCGAACTTGTGGCGCAGCGCGCGAAGGTTGGTCGTCACCGGCCGGTCGGGCGTGAGTTCGCGCAGCACGTCGGCCTGCATCTTGACGAACTGGACGATGGTGTCGCTGCAAAAGCGGTTCCAGTCCAGCACGAGCGCGGGATTGTGATGCGTCGGCGCGGCCATCGGCATCGGCACCTGATTCCACTCGGAAACAATCTGCCCCCAATGCCGCAGGCCGAGGCGCTGGTTCAATTTTTCAATCGTCTCGTATTTCGCCTCCAGCCACAGGTGCCAGTCGCGGCGCGTGTCGTCGTTGAAAGCCGCCTCGGTGAAATTGCCGCCGAGGCTGTTGTCAATCTGCCACGCGACGAGCTGCGGATGGTTGCCGAGCGCGCGCGCCATTTCCTCGACGACGCGCTTGGAATGGTTCCAATAAATTTCGCTGTTGAGGCAGACGGCGCGGCGGGTGCCCTCGTGTTTGACGAGGCCGTGTTCGTCCACCGGCAAAATTTCCGGGTGCTCTTTGGCAAGCCAGATGGGCGGCGCGGCGGTGGGCGTGCCGAGGATGACCTGGATATTTTTTTCGCCCAGCACATCCATCACGCGCTTGAGCCAGTCGAAATTGAACTTGCCGTCCTCGGTCTCGCACAGGCCCCAGGAAAATTCGCCGATGCGGACGACGTTGAAGCCGGCGGCGGCCATGAGCTCGGCGTCGCGCCGCCACTGCGCCTCGGGGTTTTCCGCCGTGCCGCCAAAGGGGAAGACCCATTGTTCGGGATAATAGTCGACGCCGAAATACATAAAATTTTCCTCGGGCTGGTTGCTGCGACACTAAAAGCAAACCGCCGCGCTGGCAATATAAATCGCGCGGCGCGGCGGCAGAAAATTTTAACGGGGATTATTTGCCGAACAAACCGCCGAGGCTCTTGCCCAGCTTGCTCGCCTCGCCGCCGACGGCCTTGCCCGCGTCGCCGGCAGAGCTGACGACGGCCTTGACGGTGGCGGTGGTGATTTCACCGAGCACTTTTTTGATCAGGTCGCCCGCTGTGATGCCGTCCGGGCCGGTGCCCAGGGCGGTGAGGTGGATTTCCGGCAGTGGCAGGGTCGCGCCGTTGAAATGCACCGTGGCACCGGTGATTAGGAAGTCGTCCACCTCCAATTTCTTGGCGGGCTTCGGCGCGCCGGCCGGTGCGGGCGCGTTGGTGCCGGCGGGTGCGGCGGACGTGCCGCCGGTGAAGGCGTTCACGTTGTCCATGATTTTCTTGAGGTTGTTCGCGCCGAAGGGATTTCCCTCGAAGGTGATTTCCGGCGCGCGCACCTCAACAGATTTAATGACAATTTTGCCGGACAGCACGGAAAACGGCGCGACGCTGACGGCAGCCTTGCCGACGCTGATGGCGCTGGGCGTCTTGTAGCCCTCGGGGTTGCCGAGCACGAGATTGTCCACGCCGCCGGAGCCGGTGAGGATGCCGACATGGACGGAGCCGACCGTGAGCGTGGTCTGTGTGACCTTGGGGCCGACGGTTTCCATGCCCGCCTTAATCACATCGCCGAGGAAAAAGCCGACGATGACCACCACGGCCACGATGACCACCACCACGCCGATGCCGAGACCCAGTAGAATTTTCTTTTTCATAATGCGGAAAAGTTGCCACCGGCGCGGCGCTTTGGAAAGAAAATTTCCGCCCGCTCAGCCCTGCTTGATCATCGCGCGAACCATGTCCACCAGTTTGTTCACGTCGTAAGGCTTGGCGACGAACAGGTCTGGCTTCACCGGCGCGCCGGCGAAAACTTCGCCGTCCACCGTGCCACTGATGAGGATGGTTTTCTGCTGCGGGTTCAGCTTGCGGCATTCGCGGATCAGGTCCATGCCGCTCATGCGGCCCATTGCGTAATCCGTCAGCACCACGGCAGGCGCGGCGGCGGGAAATTCCTTCAGCGCCAGTTCGGGATCGGTGTAGGTCTGCACCTTGCAGCCGAGCGGGGCGAGGATGGTCTGGGCCAGCTCCAGCAGCAGCACCTCGTCGTCCACCACAAACACCGTGGGCGGCGGCGGGGTTTTGCTTTTGGAAAAAGGCATGGTTGAAATTAAGTTGGCCGTTTGAATCGAGCACCGGAATCTAGCATCGCGCCGTCGCCGTCCGCAAGCGCCAAGATGGCCGGCCGGCCGGCAAAATAATCGTTGCGCCGCGCCGGCCGCCGGCCTACTCTCTCGCTCCGGCAACTAACTTTCCGCCAACCCAGGAACTGCTGTCATGAAAAAACCCCCAGCGTCCGTGCCGGAAACCCAAAAATCCGGCACCGCCAAAGCCGGCCGCACCAGTAAACCTGATGCCAGCCCGGCCGCCAAACCGGCCAGCAGTTCCGCTACTGACAAGCCCCGCCCCGCGTCCCGCCCGCCGTTCCTCAACGCCGCCGTGGACTCGGTAAAAAAAATGCTCAACCTCAAAAGCGCCAAAAATAAATCCGCCGCCGGACCAAAGGCTGAAGCGGCGCCGCCGGCCCGTCGCGGCCACGCCCGCAACAAACCGGAGGCGGCGCTCGACGTGCCGCCGATCCTGCTCGAAGGCGACGAGCCGCCAGCTCCGCCCGCCACCGGCCCCGGCGAGAAATTTTCCCTCGGTGCCAAACCGCCCGCGCAAAAATTTTCCGGTGGCGAGCTGCCCGAAAGCTACGGCACCAAGAAACTATTTCTCACTGCGCGCGACCCGCACTGGCTCTACGCGCACTGGGATCTGACCCACGAGCAGCAGAAACAATTTAACCACGAGTCCACCGACGGCCATCTCATCCTCCGCGTTTTTCCCGGCAAGATTGAAGGGCATCCCGTTTCTGAAATCCACGTCCATCCCGAATCGCGGCACTGGTTCGCGCACGTCGAGCTCGCCGGCAATTCCTACGCCGCCGAGCTGGGCTACTATTCCGAGCTGGGCAAATGGATGCGCATTGCCACCTCCAGCGGCACCGTCACGCCGCCGGATGCGGCGGCGAAGGAGGACGCGGCGGAGTTCGCCACCATCCCGTTTGAGTTTCCCTTCGCGCGCCTGATGCAGATCATCGAGGACGCCGTGCGCGACAACACGCCGCTCGCGCAGGCCATCGAGGATCTGCGCCGCGCCGGGCATCCCGATTTGCCGCGCTACGCGCACTCGATTCATTCGCCCGTCATCGCGCCCGGGCCGACGCGCCGGTGGACGCCGGAACAGGAGAAGGCGCTCGCCAAAATCATCAGCATTGACGAGACCCGCCGCGTCTGGATGGGCTCGCTTGAAATCACCGAGCTCATCCGCCGCCGCCTTGCGCGTGAAGGTAACGCGTCCTCGCCGGTGACGGCATTCGGCGCGGCCGGCCTGGCGATTTCCGCCAGCGCCACCAGCCCGGCCGGTGGCGCGCGCGCGAACCAGGCGAAAGGCTTTTGGTTCAACGTCAATGCGGAGCTGGTTATCTACGGCGCCGCGGAACCGGGCGCGAAAGTCACGCTCGGTGGCCATGAAATCAAATTGCGTTCCGACGGCACGTTCAGCTTCCGTTTTGCGTTGCCGGACGGAAAATACGATCTGCCGGCCGTCGCCGTTTCCGCCGATGGCACCGACGGCCGTGCGGCGGAACTGAAATTTGTCCGCGAGACGGAATATCTCGGCGACGTCGGCGCGACGCCGCAGGACCCCTCGCTCAAGCCGCCGCTGCCGGACAACCTCTGATTGCCATGGACCCCTCCGAACGCGGAGCGCTGATGCTCGTCCGGTTTGTGGCCGCCGCGCTGATTGGTTGGGCGCTGGCGGAACTCGCCTTGTATCTCGTCGTCTGCCACCAAAAAAACGCGCCGGTGGAAATCCTCCCGTGCGCCGTTAAAACTTTGCCGTTCCTCGCCGGCGTCGTCATGCTCTTTAAGGCTCGGGCGCTGGCGGAATGGCTTTCCGACCGGCTCGACCTGTAGTTCATCATCAGGGGTATGTCTGGCTATCTTTCCATCGTCCTGCACGCGCACCTGCCGTTTGTGCGGCATCCGGAACACGAAAAGTTCCTGGAAGAAAGCTGGCTGTTCGAGGCTGTCACCGAGACTTACCTGCCGCTCATCCAGATTATCCAGGGCTGGCGGCGCGACCGGTTGCCGGCGCGCATCACGCTCTCGCTTTCGCCCACGCTCTGTTCAATGCTGCTCGACCCGCTGCTGCGTGAGCGTTACGCGAAACATCTCGACGGGCTGATTGATTTGGCGGAAAAGGAAATCCATCGCACGCACTGGGATCGCCAGTTCCGCGACCTCGCGTGGATGTATCACCACAAGTTCTGCCAGGCGCGCGAGACGTGGCGGCATTACGAAGGAAATTTGATTTCCGCTTTCCGCGAATTTCAGGACGAGCATCTGTTGGAAATCATCACCACCGCCGCGACGCACGCGCTGCTGCCGCTCATGTCCGGTCATCCGCCGAGCATTCGCGCGCAGATCATGACGGCGCGCGACCATTACCGCCGCTGTTTCGGGCGCGACCCGCGCGGCATCTGGCTGCCGGAATGCGCCTACGCCGGCGACGTTGAGAAATTTTTGCAGGAGGCGAACATCCGCTGGTTCATCCTCGATTCGCACGGCGTGCTGCACGCCCGGCCGCGGCCGCGCTGCGGCACCTTCGCGCCCATCTACACGCCCAACGGCGTCGCCGCCTTCGGGCGCGACTTCGAATCCTCGCGCCAGGTCTGGAGCAAGCACGAGGGCTATCCCGGCGACCCGCGCTACCGCGATTTCTACCGCGACATCGGCTTCGATTTGGATTTCGACTATGTGCGGCCGCACCTGCCGTCGCCCGATAACCGTGGGTTCACCGGCCTGAAATATTTCCGCATCACCGGCACCGGCGACAAGCAGGTTTACGAACGCGACCAGGCGCTCGCGGCGGCGAGCGAACACGCGCAGCACTTTCTCGACGAACGCATCGCGTCGGCGCGGACGGTGGCGCCGCTGCTCGACCGGCCGCCCATCATGGTCGCGCCGTATGACGCCGAGCTGTTCGGCCACTGGTGGTATGAGGGGCCGGAGTTCCTGGATTTTCTCGCGCGCAAGCTGTGCCACGAGCAGCAGGAAATCTCCTTCATCACGCCCGGCGAATACCTGCAGCGCCACCCGACCAACCAGGTCGCCACGCCCGGCGCGTCGAGCTGGGGCGAGGAGGGCTACTGGCGCGTGTGGCTCAACGAGACGAACGAGTGGATTTACCCGCACCTGCAGATTGCGCAGGAGCGCATGACGGAGTTGGCGAACAAATTTCCTCAGGCCGCCGGCCTCCAGGCGCGGGCGTTGCGGCAGGCCGCGCGCGAACTGCTCCTCGCGCAGGCGAGTGACTGGCCGTTCATCTTGCGCGCCGGCACCAGCCCCGACTACGCGCGCCGCCGCGTGAAAGATCATCTGCTCCGGTTCCTCGCGCTGCACGAGCAGCTCACCGAGACGCAGGTGGATGAGAAATGGCTCCGCGAAATCGAGGCGCGCGACAACCTCTTCCCCGACGTGGACTGGACCTGCTGGAAGTGAACTGCCGGGGCTTGGCCGCCGGTCCGGCTGTTGGGCGACTCAGGCCTTCCAGACCTGCCCGGGCGCGGTTTCAATTTCCGCCAGCACGTTCCGCGTGTCCACGATGAGCGGCGCCCAGTCGGCGAGCTGTTGATAATTCACCGCCGCATGCGCTGTGGAAATTAGCACGGCGTCGCAGGTGGAAATAGTTTTCCGGTTCCACTTCACGGATTTCTTCCCCGCCCATTGCGGATGCTCGCGCGTCGGGCGGATGACGGGCACGTGCGGATCGTGGTAGCAGACCTTTGCGCCGCGTGCCTGCAACAGATTCATCAGGACGTAGCTGGGCGATTCGCGGTCGTCGTCCACGTTGGCCTTGTAGGCGAGGCCGAGCACGAGCACGCGCGCGCCGCGCAGCAGCTTTCTCCGCGCGGCCAGCGCCTTGACCACGCGCGCGACAACTTTTTCCGGCATGGCGCGGTTGATCTCGCCGGCCAGCTCCACGAAGCGCGTCTCCTGCCCGGCCTGCCGCGCGCGCCATGCGAGGTAAAACGGGTCTATCGGGATGCAGTGCCCGCCGAGGCCGGGCCCGGGATAAAACGGCATGAAGCCGAACGGCTTGGTCTTGGCGGCGGCGATGGCGTCCCAAATGTCAATGTCCAGCGCGGCATAAACGCCCTTCAGCTCGTTGACGAGCGCGATGTTGACGCCGCGAAAAACATTTTCCAAAAGCTTGGCGGCCTCGGCGGTGCGGCAGTTGGCGACGGGCACCAAGGTGCGGATGGCGCGCGCATAAACTTTCTGCGCCGCCGCGAGACACGCGGGCGTGTAGCCGCCGATGAGCTTGGGAATGTCGGCGACGCGGCTCTGTGGATTGCCGGGGTCTTCGCGTTCCGGTGAGAAGGCGAGGTGAAAATCTTTGCCGGCTTTTAGCCCGGATCCTTTTTCCAGCAGGGCGCGCAATTCGTTCTCCGTCGTGCCGGGATAGGTGGTGGATTCGAGGACGACGAGCTGGCCGCGCTGCAAGTATGGCGCGATGGTCTTGCCGGTGTTGAGGACGAAGGAGAGGTCGGGCGCGCGGTTTTTCTTCAGCGGCGTGGGGACGCAGATGAGGACGGCGTCCACGCCCTTGCGGAGCGCGGAAGGCGGAGTGCGGAGTTGGGCCGCGCCGGTGCCGATGCGGGAGAAATCGGTCGAAGCAAAAAACTTTTTGGCGCGGACGAGCCGTTTGATTTCAGCGGCGGAAATATGCTGGATGTAGCTGCGACCGGCGTTGAGGGCGGAAACTTTCTTCGCGTCAATGTCCAAACCCAGCACACACACGCCGCGGCGCGCAAATTGCAGCGCGAGCGGAAGGCCAACGTAGCCGAGTCCGATGATGGCGAGGTTCATGCCGTTGACGCCAGCTTGCACCACCGGCGCGCGCGGCAAAAGCGTTTTCGAGAAGGAATGCGACGCCCCGCCAAAACCAACCCCCGGAAAAAACCACTAATCCGGAATCTTAAACGGGGCGCCGCAAATCGTTTCGGGACGGACGGCTTATTTCTTGAGCGTCCGCAGGTAGGCGACGGAGGCCTTGATGTCGTCATCCGAAAGCTCGGACGGTTTCATCAGGGTCTTGTCGTCTTTTTTTAGGCCTTCCTTGACGGACTTGATGGCCTGATCGTCGGAGACGGCGGACTGGACGGCGGCGTCGGAATAGTCCTTGCAGCCGAGCTTGGTGCCCATCTTGGTGGCGCCTTTGCCGTCGTCGCCGTGGCATTTGGCGCAGTTATCGGCATAGACGCCGGCGCCGTCGGCCAGGGCGGTGGTGGTGAGGGCGAGCGCGAAGGCCGCCGGGAGCGTGAGGAGTGCGAGTTTTTTCATGGAGTGTAGTGTTGTTGTGTGTTGTGGTGCTAACGGTGCTTAACTCTCGCGCCATTGGTAAAAATAATCTAATCACATTTTGTCAGACACTTGACGTGGATTGCCGTGGGTAAAACGGGTGTGATCCAGTTTGAACCGTGACGGGGTTGGCGCGCGGGGCGAGGTTTCAGTCGAATTAAGCCAGCGCCAAGGCATCCGCGCGCTTGTGCCGGCCGAGCGCATTTCTTAAATTGCGCCTTCAACTTGATGAACATCGGCATCCTCACGCACGAACCTTTTTATCCGCCCAGCGGCGGCGGCTCCTCGCAGGCGATTTACCTCGTCGAAGAAATGGTGCGGCGCGGCCATCGCGTCCACGTCTTTGCGCCGCAGCCCGAAAATGTCGCGGACCTAGAGGCGAAGTTTCAAATCAAGATCCATCCGTTTACGGCGTGGCCGATGGGGCGCAACACCCCGCTACGCAATCTGAAGTATCTCGCGTATCCGTTTTTCCTGAAGCGCCTCGTCCAAAAGACGGCGCGCGATGTGAAGTTCGATGTGCTGCTCGCGCAACACGCGATTTCCTGCGCCGCCGCCGGCGGTTTGCGCCAGCCGCTGGACTGCGCCGTGGCGATGAATTTCCTCGATTACCTCACCGGCTACTTTGACAGCTGGCCGAAATATCTCGCGCCGCCCGTGCTGGTAAATCAGCTGAAGAAGTTTGAGCTGTCGCTGCCCATCAAATATCACGCGGAAGGAATTTTTACCATTTCCGACGAACTGGGCGACCTGTTCCAGCAGGCCGGTTATCCTCAAAAAAAGACGCTGCCGATCTATTACGGCTACGACGGCGCGCTGTTCCAGCCCACGTTTCAAACCTCGCCGACGCCGCTGGTCGTCATGCACGGCTCGCTGGATCATCATCACATCAATGAGTTCGGCGCGTCGGCGCTGGCGCAGGTTTTTCAGAAGCGGCCGGACACCAAATTCCGTTTTGTGGGCAAGCGCACTGACGCGCTGCGCCGCACGCTGGAAATGCTCAAAGGCCGCATCCCCGACACGGCCATTGAATGCACCGATTTTGTGCCCTACGCCGACGTCGCGAAAAAAATTCACGACGCGACCGTCGGCATCGTGCCTTACGCGACCTCCACTGGCGCGCAGTGCACGATGGTGGCCAAGACCGTGGAATACGCGGCGATGGGTGTGCCGATGGTCTGCACGCCGTTGCGTGGCACGATTCGCTACTGGGGGAATAATCCCATTATCCGGTTTTCGGAAATGAACCCGGAAAGCTTTGCGGAAAAGGTTCTGACCTGGTTTGACGAATCGCCGGCGAACCGCCGCGCCTGGGGTAGTGCCGCGAGCGAGAAAGTGCGGACGGAGCTGGACTGGCGGCCATTCTCCGCGCGCGTGGTGCAACGGCTGGAGGAAATTCACCGCGACCGGCGCGGCTGATTTCAGCGCCGGCAATGGAATTTATTCCGCCTCGTCCTTGAACAATTTTTCCACCAGTTGCCGGCTGCGGACAATCAGATAAATGCCGATCGCAAATTCAAACACCGTTGACAGCGAATACAACATGGAATAGCCCATGTAGGAATAATGGTTCGAGATGTTTGGATTGCCATCCTGCATTCGGCCGATCAAGAGAAGAATACCACCGACAGCCGCCATTATAATTGACGGGATGCCGTGCGCACAGAGCGACAGGCCGAGGATGCGGGTGAGGACGTTGGCAAGTTGTTTGGGCTTCATCCGCCGATTTTCCTCCGAAGCCCAAGTTTGTCGAGCGCCAACTTACGCCTGCCCGCGCTGGCGGTTCACCTCGTAAAAAAACACCGCCGCCGCCGCGCTGACGTTCAGCGAGTCCACGTCGTTCGCCATCGGGATGGCCACCGCCTCGTCGCAGGCGGCTAAAACTGCCGGCGAAATTCCGTGGCCTTCGCTGCCGAACACCACGCAGACATCGCCGGTAAAACTGGCCTGCGAGAGAATTTTCTTGTCCGTGTGCGGATGCGCCGCGAGACAGCGCACGCCGTGCGCGCGCAATTCGCCGAGCGTCTGCACTAGGTTTGGGGATTCCAGCACCGGCAGCTTGAAGAGCGCGCCCATCGAGTTGCGGACGGTGCGGCGCAGGAACGGGCTGCAGCACGTCTTGCCGGAGATCAGCGCGCCCACGCCGAACGCCACGCAGTTGCGCATGAGCGCGCCGACATTTTCCGAGTTGGACAGCTCGTCCATGGCGACAAAAAATCGCGGCCGCGCGCTGTCCGTGAGAATTTTTTCCAGGGTGATCGGCGGCGGGATTTTGCCGATGGCCAGCACGCCCTGATAAATTTCAAATCCCACCATGTCCGCCAGCACCGGCCGCTCGCAGACGAACAGCGCGATGTCCGCTTCCGGCCGGGCGCGCAGGCGCGGCTCGTATTCCGCGAGGCGTTCCTCAATGAGCAGCACGGAGACGACGGTGAAATCGCTTTCCAGCATCCGGTCGAGCACCTTGTCGCCCTCCACCACGAAGATGCCCAGCTCCGCGTGCGCCGCCGAACGCTTGAGTGTGCGATACGGCGCGAGTTCCGGTCGGTCGAGCGAGGTGATTTTTTCAATGCGGAGCATCAGGGAGATTTTGCGCGACCGCCCGGAAAACGCCAGCCCGCAATCCGCCGCGCAACTGGTAGCGCAGAAGTAAGCGGAGATTGAAAAAATCAATCTTCGCCTCCAAAGGCTTCTTGACTCACTTTTGGATGAATTGATCAACCGCGAAACATTCACGGTCGAAAAAGCGAGGCTGATGAGTCAAAAGAAGACTTTGGAGGAACAGAAAACGAGTCTTTTGGCAGGGCGAGCCGATTGGCTCGAACCGTTCCAAAATTGGATAACAGCCGCTAAAAACGCGGGTGAAATCGCTGTTTCGGCTTCTCTTCAACAGAAGAGGGTTCTCGCTCTTGAAGTCTTCGGCTCGAACCTTGTCCTCGACTGCAAAAAAGCCCGTGGTTCTTGCGTCAAACCGTGGTCGGCACTGGTCGAATTTAATCAAACTGGTGGAATGGTGCGCGCGGCGGGGGTCGAACCCACAACCTTCAGCTTCGGAGGCTGACGCTCTATCCAATTGAGCTACGCGCGCAAACTTGAACGGTGGAAACCGCCAATTACCGGCGAACATTATGCGGGGTTTGCGCGGCGCGGCAAGCAGTATTGAACGCGACACGCATCCCGGCTTGTCGGCGCAGATTTCTCTGTTATCCTCCGCAACTCGTTTGTGACCATCACCGAAGAAATCCAGCGGCGGCGCACGTTCGCCATCATTTCGCATCCCGACGCGGGCAAGACCACGCTGACGGAGAAGCTGCTGCTTTACGGCGGCGCGGTGCAGCTTGCCGGCTCCGTCACCGCGCGCAAAAATCAGCGCGCCACCACGTCTGACTGGATGGAGCTGGAAAAAAAGCGCGGCATCTCGATCAGCTCCACCGTCCTCCAGTTTGATTACGACGGCTACCGGCTCAATCTGCTCGACACGCCCGGTCACAAGGATTTTTCCGAAGACACCTATCGCGTGCTGACCGCCGTGGACGCGGTGGTCATGGTGATTGATTCCGCCAAAGGCATTGAGCCGCAGACGCGAAAACTTTTTGAGGTTTGCCGTCAGCGCGGCGTGCCGATCTTCACGTTCATGAACAAGTGCGACCGGCCGATGAAGGAACCGCTCGCGCTGCTGGACGAACTGGAGCGCGTGCTTGGCATCGGCGCGTTCCCGGTTAACTGGCCCATTGGCAATGGTGCGGATTTTCAAGGCGTCTATGACCGGCAGACGAAAACGATGCATACGTTTGAGCGCGTCGTGGGCGGCAAATATCGCGCGCCGGAAACCGTCGGTGGCCTGCACGATCCGGCGGTGCGCGGCAATTTGAGTGAAGCCGACTTTGCCAAGACCGTCGAGGAACTCGAAATGCTCGAACACGCCGGCGAAATTTTCGACGATGCCGCCGTGCTCGCGGGCAAAAGCACGCCGGTGTTCTTCGGCAGCGGCGTGAATAATTTCGGCGTGCAGCTTCTGCTTGACGGTTTCCTGAAGCATTCGCCCGCGCCGAAATCGCGCGTGATGGGCGGCATCGAGATTGCGCCGGAGAATCCGGCGTTCAGCGGTTTCATTTTCAAAATTCAGGCGAACATGGATCCGAAGCACCGCGACCGCATCGCGTTCATTCGCGTCTGCTCCGGCAAGTTCGACCGCGACATGACGGTGCATCATTCGCGTTCCGCAAAAAAAGTCCGGCTCTCCAGTTCGCACAAACTGTTCGGCAACGAGCGCGAGACGGTGGACGAGGCCTATCCCGGCGACGTCATCGGCCTGGTCGGCCACGACAGCTTCGGAATCGGTGACACGCTGACGACTGATCCAAAAATTCTCTACAAGGAAATCCCGCGCTTCACGCCGGAAGCGTTTTCATATCTGCACAATCCAAACACAGGGAAATATAAACAATTTCGCCAAGGCTTGGATCAGCTTTTGCAGGAAGGCGTCATCCAGGCGCTTTATCTGCGCAATTCCTCGATCAAAACGCCGCTGCTCGCCGCCGTCGGTCCGCTGCAATTCGAAGTCGTGCAGTTCCGCCTCGAAAGCGAATACGGCGCGGAGTCGCGCCTCGAAGCCGCGCCGTGGAGCGTCGTCCGCTGGCTGCCGACCGACATCACCGAGGATGCCTTAGACGCCCTCTCGCTCCCCACCGGCGCGAAGCTCGCCTATGACCTCGGTAAAAATCCCGTCATCCTTTTCCAAAACGAGTGGTCGGCCAACTATTTCCACGAGACGAACAAGAATACGCCGCTCTCCGCCGTGCCCGTGCAGACGGCGAAGGAATAAACCACGGATGAACAAAAAAACTTCGGCACGGATTTTCAGGTTTCAGGTTTCAGCTTTCCGGTCGAAGGTTTCGCCTTTGATTTCGCTCGTCATTTTGGCGTTGTCGCTGTCCCGAGCCGTGGCAGCCCCGGTGGATTATACGGCGGCCATCAATCCCCACGCGGTGCTGGTGGATAATTTCGAGGGGTGGGGAACTTCGTTGTGCTGGTGGGCCAATGTGCTGGGTGGTTCCATCGACCGCGAGCAATACGCCGATCTCGCTTTCAAGAAACTGCAGTTGAACATCGTCCGCTACAATATCGGCGGTGGTGAAAATCCGGCCATCTCCAACTCGATGGAACTCCGCGCACGGATGCCGGGCTTCGAACCGCGGCTGGGCGTTTGGGATTGGAACGCGGACGCCAACCAGCGCTGGTTCTTGCGGGCGGCGGTGGCGCGCGGCGTCAACCGCGTGGAAGCCTTCGCCAATTCGCCGCCGTATTGGATGACCGTGAGCGGCAGCACGGCGGGCGCGGCCAACGCGGCGGACAACAATCTCCGCGCCGAATGCGAGCCGCAGTTTGCCGATTATCTCGCGACGGTGGTGAGCAATCTCACCGTGCTGGACGGCGTGAAGTTCGACCTCATCACGCCGATGAACGAGCCGGCGTCAGACTGGTGGCATTTCGGCGGGCGCCAGGAAGGAACGCACATGAGCGCCGACCAGCAGGCGCGTATGATCAAGCTGTTGCGGCCGGCCTTGGACCGGCGCGGCCTGTCCGCCGGCCTGATTGGTTCGGAAGACAATGCCGAGCAGCTCGCCTTCGAATCCGTCAGCGCCTATGATCCCGCGACCCAAAAGCTGCTTGCCCGGGTCGCCTCGCATACTTATCACGCCAACAACCCCGACGGCCTCCGCCAACTGGCCGCCGCGATTGGCCGGCCATTGTGGATTTCCGAATATGGCGATGGCGAGCCCAGCGGCCTGACGCTGGCCCGCCGCATCCGCGATGACATTGTGCAGACGCACGCCTGCGCCTGGATTTACTGGCAGTTTGCCGAGCCCGGCGGCAACTGGGGGCTGGTTCGTTATCACATGCGTGATACCAACGGGCCGCTCTCCCTCAACAAAAAGTTTTATGTGATGTCGCAGTTCAGCCGCTTCATCCGGCCCGGCTTCCAAATCCTGGAGGCGGGCGACACGAATTCCCTGGTGGCCTACGATTCGGCCGGCCACCAGCTTGTCCTCGTCTCGGTCAACGACGGCGAACGCCCCCTGACCGTCGCTTACGATCTCGTCGCCTTCCGCGTGCCGGCTGCGCCGGTCCAAGGCTGGCGCACTTCGGACAGCGAAGACCTGCAGGCCGTGAATTCCGCCGCCATCACCGGCGGTAAATTGATCGCAACCCTGCCGCCGCGTTCCGTCACCACGCTGGTCATCACCGATATCCTGCCGCGCCCGAATTGAACCAACCATGTCCACCCTCATTTCCGCCTCCGAAGTCTCCGTGCGCTACAACGAGCGCACCGTGCTCGACAACATCACGCTCGGCATTCAGGACGGCGACCGCATCGGGCTCGTCGGGCGCAACGGCTGCGGCAAGACCACGTTCCTGAAAATACTCGCCGGCCTCCAGCAGCCCGACAGCGGCGAGGTGGACCGCGCGCGCGACCTCGTCGCCAGCTACCTGCCGCAGGATTTCATGCTGGATGACACGAAGAACGTCCACGACAACGTCCGCGACGGCGCGGCGCACGTCTTCAAGCTGATTGCGGAATTTGAATCGCTGCCGCACGACTCCAAGCGGCACGAGGAGTTGGAGCAGCGCATCCACGCGCTGGACGGCTGGACGGTGGAACGGCGCATCGAGATCGCGCTCGCGCACCTGAACTGCCCCGCCGCCGACCGCCGCGTCGAATCGCTGTCCGGCGGCGAAAAGCGCCGCGTGGCGATGGCGCGGGCGATTGTTTCGCAGCCGGATTTCCTGATGCTCGACGAGCCCACGAACCATCTCGATCCCGAGTCCATCGAGTGGGTCGCGGAATTTCTGGAATCATTCAGCGGCGCGTTCCTCGTCGTCACGCATGACCGTTACTTCCTTGACCGCGTGGCGGGCACCATCCTTGAGCTGTCCAACGGCAAGTTCTTTTCGCACGCCGGCAACTACACCGATTATCTGCTCGCCAAGTCGGAACGGCAGGAGGCCGACGCGACCATCGAGCACAAGCGCCAGATGTTTCTGAAAAAGGAACTCGCGTGGGTGCGGCAAGGCCCGCGCGCGCAGCGGAGCAAGCAGAAGGATCGCTTCGAACGCTATTACGACGAGGCCGCCAAGGACGGTCCGGTGATCGAAGAGGACGTGGAACTCTGCATCCCGCCGCCGCCGCAGCTCGGCAACCGCACCGTCGAGGTCGCCGGCCTCGGCATGGAACTCGGCGGCAAGAAGCTGTTTTCCGGTTTCAATTTCACCTTCGAGAACGGCAAGCGCGTGGGCATCTGCGGGCGGAACGGTTTGGGCAAATCCACTTTGCTCAAGATTGTCATCGGCCAGCTTGCGCCAACCGAGGGCACGGTGAAAATCGGCCAGCTCACGAAATTTAATTACGTTGACCAGGGCCGGCTGCACATGAACGAAGAGCGCACGGTGATGGACGAAGTCGCCGACGGCACCGAGTTCGTGCAATGGGGCGACGCCAAACTTTCCGTGCGTTCCTATCTCAAGCGCTTTCTCTTTTCCGACGATCGCATCCTGACGCTGGTGAAGAAGCTTTCCGGCGGCGAGCGCAGTCGGCTGCTGCTGGCGAAGATTTTGAAGAGCGGCGGTAACTTCCTGATTCTCGACGAGCCGACCAACGATCTCGACCTGCCGACCTTGCGCGTGCTGGAGGAGGCGCTCATCGCGTTCACCGGCGTGACGTGCGTGGTCAGCCATGACCGCTACTTTCTCAATCGCGTCTGCACGGACATTCTGGCGTTTGAAGGCGACGGCAAGATCCATCACAGCGTCGGCGACTACGATTATTATCTGGAGAAAAAGCAAAAGGCGATCGTAGCAGCGGCTCGGCACAGTGCCGCCATTGTCGCTACGAATAAATCAGCGGCGCTGGCCCAAGCCGCCGCCACGCCGAAGAAGGCGAGGAAGCTGTCCTTCAAGGAGCAGCGCGAGCTGGAGGGCATCGAGGCGCAGATCCACGCCGTGGAGGCGGAGGTGGCGCGCATCGAGGGGCTGTTTGCCGACCCGGAATATTTCCGCAAGCACGCCGCGACGGTCAACCAGCTCACGCACGAGCTGGACGCCGCCAAGGAGCAGGTGCCCAAGCTCTACGCCCGCTGGGAGGAACTGGAAGCCCTCCGCCTCGCCGCCGGTTGAACCGCCCGGTGCGATTGCCGGGAAACCTTGGTCGTTTCTGAAACAACCCCGGTATTCTGCCCGGCGACCTTGGTAGAACGGCATCTCCGGCAGGTCGTTCGGCAAACGACCAAGGTATTTTATCAGACGACCCCGGTATTCTGGCAAAATACCCGCCGGATTGGTCGGCCAATGGAGCCAGTTCGCCACCGTCACCGTGGGGACGTGAGTTGGAGTTCAAGCTTTAGCTTGTGCGGGCGGGAACACGCTAAAGCGTGAACTCCAACCGGTGGCGGGATGGACACGAATTGCACGAATTTTCGCCAATCGAATTCGTTTCAATTCGTGAAATTCGTGTCCAAACAACGCTGGGCTAAGCCAGCAGTTTCCACACGCGCAGCGCCTCGGTCACGCCCCAGGCCTGCGCGTCGCACCCGCGCTGGGCGTGCGCCAGCCGGCGCGGCGCTTCGTCCCGGCCGGTGGCGTCGCCATCGAGCAGTTCGGGCAACTGGCCGAGGCAGCCTTCGTTCAGGATTTTTTCCGAGGCGCCGAGATAGCTTTTGGCCGCCGCCACCGCCGCCGGTGAAAAATCCCACGCCCGCGCCAGCGCCTCGCAAAACACCGGGAACGTCCATGTCCACGCCGTGCCGTTGTGATAGGCGGGCTTGCGGCGCGTGTCCTCGTCGCCCTCGTAGCGCGGCCAGTAGGGCGCGGTCGGATTGTTTAGCAGTTGGCCGTGGTGGTAGATCGGCAGCGGCACGGCCACCGGCAGCGGCGCGAGCGAGCGCAGCGCGCCGGGCACGACGAGATATTTCTCCGCCGCCGCCACGCAGCGCCGCGCGCGTTCGCCGGTGACGAGCCCGAGGCTGACGGCGAACAGGCAGTTGCTCCGCAGGGCGTCGCTCGCCTTGGCGTCGCGCGCGATGACATTGGCCTTGGCAATCAGCACGTCGGCGAACCAGCCGCGGTCTTCGAGCCAGAACAGTTTTTCAAACGCGGCGGCGGCGCGGTCGGCGAGGTCGCGCCATTTTTTCTGGTCGGCGGGCGCGGAAATTTTTTCCAGCAGCCGCAGCAGGCGCAGCCACAGGACCTGGATCTCGACGGGATAGCCTTCGCGCGGCGTGCCGGCGGGATGGTTCGTGTCCATCCAGGTGAAATGGCTGGGGCTCCAGATGAGCGCGGAGTCGGCGTCCATGCGGATGCCGTTGGGCGTGCCGCGCGCGTAATTGCCGGCGATGCTCGCCAGCACGTCGCGGAGGGTGCGGCCGTTTTCGACCACCGGCGTGTCGAAAAAGTTTTTAGTTTTTAGTTTTAAGTTTTTAGTTTTGGCCAGCTCTTCGCATACGACGGCGAACCACAGCGGCGCGTCAGAGGTGTCGCGATTGGAAACGTCGTTGCCATGGATCGTGTTGGGCAGCGTGCCGTCCTTTTCAAACTTGGCGAACGTGAGCAGGAGCTGTTTCACCTCGTCCACCATGCCCGCCGCCAGCAGCCCGCGCGCGCAGATCAGCGAGTCGCGGCCCCAGTCCAAAAACCACGGGTAGCCGGCGATGACCGTCTTGCCGTCGTCGCGGCGCACGACAAATTGTTTCGCCGCCAGTTCAAGCTGCGCCGCGAAATCGCGGCTGGCGGCGGGCGGTTTGCGGCTGGCGCCAGCGGCTTGGTGGTCCGGTTCGGCGGTCAGCGTGAGCGTGGGGTCCGCGCCCTTGGCCAGCGGGATTTCAAACCAGCCGGGGCTGTAGGCGTCGCCGCTGCCGGTCTGGCCGCGCGTCTGCTCGACGGGATGCGGGATGTTTTCGCACCATTCCGGCTGCGGATGATACGCGCCGGTGTCGGTAAAAACATAAAGGTGCCGGTCGGGCGCGGGCGTGAAGGCGAAGCCGGTTTGAGGCGCGAGGCCGTGGGTGTTCGACGCGAAATGGAAATCGGCACCGGGATTGCGCTTGGTCTCGCTGTGAAAATTCCGGTCCTCGATGTCCACGCGCACGGTCACGCGCACGTCGGCGTCGGCGGGGAGCTGCTTGCCCTGCGCGAGCTTTTCCGTCGGCCGGCGGAACTGGAAGACGGTGGTGTTTTTGCCTTCGACCATCGCCGCGCGCAATTCGATTTCCACCGTGCGGCCGTCGCCGGCGTTGGCGACAAAATTCCAGGTGGCCGGCGGGCCGGCCTGGAACGACGCGAGATTCTTGAAGTCCAGCGCCGAGAGAAAACCGTCGGCGTTCACCCAGACGCGGAGGCGCTTCACGAAAACGTGGCGGTCCACCGGCACGGTCGGGTTCAGGTTCGCGCCGAGGACGCAGTCGTATTTGGAATTCACGCGGCCCAGGTCAACGCACAGCCGCGCCATGCCGCCGAGGCCGTTGGTCAATAAGACTAAGGCGTTGGGTGCTGGCAGATGGAAGCTGGCAGTTGGGGCTGTGGGTTCGGGCGTGAGAAAACGGAGGGTGGCCGAAACTTTTTGGGCAGTGGCGGCGTAGCGCTCCAGAAGCAATTCCATTTCCGCCGCAGAATCGTGCGGCGGAAAGCAGGCGATGTGGCGGCCGCCGGCGGCGATGGATTGGACGTGCCGTGCCGGATTCTGCATTCTGCATTCTGCATTCTGCATTTCCAACGTGGCCCGGAATGGCGCGCTGTCCTCAATCAGCAGCCAATGGCCGGGCGGCACGGGCGTGACGCGTCGGGCGTCGGGCAAAGTCCATCCGACGACGCGCGGAAAAACGGTTCCGGCTTCGGCCGCGCGCAGCAGATCGGCGAACGGCGTTTGGGCGGCGCACGCGGCGAACTCGCTGGCGGCGGCGAGAAAATGCTTCGGCGACTTCTCAACCTGTTCCGCGAGCCAGCGCCAGTCGAGGCCGTCCACGGTCTCGGCGGAAATGATTTTGCCCAATGATTCCAGCGCCCACGCGGCCTGCGCGCGGGCGTGGCGATAGGCGTCGCCGGCCAGGCCGGCGGGTTTTTCAGCCGGCGCGAGACAATAAACCGCGCCGGGCAGAAGCATGAAGTTAGTCGAATTCCTGGCGACGGCCAGCTTCGGCAGCGGCTGGCCGAGCAGGTCGCATTGGTAATCTGAAATCTGAAGTTTCGCGCCGGCGGCGAGCGCGGCGGCGCTTTCCTTTTCCACCTCGGTGTTGACCAGGATCAGCACGGAATCCTTCCCTTCCGCCGATTCGCGGAGCAGCGCATAGACGGGCGAATCGGGCGCGCTCAGGCGGGTGAGTTTTGCGCCATCAAAAAAGCACGGGTGATTTGAAATGAGTTCGTTGAGCCGCGCGAGTTCGGGGACGATGTTGACGACGTTTTCCCAGTTCAAACCGGTGTTGCCGTGGACTTTGATTTTTTCCGCCGCCAGCCATTCCACGCCGCAGGTGAAGCCGAACCCGCCGCTGGGGCTGGTCAGCGCGCAGAGGCGGTTGCGCAGGAGCGACCACGCGCAGCCTTTTTTGGCGAGCCGGTCGTTGTCGTGCGTCTCGGAATAATGGACGTAGCTGCCGACGCGCTCATTCTGGCGGTTGGCGTAGTCGAGATAATGCGCGACGTCCCGGCCGGAATAATTCTGGAACAGCTCGGAATACGCCCACTGCATCCCGCCTTCGGTGAGCAGCAGTTCTGTCGCCTCCCACGCGCCGCCGAGGCCTTCGAGCAGAAAAATGGTTTCCGGAAATTCCTCCTGCACGCGGGCAACGATGTATTGCCACGCAGGCGCGGGAATCTTGTAGCCGGCGTCGCAGCGGAAGCCGTCCACGCCCCGCCGGCACCACGTCAACAGCGAGTCGGCGATGAGATCCCAGAGCTTCACGTCGTGCTGTTCAAGCTCGACCAAATCTTCCCAGACCGTGCCCCACGCGCCGGGGCTGGCGAATTCGCCATCCGGTTTTTTCAGGAAAAACTCCGGATGGTTTTCTTGCAACGTCGAACCCCAGCCGGTGTGGTTGATGACAATGTCAATGAAGACACGCGCGCCAAGCGAATGCGCGGCGGAAGCGAGTTCGCAAAACTGGTCAATGCCGGTGGTGCGTTTGTCAAACTCGACCAGCGCGGGATCCACCGCCGTCAAATCGAGCGCGGCATACGGGCTGCCGAACCGCCCGAAGCGCGCGTAGGTCGTGGGCACCGGATGCACCGGCAGCAGGTGGATGATTTTGCAGCCGAGTTTATTGACGATGAACGGCAGTTGCCGGGTGAGGTCGCGGAATTTTCCCGACGGCGGCAACGTGGCGTAGCCTTGCGCCTCCAGCGCCTTGAGCTGGACGTCCAGTTTCTCATCGGCGGTGGCGGCGAGATTTTTGGTGGCACCGAACAGCCGGGTGAAGGCGCAGTAAATGGTGTTGGCCGTGCGGGAAAAATTCGGGTGGACGGAAATGCCCGCGTCCGGGCCGTCCGGCCAGTGCTGCCAGTTTTTTTCGTCGAGCAGGTAGGCCTTCGCGCTGAAGTAGCCGGTCTCGGCCAGCGGCAGCTCGATCTGCCAGCCGCCGGCGGTGCGTTCCATCGGCACGTCGCGCCAGGAAGAATTGGCCACGACGGCGCGGCCGGCGTGCGCGGAGAGGATTTCCTGGCGGCGGGCGGCGGCGCGGCCGAGGTTGGTGCGCAGGCGGGCGGACCATTTTTTGGCCGCGCCCAAATCCTTGCCGGCGGTGATGGTGAAAAGAATTTTGTCGCCGACGAAGCGCACGAGGCGTTCGCCGGGAACCGGAGACATGGCTGGCTGGGGTAAATCCACCTCCAAAAAAATTAGCAGGAAGCGGCGCGGGACGAAATGAAAATTGAATTTGGCCTTTTCTTTGGGTTGCGTTGGGGGCGGGGGCGTTTTAACTTGGCAACGGATTTGCTTAATTTTCCCCAATGGCGACGCCAACATTAAATCCGGGCGAGGAAGCTCAATTGTTGCAGACGATTGAGATGTTCGAGGTGATTGTGCAGTCGCAGTCAAGCGACACGCAGTCGCTGGAAATCCTCAAGGAGGCCTACTCGAAGCTCGGGCGCGAGGACGATGTGATCAACACGTCCAAGCGCATCGCGCAGGGCTACCTGCAGCAGGGGCAGTTGTCGTCGGCGATTTTGGAATACGAGACGGTCCTGCAGCGGCGGCCGGACGACGCGGACGTGCGCGCGGCGCTGATGCAGATTGAGGCCAAGGCGAGCAGCGCGGTGGTGCAGCCGGCGCAGGAAGCGGTGGCGCTGGCCTCGGTGTCGGAAACTTCGGTGGTGCGGCGCAAGGCGCGGACTGCGGCGTCCGAGGAGGTGGATGACGGGCGCAAGACGATGTATAAGATTTTCGTCGAGAGCAAAATCATCACGGCGGGGGATTTTGATTTGTGCTGGCGGAACGTGGATTTGACGCTGACCCCGACCGACCCGGTGGAGCCGTTCATCCAGATGCTGCATGAGAAGGGCATTTTCCTGATTGATAAATCGCTGCGGCTGCTGTCGGACAGGTCGCGTCTGGCGTATCTGCCGCTGGACCGCTATGACGTGGAGATGGACCTGGCGCGCGGGTTCCCGTCGGACGTTTGCCGGCGCTGGTGCGTGCTGCCGTTTGACCGCATGAGCAAGGCGATTTTGGTGGCGACGGCGAACCCATTCAACCAGCAGGCGGCCAAGGAGCTCGGTGAGGCGACCACGCACCGGCTGCTGTGGTATATCGCGCCGCCGAACGACATCGTGGGCAACCTCCGCAAGGCATTCCGCTGACCATGGCCAAAATAAAATCATTTGCGGAACGCATCGCCGACGCGCTGGTCGAGGACGGGCTGTTGAGCCCGAACCAGATTGAGGAGCTGCTCGAGCGCCAGAAGAAGGAGGGCGCGCGGCTGGTAAAACTGCTCATCGACAAGGACCGGCAATATGTCAGTCCCGACGATCTGGCCGTCTGCATGGGCCGCGTGCTGAACGTCCCGCCGATCAATCTGGCGCGGATTAACATCCTGCCCGACGTGGTGGATCTGGTGCCGCGCGAGACGGCGCATAACCACAAGTTGGTTCCCGTCAGCCGGCTGGACAACCGGCTGTTCCTCGCGATGGCCGACCCGCTGAACGTGATGGCGCTCGACGACGTCAAGCGCATCACGAAGCTGGAAATCTTCCCGCTCATCGCCTCGGAAAAGGCCATTACGGACAAGCTGAACGCCATTGACGCCGCCAAGACCGGCTCGATGGAGGACATCATTCAGGACGCGCAAAAGCGCAGCGACGCCGAGGCCGAGTCCGACACCATCGAGTCCGTCAAGGAATCCCGCGACGAGGTCAACCTCGACCAGTTGGCCGCGTCCAGCGAGGAGGCACCCGTCATCAAGCTGGCGAATTTGATTGTCCTGCAGGCCATCAAGGACCGCGCGAGCGACATCCACATCGAGCCGTTTGAAAAGGTGATGCGCCTGCGCTACCGCATTGACGGCGTGCTGATTGATGCCACGCCGCCGCCGAAGCAGATGCAACTCGCGCTGGCGTCGCGCTTCAAGATCATGTCCAACCTCGACATCGCCGAGCGCCGGCTGCCGCAGGACGGGCGCATGCGCGTTAAGGTCGGCGGCCGGGATTTTGACTTGCGCGTGTCGGTGCTGCCGACGGTTCACGGCGAGAAGATCGTGCTGCGCGTCCTCGACAAGTCCAATTTGTCCGCCAGCCTCGACAAGCTCGGCCTCGACGACGGGACGTTCAAGCAGTTCAAGGCGGCCATTGACGCGCCGCACGGGCTGATTCTCGTCACCGGCCCGACCGGTTCCGGCAAGACGACCACGCTTTATTCCGCGCTGAACGAGCTGAACAACCCGACGTGGAACATCATCACCGTCGAAGATCCTGTCGAATTTCAAATCCCCGGCATCAACCAGGTGCCGACGAAAAAGGACATCGGTTTGTCCTTCGCCAATGCACTCCGCTCCATCCTGCGCCAGGATCCGGACATCATCATGATCGGCGAAATCCGCGACACCGAGACGGCGGAAATCGCCATCGAAGCCGCGCTCACCGGCCATCAGGTGTTGTCCACGATGCACTGCAATGACGCGCCCGGCGCCATCGCGCGCCTGGACGACATGGGCATCGCGCCGTTCTTGATTTCGTCCTCGGTGATTTTGTCCTGCGCGCAACGCCTGATGCGCCGCATTTGTTCGCATTGCAAGGAGCCGGTGACCTATCCGGCGAAAATGTTTGAAGACCTCGGCATTGACCCGGTGATGTTCGACGGCGTGCAACTGTTCCGCGGCCGCGGCTGTGACCGTTGCAAAAATTCCGGCTACGTCGGCCGTATGGCCATCATCGAGGCCATGACCATCACCGACCAGATTCGCAAGCTCATCATCTCCCGCGCCAGCACGCGGGAAATGGCCAAGCTCGCGGTGAACCAAGGGATGCGCACGCTGCGCATGGTGGCGCTCGACCGCGCCCGCGAGGGAATTTCCACGCTCGAGCAGGTCATGCTCGGCACTTCCGCCTACTAGGGCGTGTTAACACTAA